>Ga0265294_10001260_pt1 | contig 34388 bp, 43 predicted proteins | sample MunlanPumphouse3_FD_192504 | JGI IMG/M metagenome (GOLD analysis project Ga0265294, IMG submission 192504) | Groundwater microbial communities from a municipal landfill in Southern Ontario, Canada - Pumphouse #3 | ecosystem: Environmental > Aquatic > Deep subsurface > Groundwater | place...
AGACACTTTTTAAGCACTTTTAAATAAATTCTGCAGGTAATCTGCAGGTGAAGCCCACTTGACACTGGTTTTAGCACTTAACTATACTCCCAAATAGCACTGATACATTCATATCCTAATTTACACCACTAAAAGTGTAAAAATAAGTACTAAAACCAAAGTACTACAAGTATTGCTCTATGAAGAGGTATGAGTGAAGCAATATCGGGGTCAGACCCCTAAATGCAAGAGATGAAGCTACATCATATCAAAGAGTTACTAAATGATGGAGCCACAAAGCTACAGCTACCAAAAACAAAAAGTGAACGCAAACTCTTCGCAACTGATGCATTCCAAAAGCAGCTACTCAAACTCTTTGAAATCAAAGATGATAGCGACCTTGAATCTAATGTAATTGTAAAAAGAGGTAACTTTAGCAAAAAAAATATTAGGGTCAGACCCCTAAATGCAACTTTTCTGAAACTTTCCTTAAACTCCATTTTCTCTTTCTGTTTTTTTCTTGTTTTTTTCTTTGAAAACACTACTTTTCAATATTTCACTGGAATTTGATTTTTTAATCTTTTTTATAGTATTCTGGTCATGGCAAAAATAGATAGAATAAAAGAGTTTATAAATTATTTAAAAGTATTGCTAGTACTGTTACTAGCGACTAATATAGGTTTAATTGGTTGGGTAGCAAATAATTATAAACTTGCAGATAGTATTTTAATTTATTTAGCAATGATTACAGTTTTGATAATTTTGGCAATTGCTATATTGATAAATAAAAAAATTATAAAAGACATAAAGTCTTTAGAGGATTTATGATGGAATATTTGATTGCGATGGTAGCGTTGTCATTTCTTGCTACACTTATATATATTGCTAAGGATGCGGTCTCTTCCCACTAAAAAAAATATCGGGATCAGTCGCTACCTAAAAACTCTGAAATATCGGTGTCAGACCCCAAAATGCAACTTTTCTTAACTTCACCTTAAATTCTATTTTCCTTTTTTTTTTAAAACACTACTTTTCAATATTTCATTGCAAAAAGGGTGTCAGCACTCATTCACTCATTCACCTTTGTTGGGATTCATAGAGATGCAGTGTAGCAAAAAAGATTAAAAAAAAAGGTGCTATAAGTGAAGTTGCTAGTAAGTTTTGTGTTAGTAGAAGTACGCTTTTGAAGAATATAATATTACGAGGGTTATGAAAGCTGGGTAGGGTTACCCTGCTTTTATTTAGTTTCTAAATGTGTAAATTCGTATGCTGAATACACTAAAGTACCAATAACTATGAATGATACTAATACTACTGCTATAGTTTCCATTACAAATCCTTTATCTCTTGTGTTTTATGTTTTATTTTTTTTATAACCATAATGACTGTAATTATAAGAATTACTTCAGATGCACATCCAATCCAAAATAAGACATCATAAGTTTTTTGTCTATACCGTTTCCAATAGCAACCATAACGGCAATCATTACTGTAAAGAAAACTCTAAGTGTTGTTAGATATTCTTTTACTTCATCTATCTTAGCCATTGATGCTCCATCTTTTTTATAATCCTTCATTATATCATAAATAGAATCAATATCAGAATATCGGGGTCAGTCGCTACCTAAAAACTCCGAAATACTTAAAGATTTGAACTAAACTATAAATATCATAGAGATATGAGACCCCAAAATGCAACTCAGTAGAGATGATGTTCTTGAAGAGATAAAAAAGAAGTGTAGCGATGCTATAGCAAAGATATTATCTACTAATTGACACACTTTATCTAAAAAGTTGGCTATGAGTTCCAATTCGAGCAAGAGTAATTACTTCATTATTAACAGCATAAATAAGAAGAGTATCACCACCAAGATGAAACTCTCTAAAATTTCTCCATTCACCTTTGAGAAGATGGTCTTTAGCTTCAGGAGGAAGCGGAGTCTCTTCTTGTAAGCAATGAAGATATGCTATTAGCTTTTCAAACTGGGTGTCAGAAAGACGCAACGATGCATAATCTTTTAAAAATGCTTTATGTCGTTTTAGTTTAGCCATTGTGCTTTAAATCATCTAAAGATAAATCATCTACATTGATACCTGCTTGAATTTCTCGTAACACAAGCTGAGTAGCTTCATTTGGAATTTCAATATCAAACGGGATACCTTGACGAAGACGAACTTGATTTAAAAAGAGATTGACAGCTTCACCTAAAGTAAGACCTAATTCATTAAAAATCTTTTGGGCTTCTTGCTTTACAGTCGGGTCAAGTTTTATACTGGTAGTTTGTCTCATAATTAAACTCCTTATTGAAAAATAATACTATAGTATTATACAATTAGTGCGGTAATAAGTCAAGTTGCTTTACATCGAATATAAATGCTTGAAATCATTAACCACATAAACAAGCCTAGTTTATAAGGTTACCCACAATACAGGGCTTTACAGCACCTCAAATCACACTACGAAAAAATTACCCCATAAAACACCCCAATACAAGGACAAACTATAAGGAAAAGGACATGAAAGCAAACAAGAAGAAAAAGCCAACACTCAAACGCATAAAAGAGTCAGTCACCGAATTTGAGTATAAAAAACTACTCAACGCTGTAAGAGGAAATGAATCTATGCGACGTAGCACAAAAGATAATATCAGGGTCAGACCCCAAAATGCGTTAAATTCATTCTATAATATCTCTTTGCACACCTCTACCACTACGAAGCTCTTTAAGAGAGGTAGTAAGGTGTTCTTTATTTTTTGGAGATGCAAAAAGATAACTTGTTTCTCTCATTGAAGAATATTCTTCAAATGGTATCATTACAACTTTTTGACCATTTTCTTTGTGCATTATTACTGCTTCACTATCTTGATAAACGGTGTTGAAAACTGCATCTAAATTTATAGATGCTTCTTTAAAGTTTACAATTTGCATAAACTCTCCTTTTTCAATTTTAATTACTATAGCAAATTATAACAAATAAGTCTCTGAGCCGCCCAGCTATAACACTAAGCCAATGGTAGATCAACGCTATTTAGGTATATTGCAAAGATGAAGAGAGCGAGTTAGAGTGGGAATATCAACTCTGGCACTATTTTATTTTTTTGTTATAGGGTTTTTTCTAAATGTTTAAATGTTAATATCTTAATATTCAAACGATGCTCTTATGAATGCAGCTAGTCATGCTGGGAAGTTGTTGAAGTAGGGATGTAGATAAATACACTAATTTGATTTTTGAATGTATATATGCTATCATTATCTTTATGAAAATAGTAATAGATACAAGTGTATGGATCTCAGCACGTATTAAAAAAGATAGTAAGGCAAGAGAACTGCTAAGATTGGTTTTTCAAGCAAAGCTTTATCCGCAAATGAGCGGATCTCTTTTTAGAGAGTATGAGGATGTTATGAATAGAAAAAAGATTCAAAACCTAACATCTCTAAGCCAACTTGAACAGAACGAACTCTTTGAAGCGTATCTTTCAACTTGTAAATGGAATGAAATTTACTATATGTGGAGACCTAACTTAAAAGATGAAAATGATAATTTTGTAGTAGAGTTAGCAGTTGCTAGCGGTGCAGAAGCTATCATCACTTACAATATTAGGGATTTCAAAAATGCAGAGCTAATCTTTAAACACAAGATTATTACACCAGAAGATTTTATAAAGGAGATGCTATGAGTACAGTTACATTAAGAATACCAGATTCTAAACATGACAGATTAAAACAATATGCAAAAGAGCAAGGCATTAGTTTAAATAAACTGTTTGAAGAGTTTGCAACAGTAGCACTCGCACAGTTTGATGCGAAAACAAGATTTGAAATAAAAGCTTCAAAAGGCAGTGCTGAAAAAGGATTGCAGCTTTTAGATAAACTAGATAGAGAGCTTTAGATTTCTATCTAACTGTAAAAAAACTCTCAGTGGTTTGTTGTAAAGAGATGAGTTTATTTAAAGAACTGATTGTTTGTTCGAAGATGAAGTGATATTTGAGTAAAATTAAAGTATAAATTCTATTGTGATATAATAACGACAATAAAAGTCAAAGGTTAATTATGAAAATTATACAGCTACAAGTTGAAGATGATATCTACGATGAGATAAAAAGCAAAGGCATAGATATTAACCATAAGCTTCAAGATTTTTTATATGACTTGATAGATGATGGTTATCCAGCCATATCTGAAGACGAAGCCAAACAAAGAGTATCAGATGCTGTAGATAGATATAGAAATGGCACAGGAAATTATACTTCTGTAAAAGATTATGAAATCAAGATGGAAAAATTTATGGATAGTTTAAGTTCAAAACATGACAATCATTAGAGATGATAGGTATATAGAAAATCTTCAAAATATGTTAGATAATATTGCTAAAGATAGTATTACAAGAGCAGATAAATTTCGCATCAATCTTGATAAAAAGATTAATAACTTACCCAATATGCCCTTCAAATTTAGACAATCAAATTATTACGATGATAAAAACATAAGAGACTTGATATTTAAAGGCTATACCTTTCCCTACCTTGTGGATATGGAAAAAGAGTTGATTGTAGTTTTGGATATTTTTAAATATAGTTATAGAAAAGTAATTAAGTAATATCGGGGTCACTCCCCAAAATGTTTTTAAATAGGTTGTTTTGTTATTACATAGTTTATGATTGATATTTTTCCCACTCAAAGTTACTTATATTTTTATCATTAGTGTCAAAGTCAATACCAACAAGATATATATCTTTGTTGTGATTAAGATACTTTTCATAGTACCTTTTTTCTTTGATTTGTTTTAGTGCATTTTGTTTATTATCTACTTTGAACTCTATTATGTAAATTGCATTATCCATTATGATAGTTAAATCAATTCTACCTTTATTGGTTACATCTTCACCGATGATATGAAACCCTAATGATTGAAGATAGATAAATATTATACTTGCATAAAACCCTTCAAAATTAGCTAAATCATTTTTAGTATAATTATTATATGGAATAGCTGCAAACATAGAGTATAGGGAACTTTTAAATTTGTCCATATCTTTTTCTAAAAGGCTTTTGTATATTGCTGTTTTGTTTGGTATTACATTTTTATCTTTGTAAAAATCTACTATGATTATATCACTAAGTGATCGTTTCACCTCTTTGTTTGGTATTTTTAGTAGATATTCTGGTGATCCAAATATTGAAGTTTCTACTTTGTCTATAGTTAAATAGCCAGTTTGATACAAAATCACTTCAAAGTCAAGATTATTTATGTCAAAGCTACTTAATAGTTTTTCATCTACTCTTAGATTTGTAAGAGCTGGTAAGAAGTAGTTGTTTTTTTCTATTAATTTTATTAGAAATGAAGGAGTTCCAGTTTCAAACCAGTAATTACCATATTTATGTTTTTTTGAAATAAATAATAAAATATCAAAAGGATTGTACATATCACTTCCTAAGAAGTTGTAGCCATTGTACCAACTCTTTAGCTCTTTCATATCTACACCATCTAAATAGGGCTTAAAAGTAGTCTCTACATCATTTTGAGGATAACCACAAATATCACCATAATCTTCATCAAGGCTAATATCTACTAAGTTATTTAATCCACTAAATAATGAAGTCTTAGTAAACTTACTCACCCCTGTAAGAAAGGCAAATTTTATAAACTCGTCACTCCCTTTTATAACACTATAAAGATTTACTAATCCATCTCTTATCTCTTTTGCAATATCTGGATTATCTATATTATCTAAGATTGGTTTATCATACTCATCTACTAGGATTACTACATTTTGTCCGTATTTTTTATGGCACTCTTGAATAAGTGTATCGAAGCATCCAGCGACACTGTCTTTATCTTTACACTCTACTTTTAATCTCTCTTGATTCTGTCTAAGAGTTCTAAATATCGTTTCATCAAGCTCTTCTCTGCTTTCTATTTTCCCTTTAGCAAAGTTAATATGAATAACAGGATAAGAAATATTCCAATTCCATTTATCTTCAATAGCTAAGCCTTTAAAGTGTTCTTTTTTTGCTTCAAAGATGTTTCTAAGTGTATCAAGGAATAAAGACTTTCCAAATCTTCTAGGGCGTGCAAGAAACGCATAACGATAATTTTCTATAAGTTTGTGAGCTATATCTGTTTTATCAACATAGATATAATCATCCTTTCTGATATCGCTAAAAGTTTGAATACCAATAGGTAGTTTTTTTAGTTGCATCTTATCCCTCTTTGAATTTAAAGCGTTCTAATTATCTTTAATTATACAATAAATTCACTTGAAAGGGACTAACCCTTATTATAATTATATTACAGCTGCTGAATCTAAGCATTAAAACTAGCTGAAAATGTCAAACACTTACATTAGCTAAAATGACACAAAGATATGCCCACCTTAAAACGATTCCCTTATGAAAGCAGCTAGTATGGCTGGGAAGTTGTTGATGTAAAAGTATGGTATAGTATGGCAAATAAGAGGAGTTGAAAATGACTAAAAAAATAACAATTACTTTAGAAGAAAACTTAATAGAAGAATTAGCAGAAATTGCAGCTCTTACAGGTAAGAAAAAAGCACAAGTAGTAAGAGAAGCACTTCAAGATTACTTTGATATACAAGCAGTTACTAAAACAGTAACTGATTATAAAATGGGAACATTAAAAACAGTATCACACAGTGATGTAAGAGATTCACTTGGGCTTTAATATAGAGTATGACCCAAAAGCAATAAAACAATTAAAGAAATTAGACAAGTCTATAGCTTCAGAATTACTAGATTGTATAGAACAGTATTGTAATACTCCAATGCCAACAAAGACAAAAAAATTAAAAACACCATTCGATGGTGCATATCGTCTAAGATGTGGTGATTATAGAGTAGTATTTTATCAAGAAGATGATGTGATGCTTATATCTAAGATTGCAAATAGGAAGCAGGTCTATTTGTAAAAATACCTCTTAATGTATGAAAACAAAACAAAGACAAACAAGCCTAGCAGTACTCTCTAAGTCCATCAGAAGCGATATTTGTGTATAATATAACACAAAAAGCATAAATAGTTAATAAAGGCTAATAATGAAATTACAAAAACTTCCAATAGGTATAGAAACATTTAGTGAAATAATAGAAGAAGACTATGTATATGTTGATAAAACAGGGATAGCTTTTGAACTTTTAGATAACTATAAATATGCTTTTCTCTCCCGCCCTAGAAGATTTGGAAAGTCTTTGTTCCTTGATACACTCAAAAATATCTTTGAGGGCAATAAAGAGCTATTTAAAGGGCTTGCTATAGAAGATAAATGGGATTGGGAAACTAGCTACCCAGTTATCCATATTAACTTTGCAAAAGGAAAAGTAGAGAGCAGAGAAGAGCTTGATGCAGCTATCATTAGAACTTTAAAAGAAAATCAAGATAGATTAGGCGTAAAGTGTGAAGAAAAAAATAGTGTGGCTGGATGCTTTAGAGAATTAATAGTTAAAGCAAATGAGAAATATAATCAAAAAGTAGTAATACTAGTAGATGAATACGATAAGCCAATCCTTGATAATATTGAAAAGACTGAAATAGCAAAAGAGATAAGAAACGGACTTGTAAACCTATACAGCGTTATAAAAGGAAGTGATGCACTTCTTAAGTTTGCATTTTTAACAGGAGTAAGTAAGTTCACAAAGACATCTATTTTTAGTGGGCTTAATAATATTACAGATATTAGTTTGCATAAGAAATATGGTGACATTTGTGGATATTCTCAAAACGATGTAGAAACTACCTTTAAGCCCTATTTAGAGGGTGTAGGCATGGCAGAGCTAAAGGGCTGGTACAATGGCTACAACTTCTTAGGAAGTGATATGTATAACCCATTTGATATACTTCAATTTATAGATAATGACTTCAATTATAAAAACTACTGGTTCGCAACAGGTACACCAACATTCCTGATGAAGCTTATCCAAAATAATAATTACTTTCTACCAAATCTAGCAAATCTACAAGTAGATGAAAAGATACTCGATAGCTTTGATATAGAGAACCTTGATTTAGAAGTGATACTCTACCAAAGCGGATACTTAACTATAGATAAAGTAACAAACCAACCAAGAGGTGGATTGCTTTATCATCTTAAAGTTCCTAATAAAGAAGTGGCACAATCCTTGAGTGATTTTATTATTGATTTTATGGCATCTTCTGATACAACTAAAAGACTTAGTATCCAAAACAATATCTATGAAGCACTAGACAATGCAGATATGAATCAGTTTCAATCTTCTATCACTTCAATGTTTGCAACAATTCCACATCAAAACTACATAAACAACAAGATAGAGCAGTATGAGGGCTTTTATGCAAGTGTAATTTTTATCTACTTACAATCATTAGGCTTTCAAATTATAGGTGAAGATTCAAAGAGTGAAGGAAGAATAGATTTAACTATTATTATGGATAAGAAAATCTATATCATAGAGTTTAAGATGGATGGCAAAGGCGATGCCCTACAGCAGATAAAAGATAAAAACTACGCTCTAGGATATACCAATAGAAATAAAGAAATATACCTAGTAGGAATAGACTTTAACACTAAAGATAGAAACATATCAAAGTTTGAATGGGAACACTACAAAGCAAAGTAAGAGAGTTGTTAAGATTTGTTTTTCAAACATAAACTCTCTCCACAAATAAGTGAAACTCTCTTTAGATTGAAGTAGATGCGATTGCGTTTAAAAACTAGAGTTTCCTCTAGTTTCTAAGCCACAAACATAATTTTTGCAAGAATTACTATTAAAATACCACTCAATAAAACAAATTTATGAAAATGTTTCATAATAGGATGCGGAGTTTTTTTAAGAACTTTATTTACAATTGAGTAAACAACTCCAGAGGCAATCATAAGTGCTAAAAAGACTTTAAAAAGCAACAGCAGTTGCAGCTTTGTGTTAAAAACTCCAAGTTCAGAATTTATGTAACTAGCAAGCATATATCCACCACTTAAAATCAAAATTAAAACACTAAGTGGAAAAATCATTCTGGCTCTTGATGAAATTACAGTCATAACCTTTTCCTGTTCTTGTCCCGTTAAAACTTTTTTTATTACAGGAAGCACAAACAAATCTGCAAATACAAAACCTAAAAAAATAATTGCACAAAATAGATGAACAATTAACACAATTGAATATTCCATAATAAATAATCCTTTTTCTTTGTTGATAAGTATAATCAATATAGTAACAAAAAATATTGACTATAATCAATTATGATTAAAATCGAAGTCAGCCCCAAAATATTATTTATTATTACCTTTTTTGGATATATGATATAATTTCCTATGACAACTTTTCTCAACAATTACCTTGACACAAGATACCAAACCAACAGCAATGATTTTTATAATGGCGTAGTAAAAGTCTCGTACAACGGATATTTTGCTACGGGAACTCTTCTTTATGATGGGAAGTCTATTTTGACATCAGCGCATCTTTTTAATACATCTATACCACAAAATAGTGCCGTAAGAATAGAAACCTCCACTGCTACAAGAACCTATTGTGCTACATACACAATATATGAAAATTACGACCCTTTTAATGCAAATGGCGATTTTGCGATTGTAAAACTCTCAGAATCTGCACTCTTTGACGCTCAGAGATATACACTTTATAGACAAAACGATGAAAGCTGCGGGAACTCTAATATTATATCCCAATGAGACCCAAGCTGTTATACCTGTAGAAATCATTGGGGACAATATTTATGAAGAAAATGAGTATTTTTATTTAGATATTTTCAATAACAGCCATGGCACTTTTAGAGACGATGCCGTTATGCTAACTGCAATGAGAACAATAATAAATGATGATTTCTTTCTTTAATATCGGAGTCACCCTCTCCTTAAAATGCAACTTTTCTAAATAAAAGAGATAAGAAACATCCACCCTAAAATTACTAAAGGTCCTATGATTGCAGTTATAATACCAATAATTAAAAAGTCTTTACTGCTTACTTTATTACTGGCATAAACAATTGCATTGGGTGGAGTTGAAACGGGCAAACTCATAGCAAAAGAAGCACTTAAAGCTACTGCAATAACGGCTAAGGTGCTTCCCTCTACAGAAATTGTCATAGCAATAGCCACAACAATTGGTAACATAATATTTGCAGCTGCTGTGTTACTCATGAAGTTTGAAATAACCACCACCATATAAGCAAACACCACAATAACCATAAAAATACTCATATTTTCAACTGAAATAAGTGAAGCAAACCATAAATCAAGTCCTGTTTTTGAAACAGCTAAACCAAGACTTAGCCCACCTATGATTAAAATAATTACATCCCAACGAATTTTACAAATATCATCTGAATCTATAATTCCAAAAAGAGTAAACCCAATAATAGGAATAAGAGATATTACCGTTGTAGGAATATTATGCAAAGGACCTGTTAACCACATAAGAATAGTCAAAGAAAAAATAGCAATGGTTACCACTTTTTTCCAACTAGGAATAGTGGGAATTTTAGAAAATTTTACAGTTGAATCATCGAAATGGTCTACTTCTTTTATACTTCTTAGATTTATAAAAGGCTCATTTGAAGGATAAAGTTTTATTATAACCAACCGCAATATCAGTACAACTATAAGAGCAGGTACTAAAGCATAGCCCATCCAGCCTATAAAAGAGGGTGCATTTGCGCCTAAAATACCAACTGCAATAGCATTGGGAGGTGTTCCAATAATAGTAGCCATACCTCCTAGGTTTGCTCCAATTACAACAGAAAGAAGCATTGCTTTCGAAAAAGGGTTCGATGGCTTTATATGCAGCATTAAAGGAGTTAAAACGGTCATCATCATAGCTGCTGTTGCGGTGTTTGAAATAAACATAGATAAAACAAATGTTATGGCAATTAATCCAGAGATTATATTTTTAGGACGTCCGCCTACAAAAAATAACACACTTTTAGCAAGCCATAAATCCAGTTTGGTTTTAGAAGCAGCACTGGCCATTATGAACCCTGCTAAAAAGAGAAATATCAAAGGTGAAGACCACGGTTTTAAATAATATTCCCACTCTTTAGAACCACTTGAAAAATTAAAGTCACTAAAGCCTAAAAGAACTATCTCTAAAGCTATTACTAAAAGTGAGACAGCAAAGGCAGGAATAGCTTCACTAACCCACAGACCAGCTGCAAAAACAAGTATAAAAAGAGTAAAAACTCCCTCTTTACTTAGAGTATACTCTGGTATAAAAGCAACACTTAAAGCTATTAACAAAGAGATTAAAACCATTGCAAAAGAGCTTTGCAAAGAGATTTTATACAAACCACCAAAAAAAGTTTTCAAATATCTACGGGTATCTAGCATATCTCTCCAATCATTAAAAATGAAATTATAACTCTTTTTAAAAATAAATCAACTAATTGAAACTGAAAACTAAAATAGTAAGTTAAGTATTTACTTAAAACACCACACACAATTGTTATTATAATGGTATTTTTTAAACATATCTTAATAAATAACTTCTTATAATATCTAATGCCTAGAAAAGAACGAATAACGGAACCTGGATTTTACCATGTCATTAGCCGTGGTGTAGAGCGTAGAAATGTTTTTTTAGAAGAGGAAGATTTCAACAAATTCTTAAGCATTCTTAAAGAACAATACGATAATTACGAAATTGCCCTACATGCATATTGTCTTATGACAAACCATTATCATCTTTTAATTGAAACAAAAAAACATAATATTTCAGAAGCAATGAAAAAATTAAACTCTTTTTACGCTGTTTATTTTAATAAAAAACATAAACGATCAGGTCATTTATGGCAAGGCAGATTTGCCTCTTTTTATCTGTACGACGATGTACATTTTTGGTATGTAGCAAAATATATTGAAAGAAACCCTATTCAAGCAAAAATGGTAAAACAAATTGATCACTATAAATACCAATCCTTTTTTCAATGGAAATATAAGCTTGAAAACTACGAACTTATAAAAAATTCTACCATTCACGACATGACACTAAAAGAGTATGAAGAGTTTATTGTTTCAGAAATACAAGAGGAAATTTTAGAAAAAATCTATATGAGTCCAGCCCTTATACGAAAAGACGGAGAGACCAAAATACTTTATAAAAGGTTAGAAACTTTCTTTGAAGAGGACAAAGCATTCAATAAAGATGAAAATATTAAAAAAGCGTATGAATATGGCTACACAAAAGCACAAATAGCAGATTTTATGCAATTAAGTCATGCTGCTATTTCAAATATATGCCAAAATTGAGGTATTAAACTGCTTCTTAAGAGAATGAACACTTTACCTACATTATTCAGTTGATATTCAATTTATTTCTATTATTGTACAATTTTGTTCATATTACATAAATAACAACTAAAATAAACACTAAGGCACCCCTTGATTCTATGCGATATTGGCAACACTTCATTTGATTTTTTGATTAATGAAAAGCACCATAAACTCTTTTTTTCTGACCCTTTTCCTATTTTAAATGCACCTCTTTATTATATTAGTGTAAATCAAAAAGCTACTGCGTTACTTTTAAAAAAATTTCCCAAAGCCGTTAATTTAGAGCAATATTTAAATTTCAAAACCTCTTATGTGGGTATGGGAGTTGACAGAAAAGTAGCCTGTTATGGTTGCAGTGAAGCTGTAATTGTAGATGCAGGAAGCGCAATTACAGTAGATATTATGGAAAACAGCGTTCATAAAGGTGGGCTAATTTTGCCAGGGCTTAAAAAGTTTCATGAAATCTATGCTCAAATCTCTCCTAAACTCGATTTTGATTTTACTCTAAAGCAAAACTTCGATAAAATACCTCAAAATACAAAAGATGCTATTACTTACTCCCTATTAAAAGCAACTATTTTACCTATAAAAGAGATTGCACAAGAGAAACAACTCCTTTTTACAGGTGGCGATGGGGAATTTTTAAGTTCATTTTTTAGTAACGCTTTTTTAAAAAAAGAGCTAATATTCGACAATATGAAAAGGATAATTCGTGCTAACAATTGCATTGCCTAAAGGAAGAGTTGCGGAGCAAACTTTAGAAAAATTTGAACAAGCCTTTGGCGAAAAGTTTGTTTTTGAAGACAGAAAACTTATACTTAAAAAAGCAGGATTTACATTTTTAAATGTGCGAAACCAAGATGTTCCAACCTATGTAATGTACGGTTCAGCCGACTTAGGAGTCGTTGGACTTGATGTCTTAGAAGAAAAAGAGTACGACCTAATCAAACTGCTAGATCTAGGACTAGGGCGTTGTAAAGTTGCCATTGGGCTAAAAGCGGGTGAAAAACTTGATTGGACGCAAAGCCGTTTAAAAGTGGCAACAAAACATGAAAAAATTGCCAAAAAGTTTTTTGAACAACGAGCAATGGCTGTTGAAATTATTAAACTCTATGGTTCAATAGAGTTAGCTCCTTTAGTGGGTTTAAGTGATTGCATTGTCGATATTGTTGAAACGGGTGCAACCATGAAGCAAAATGGGCTAGAAGTTGGCGAAACTATTATGGAAAGTTCTGTTCATCTAATTGCAAATAAGAACTCTTTTTATGCTAAAAAAGATTTGATTTTAGACTTACGACAAAAAATTGAAGCTACGCTGTAATGGGCTTAGAACTCTATGCTCACATTGAAGAGTATTTAGATTTTGAAGATGAAATCAGAAAACTTCACAAAGAGTTTTTAAACCTACTTTTTCCTAAAAATCCTACTACTGTTTTAGATATTGGGTGCGGTCAAGGTGCTTTTTTAACACATTTAAAATTTAATGACATCAAGGCTTTTGGAATTGACTTAAGCGTAGAACAGATAAAAGTTTGCAAAAACAAAGGCTTAAATGTCGAGTGTATGCCACTTAAAGAGGTTAAAGAAAAATTTGATTGTGCTACGGCTATTTTTGATGTTGTAAACTATATTTCCAGCAAGGAATTAGAGAGCTTTTTCAAAGAAGCGCATGTTGTTCTAAATCAAGGCGGTTATTTTATTTTTGATGTAAACTCGTTATTTGGATTTGAAGAAGTCGCCCAAGGCAGTTTAACTCTGAATTTTCAAGATAAGTTTATTGCCATTGACGCCACTTTTGAAAAAAATCAACTAAAAACCGATATCACTTTATTTACTCAAACTAAAGAGGATTTATATAAAAAAGAACACGACAGCGTGGTGCAGTATTACCATAAAACCGATATTCTTAAAAAATTATTGGAAAAAAGCCAATTTGAAGTTCAAGAGATTCTTAACTTTAACCTCCATGGATTTGAAGAGACCGATAAATTGATATTTGTTTGTCAAAAAAAATAATATCTCAAAGGATTTTCTATGCACTACCCAAGTTTTTATGAATCAATTGAAAAAATCAAGCTCCAAGACAAACTTTCTGAGTTCTTAGGTGCTTTTGAAAATGGTCTTATTGAGTTTTCTTTTTTAGATGTAGTTAAATCAGCAGGTCACTCTTGCCCTACCGTTTTAGGTGCATATTTAATGACTCTAGAAGGTTTACATGCTTTGTATCCCAATGAAGTGCCACAGCGAGGTGAGATTAAAGTAGAGTTTAAAGACAACTCTAAAGAGGGAGTTGCAGGCGTTATTGCAACTGTTATTAGCAACATTACAGGAGCTACTCAACTGCAAGGGTTTAAAGGAATAGCTGGTAACTTTGACAGACGACACCTAATGTTTTTTGAAGCACAAATTCAAGGAAATGTAAAATTTACAAGAAGAGACACTGGAAAAAGTGTTGAAGTTTCTTACAATCCAAGTGTAGTTGCACCTGATGTAAATATGCCAACCTTAATGCAAAAATGCATCTCTAAAACAGCCAACGAAGATGAACAAAAAGAGTTTGGAAGATTGTGGCAATTAAGAGTTGAAGCGATATACAACAATAAAGAACAAGTTCTTAGTATTAGCAGCGTTGAATAAAATTTAATATATAAAAAACACTCCCAAGCCAAATAGGGAGTGTTTAGCACTTTTATGCGTCAATATACGTAATAAAAATCAATCTAAATACAGAGAGCATCCTCTTATGAAATTTCCTTTTTAAGAATAAATTTGAGTTATTATCACAAAAAAGATATAATTAAATAATTTTTAAAAAGGACTACAATGAAAAACTATAAAAAGGCGTTTTCTTTGCTTGAAATGGTCTTTGCGGTGGTTATTATTGGAATAATTGCAAGTGTAGCTATGCCAAAGCTGTTTAATACTAAAAACGATGCATTGGTTTCTACTATTAAACAAGACTTAGTAACCGTTACGAGTGCTATTCAAGGGCAATATATGTTAAACAGAAAGGTTGAAAAAATAACCGATGTTGTAAGTGTTAATAACTCTATTTGGGAAATAGAAGATAAAACAATCGTATTTAAAGAGAAAGATTTATCATGTTTAGAAGTAAAACTAAGTGACTATGAATTAGAAGTAATTGTGAACAAAGAAGTAGGTGAAGTTTGTGAAAAACTATTTGATAAAGGTATGGTAAGCACTATTTATTATCTTAATTAAATAACAGTTAAGCAAAATAATTTTGAGAAAAAAGAAGTAAAATGAAAGAAAAATTTTTAAAAAAAGCTATTTTTATAGACCGCGATGGGGTTATAAATGTTGAAAAGGATTATCTTTACAAAGTTGAAAATTTTGAGTTTATTTCTGGAGTTTTTGAAGCGTTAAGAGCATTTCAAGAAAAAGGGTATTTGCTTTTTATTATTACCAATCAATCAGGTATTGGGCGAGGGTATTACAAACTTGAAGATTTTAAAGCTTTAACACTTTGGATGCTAGAAGAGTTTGAAAAAGAAAATATTCATATTGCACAAGTAGAATATTGCCCACATGCACCTACCCAACAATGCAAGTGCCGAAAACCAAATACAGGCATGATTGATAATATTTTAAAAAAACATTGCATAGACTTAGAAAACTCATGGTTAATAGGCGATAAAAGCTCCGATATTGAGTGTGCAAGAAACGCAAAAATAAAAAACACAATTCAAGTTAAATCAGGACACAGTTTTGATGAAAGTGCAAGTAAAGCCGATTTTGTGTGCGAAACTATTTTTGAAAGCATTGAAATAGTGGACAGTAAAAAGAGTTGATTGTAACTTTTCTATGAATTATTCATAGATTTAATCTTTTCTTTCATGTAAAAAAGAAGCAAATTTTGGTTTTTGGTTCTTTGTTAGGCCGTAGTATTTGAAAGTTACTATTGCACCAATTTTAGGTGGGTTTTGCCTTTGTGCTTTAGTAAAACCATTTCCTAAGTTAAATTTTACTTTACTGGGAAGCTCAATAACTAGGCTTTTTAAAAGAATATTGTTGTAATTTATGCCAATAACTATGCCTTCGGTATCTTGAAACTTTTTTACTTTTAATAGGTTTGATGTTCGACCACTTTCATAAGGAGTGTTTGGATTTTTAATCATAACTCCTTCTCCTTTTTTCTTTATAATATCGTCTAAAAAGTCATTGAGTTCTTGCGTGTTTATACATAATTTTTGTGGGATTATTTTAACTTGTGGATTTGTATTTTTTTTAAACCACCGTTGAGCTTTTTTTAGGCGTTCAGTAAAATTGCCTTTTGTGTGGGGAACTTCAAAGATGTTATAGGTTATTGCTTTCCATTTTTCATTTGAATCTTTACTTAATACAATGGATTGAATATTTTCAAAATCGTTTCTTGTTGTCCATAGTTCACCATCTAGTTCAAAAGGTGGAAAGTTTTTTGTAAACCATGAGGGGGCGAAAATAAGTTTGCCTTGTCGTGTTTGGAGTTTCTCACCATCCCAATAGGCACGAATACCGTCTAGTTTCTCACTCATAAGCCAGTTATTTATGTTTTGAGTACTATTGTAAGTTTGTGCCTTTTGTAAATTTAAAGCAAAAGAAAAAGTGGCTAATATGAGTAATAAAAATATTTTTTTCATCTAATACCTTTTAAAAGTCGTTTTAAAGCTATAATTGTACTCTAAACGTGATAATTATATATTGAGTTAAATTAATATTTTGAATAACTCTATAAATAAACTATTAAACCAATTTTAACTTCTAAATTTTAGCTTCTTAAAGTAAACATAAAACACCAACAACTAAACCATAATTACTATTTTCCAAAACTAACAAACTTCTAACTTTTTTTTGGCTAAAATCTTGCAAATTACAAATGTGGATAAAAAATGAAATACAATACAATCGATTTTAATGATAAAACAATTTTAATAACAGGTGGAGCTGGTTTTATTGGTTCTAACTTGGCTTTTTATTTTCAAGAAAACTTTCCTGCTGCTTTGGTGGTGGTATTGGACTGTTTTAGAAGTGGTCAAACTTTAAGTAATGGAAACCTTAAGAGTTTTGGACATTATAAGAACTTATTGGGTTTTAGAGGAGTTGTAATTAGTGGAGACATTAACGATAAAAAAATTTTACGAGAACTTGAAATCGAGTATAAGTTTGACTATATTTTCCACCAAGCAGCTATTTCTGACACCACGGCAACAGAACAAGATTTGATGATTAGAACCAATGTCAATGCGTATGAAAGTCTATTGCAACTAGCAATTAAACATGGAGCAAATATGGTGTATGCAAGTTCTGCTGCTACCTATGGAAATGCACCAAGTCCTCAAACAGTGGGTGTTGAAAACCCTGGTAATGTTTACGGGTTTTCAAAACTAATGATGGACAATATTTCGGCTAAATATATTGAAGCAGGAGTAGGTATTTTTATTGTGGGGCTACGATATTTCAATGTATATGGTCCACGAGAGTATTTTAAAAATAAAACTGCTTCTACTGTTATTCAATTTGGGCATCAAATACTAGCTGGGAAAACGCCAAAGCTGTTTGAAGGAAGCGACAAAATATTACGAGATTTTGTCTATATTGAAGATGTTATTCAAGCCAATATAAAAGCGTGTGAACCTAAACGAAGTGGCGTTTACAATGTAGGAACAGGAAAAGCTCGAAGCTTTCAAGACATTGCAGATATTTTGCAAAAAGAGCTTAATACTAATTTAGGAACGCACTATATTCCAAACCCATATGTGGAACAGTATCAGTTTCATACCGAAGCCAATATTAAACAAACTATGAAAATGCTTGATTATAAACCACAATTTGAAATGGAAGATGGTATTAAAGCGTATATTCCTGAAATTGTGCGAATGTATGAAACTGAAGCTGTTAAATTATAGAACAAATTGATAAAAGAAATTAGAAAGAAGCCAATGGAAAAAAACTCTCATCAAGCACTGCTTACCACTGCACAGTCACCCAATATTTTAGTAATTGGTGATTTAATGATTGACCACTATTTGTGGGGAAAATGTGAACGCATTTCACCTGAAGCACCCGTTCAAGTTGTTGACATACAAAAAGAGTCTACTGTTTTAGGAGGTGCTGGTAATGTTATTAGTAACCTTCTGTCTTTAGGAAGTCAAGTATGTGTGTTTAGTGTTATTGGTAAAGATGAGACGGCAAATGAACTTAAACAAATGCTTCAAAATGTGGGTGCAAAAAGTTTTTTAATTGAAGAAAAGAATAGAAAAACTTCTAAAAAAAGCCGAATTATGGCGTCGCACTCTCAAGTAGTTCGGTTTGACAATGAAAGCAAAGAAGAGATTGACCTTTATTCGCAAAAGCAACTTTTTGAGAGGTTTGAAATGTGCATTGACTCTTTTGATGTGGTTTTATTTTCAGACTATGGTAAAGGGGTTTTAACAGAAACTTTGTGTCAAAAGCTTATTGTGTGTGCCAATGCAAAGGGTAAAAAAGTTTTAGTTGACCCTAAAGGGAAAAACTACTCAAAATATAAAGGTGCTTACCTTTTAACGCCCAATAAAAAAGAGGCTCAAGAAGCTTGTGAGCTTGAAATAAAAGATGAGAGCAGCTTAAAAAAAGCACTTGAGAAACTCAAAGAAATTGCTACGTTAAATATTCCCATGATAACTCTAAGTGAAGAGGGAATTGCTTTTTTAGAAGATGGAAAAGTAACCATAAAACCAACTGTTGCACGAGAAGTTTACGATGTTACGGGTGCTGGAGATACTGTTTTAGCCTCTTTAGGATATGCACTTGCTTTAAATAATGATTTGGCTTCAAGTGTAGAGTTTGCAAATTTAGCAGCAGGTGTGGTTGTGGGTAAATTAGGAAGTGCAACAGCCAGTTTAGATGAGATTGAAGAGTATAAGTCAAGTCTGCATAAAAGCTCAATTGAGTTGCATATTAAAACAACACAAGAGATAGAAAAAATAGCAGCTAGATTAACACTTCAAAATAAAAAGATTGTCTTTACCAATGGTTGTTTCGATATTTTACACAAAGGGCATGTGAGCTATTTAAATGTGGCAAAAAGCTTTGGCGATGTCTTGATTTTAGGCTTAAACTCAGATGCAAGTGTTAAAAGACTTAAAGGTGAAAGCCGTCCAATAACTTGCGAAGAAGATCGTGCCTATATTTTAAGCGCATTAGAGTGTGTGGATTATGTGGTAATTTTTGATGAAGACACTCCTTATGAACTTATTTGTAAAATAAAACCCGATGTATTGGTTAAAGGAGCAGACTATGAAGGAAAAGCTGTTGTGGGAAGTGATATTGCTAAAGAGACTAAGCTAGTAGAGTTTGTAGATGGCAAAAGTACAACCAATACAATTAAAAAAATTAAGGAAGTAGGCGAATGAAAGAGGTTATACAAAGCGAATTTATCTCGCATTTAGAAACAATCCAAAAAGTTATAGAAACTATGCAAGGGGATTTAGAAAAAGCTTCAAAAATGGCAGTAGAGACGTTAAAAAATGGTAATAAAATATTGTTGTGTGGAAATGGTGGAAGTGCTGCCGATGCTCAACATATTGCTGCTGAGTTAACGGGCCGATATAAAACAGAAAGGCGAGGGCTTCCTGCAATTGCACTTACAACCGATACGAGCGCGTTAACGGCTATTGGAAACGACTATGGCTACGACAGAGTATTTGACAGACAAGTGGAGAGTTTAGCTCAAAAAGGCGATTTGCTTATAGGCATTAGTACCAGTGGAAACAGTGCAAATGTGATAAATGCATTTAAAGTAGCCAAAGAGCTAGGGTGTAAAACGTTAGGATTAAGCGGGCGAGATGGCGGAGCTATGAATGAGTGGTGCGATTTAAATGTGGTGGTGCCATCAGATAATACGCCAAGAATTCAAGAGATGCATATATTATTTGCACACACTATTTGTCAAATAATTGATAATGAGTTTACTAAATAGCAACTAAAAAAGAGGGAAAATGAGTATAGTTTTAAATGAAAATGATAAGAAATATTTGCTAAGTAGCATTCGTGATGTATTGGACTTTCCTAAAGCAGGGATTGTTTTTAAAGACATTACGACACTTTTAAATAACAAAAAAGCATTTGCTTTTTTAATGAATCATTTAGAAGAACGATACAAAAGTTATAACTTAGATTATGTTGCTGGAATTGACAGTCGTGGTTTTATTTTTGGAGCGGCATTAGCCAATAAGCTAGGCGTGGGGTTTGTTCCTATTCGAAAAAGAGGAAAACTTCCCAGTACAACAATTTGCGAAAAATATGAACTTGAATATGGGTTTGATGAGGTTGAAATTCACCTTGATGCTTTTAATAACCAAGAAGGTGCTAGAGTACTTTTAATAGACGACTTAATTGCTACCGGTGGTACTGCAGTTGCTTCTGCAAAACTTGTAAAAGACACCAAAGCAGAACTGGTAGAAGTTTGTTTTTTACTTAATTTGGTTTTTTTAGAAGGAAGCCAAAGAGTTGAGAAAATAGCTCCTGTGTATTCGGTGCTGGATATTTAATTGGTGATTAGTGGGGTGATGTGATTTTGTTGTGTTTTGGAACCTTAAACTTGTTTAAGGCTTATTAGAAAATAAGACAAACCGAAATAAATTTCGGTTTCGAAGAAGAAGTTAACACTAATCACCAACCACTATCAACTAAACACAAATATGAAGAGGAAAAATATGAATAATTTTTACATACCAACATCGAGTGAGTTTGATCCCGTTAATGGACATTTTGGAATTTTTGGGGGGCGATATGTTCCTGAAACACTTATGCCATCGCTTTTAGAATTGGAAGTTCAATATAATAAATACAGATTTGATAAAGAGTTTTGGAAAGAAGTTAATGCGTTATTAAAAGATTATGTAGGACGAGAAAACCCACTTTATTTGGCAAAAAATATTAGTGCTGAAATTGGGGCAACGATTTATTTAAAACGAGAAGATTTAAACCATACGGGTGCTCATAAAATTAATAACACTATTGCACAAGCAATTTTAGCCAAACGAATGGGAAAAACTAAAGTTATTGCAGAAACAGGTGCAGGGCAACACGGAGTTGCCACAGCAACCGTAGCTGCACTTTTAGGTTTAGAGTGTACCGTATTTATGGGCGCTAAAGATGTGAAACGACAAGAGTTAAATGTTTTTCGAATGAAGCTTTTAGGGGCTAAAGTAATTGCCGTTGAAAATGGAAGTAAAACGCTTAAAGATGCTATGAATGAAGCCATTCGTTACTGGGTGACAAACGCAAGGGATACATTTTATATTATAGGAACGGTTGCAGGTCCTCACCCTTATCCTATGATGGTTCGAGATTTTCAAGCTATTATTGGTTGGGAAGCAAGACGACAAATTTTAGAAAAAGAGGGAAAACTTCCTGATTATGTGGTTGCTTGTATTGGTGGTGGAAGTAACGCTATTGGAATTTTTTCACACTTTCTAAAAGACAAAGAGACTACTTGCATAGGAATAGAAGCAGGTGGATTAGGGCTTGACACAAATAAACACGGTTGCAGTTTAAGTAAAGGCACACCTGGAGTTTTACATGGTCAAATGAGTTATTTACTGCAAGATGAAGATGGACAAGTTTTAGAAGCACACAGTATGAGTGCAGGGCTTGATTACCCTGGAATTGGTCCTGAACACAGTTTTCATAAAGACAATAAAAGCGTGCAATATGACTCTATAACAGACGATGAAGCACTTGATGCATTTGTATGGTTAAGCCAAAAAGAGGGAATTATTCCTGCATTTGAAAGCTCTCATGCCATTGCGTATTTAAAAAAAGCTAAAGATAAATTAAAAGGAAAAACAGTTATCATAAATCTTTCTGGTCGAGGAGACAAAGATATGGTACAAGCACAACAACTCATAAAAATTTAACTAGGAGCATTATGTTAAAAAAAATAAAAAAACATTCTGGAAAAATTTTTGCCATTATTGTGGCAGTATTTGCTTTTTTTCTAGTTTACAATCTCTATTTAGCTCCAGGTGATGCTATTGATGAAAAATTTGTACATTTACTTAAAACACACGGATATATAATACTTTTTGCATGGAGTATTTTAGAAGGCGAAGCTGGGCTTATAATGGCTGGATTACTTTCTCATACGGGCGATATGAATATGTATATTGCTATTTTCGTAGCAGGTTTAGGCGGTTTTGCAGGGGATCAAATCTATTTTTATATAGGAAGATTTAATAAAGGGTATGTTCACAGAAAATTTAGAGGTCAAAGAAGAAAATTTGCTTTAGCACATATTTTGCTTAAAAAACACGGGTGGCCTATTATTTTTATGCAAAGATATATGTACGGAATGAGAACAATTATTCCAATTTCAATAGGACTTACACGATACGATGCAAAAAAATTTGCTTTTATTAACTTAATAAGTGCATGGTGTTGGGCTGCAATTACTATTGTTCCTGCTTGGTATTTTGGAGAAGAGATTTTAAAAGTAATTGTTTGGGCAAAAGAGCATTGGTTTTTAGCCTTGCCGGTTGCTGTTATTTTTGGTGGTGGAATAATATATTATTTTAATTATGTTACAAAAAAAAGAGAAAGGGAGATTAAATGAAAATTAGTTTAATAGAAAAAAATAGTGAGCTGAAATTTGATATTGAGATTATAGTATGGATGAAAAAAGAGTTTCAAGAGAGTAAAAGTAAAGATAAAAAACTTTTAAAAGAGTTGAATTTTAAAGCACAAGATGAAGAGATTGCTTTTTTACCTGAATCTAAAAAAATATTTGTAGGTTGCGAAAAACTAAACTATGACTCTTTGGCTATTGCTGTTTCAACTGCTGTTAAAAAGTTTCAAACAACTCAGTTTAAAACGGCTTTTGTAAGATTAATGGAAGATGAAAGTAAAAGTTTAAAAGCTTTTACACAAGGTGCTATTTTAGGTGCATATAAATTTACAAAATATAAAAAAGAAGAAGAAAATAAAACAAAACAAGAACTCACAATGGTGGCAATTACACCTTTAAAAGAGTTAATTGATATTTTCAATGAAGCTTCTATTGTAGCAAATAGTGTTAATAAAACAAGAGATTTTGTTAATACTACACCTGATGATTTTTATCCTAAAACAATGGCAAAAGAGGCTAAAAAAATAGCTAAAGCCAATGGTTTAGAGTGCTTTATTGCAGGTGATAAGTACTTAAAGAAAAATAAAATGATGAGTATGTATAGTGTTGGTCGGGCTTCTAGACACGAGTCACAACTTATTCATTTAAGCTATAAACCAAAAAATGCAAAACAAAAAGTTGTTTTAGTGGGTAAAGGTCTTACTTATGACAGTGGCGGGTTATCTTTAAAACCAAGTGATTTTATGGTTACTATGAAAAGTGATAAATCGGGTGGATGTGCAGTTTTAGGAATTATTGAAGCAGCAGCTCAACTAAAACTTCCTATAGAAATTCACGCCATTGTAGGTGCTGTTGAAAATATGATTGGTGGAGATGCTTTTAAACCAGATGATGTGCTAAAAGCTAAAAATGGTAAAACAATAGAAATACGAAACACAGATGCAGAAGGAAGACTGGTCTTAGCAGATTGCTTATGTTACGCTCAAGATGAAATTAAAGAGTTTGACTATATGTTTGACTTTGCAACGCTAACAGGTGCTAGTGTTGTAGGTGTGGGTGAATATACCACTTCTATTATGGGTAACAGTCAAATGTTAAAATGTAAAGCGGTAAGCAGTGCGTTAAAATCGGGTGAATATGCTACGAGTTTGCCATTTAACCGATTTTTAAGAAAAACAATAAAATCTGAAATTGCAGATGTTTGTAATATTGCGAATACTCGTTATGGTGGAGCAATTACGGCAGGTCTTTTTTTAGACCACTTTGTATATGAAGAGAATAAAGACAAATGGTTGCATTTTGATATTGCAGGACCTGCTTATGTAGAAAAAGCGTGGGGATATAACCCTCATGGAGGCAGTGGCGCAGGTGTTCGAATGGCTATTGAACTGCTTAAAGATTTAATAGAAACTAAGAAATAGATAAAAAGTTTTAAAATCAATTCAAACTAATGAATTGGTTTTAAAGTCTAAATTTTTCAAATAATTTTAATTTCTCTTTTTTAATTTTTACGGTTGCATGGCATAATCTGGCTCTAAACCGAAAGTAGAGTTTAAATTGAAAAACAATTCCCACAACTCCTAAAACAGAAAGATACATTAATAAATAAGATAAGTCGCTACTGAAATAATCAAAAATCATAGCAGTTAAACTTCCCCCTACGATAGCTCCTGAAATCATTAAAGAACGAATCATTAAGTAATCTTTTAAATGCACTGCCTCATCTTGCATAAAATCAACGGTATGAATTCTTGCTATTTCAAAAGTAATGCCTTGAAAAGTAAAAATGGTTAAAATAATATAGGTAAATGCAATAATAGATTGGCTAAAAGTAACATAACTCAAAATTTGAATAATATCTAAAACAATAGCAAACATATAGATATGATAGATTTTAATATTTTTAAACATAGGTTGAATAAAGCCATCTAATGCACCAATTAACATATACAAACTTATCATAAATACAGGTAAATAAGTACCTTCAAGTTTAGTAATAAAAGGAATAAGTGTCCAGTCTATATAGGTAATTAAAAATAAAGTTACAGATTGAATTCGTAAAAACCTACTTTTTTGCATCTCTTTAAAAATGGAAGAGTAATTTCTAAAAGCCATGAATGTTTCCTACGAAAGTCAAGTGTAAAAAATATTTGGAAGTATACACCAGATATTTGCCTTTACATCAAGTTTTTAAACAGATATTTTGAATTTCTTTTATAGAAAATTCAAGTTTATTGTTAAAGGGAAATCAAATATAATAAAAAGATAAATAAAGAGTAAAAAAACTTAAACCTATATCACTATGGCACTAATTAATTTTATTTTAATTGTGTCGGAGTAATATAAATTTAAGTTTATATGGGGTACACTTCTAAATCTAAAATAAAAAGGAATGAATTGGCACGAAAAGTGAGAATTTTTGTAGAGGGATTGTCTCAACATATACTGCTTAAAAGTATTGAAGGGTTAATGCTTTTCAAAGATGAAGAAGATTATGATTATTTTAAAGCTACTTTAAAAGAGTCTTCTTTAAGTTACGAGTTGCCAATTCACGCCTATATTTTGATGCCTACATTTTTTGAATTTCTTTCAACACCACCCCAAAAAGATACTTTGTCAAGATTCATACAAAGCATTGCTCGAAAATATACTGCTTATTATAACAGCAAGTATAATCATATGGGAACTTTGTGGCAAGGACGATATAAATCTTCAATTGTACAAAATGAAAAATACCTTTTTGATGTTATGCGATATATTGAGCAACTTTGCTCAACTAAGAATATATATAACAGTATTCATAAAAATTTATACAATCAAAAAGACACTTTAGTAAGTTATAACTCTTTATATAAAGAGTTAGGGTACACAGATGATCAAAGAGTTCAAAAATATGCAACGTATTTAGATGCTATAGAAAATGTGGAACATAATAGGTTTATTCAAAATTGTTTAGAACAACAAATTCCAACTGCTAGTTTGGGATTTATTAAAAAATTAGAAGAAAAATTGGACATGGTGCTTCTTGCTAAAAGAGGTCGACCAAAAAAAGAAAACACTGAAAAAGGAAAAAAAATGTATAAAAATTTAGTTATCTTGGATAAAGAAAAACACAAAGATTTGAAGATTAATCCACTACAGGATTTAAATTTCGCAAAAAATAGTCACTTTATTCCTGTAATTGCAACTGAAGCTGCTTTAGTTGGAGCAACCTTTCCGATTGTTTTTACAGCAGAAGAAAACAGTTCGTTAGTCTCAATTCTTGCATTAGGAGGAGAGTGCTTAGCTATTAATGAAGAAGGAAAATGGATTACAAGTTATGTACCTTCATTTTTAAGAAAATACCCTTTTTCTTTAGCAAACACAAAAGAGAATCCTGAACAAAAAGTTATATTAATTGATGAAGATTCAAATTTATTTTCAAAAACAAAGGGAGAAGCTCTTTTTAATGAAGATAAAGAGAAAACACAAGCACTGGATAATGCAATAAATTATTTAACTTCGCATGAAAATCAAATAGTAATTACAAAAAATGTAGCAAAACTTATTTCAGACAGTGGAATATTAGAAGACAGAGAGATCTCAGTAGGTGAGGGAGAAGAGAAAAAAGTATTAGTAAATGGGTTTAAAGTAGTTGACAAAGAAAAATTAAATGCATTAAGCGACGATATTTTGGCGGACTGGGTGAGAAAAGGAATTATTAATTTAATTGAAGCTCATTTAAAATCACTTGAAAATATTCAAACATTGTTTGATATTACACAAGCTAGACAAAACTAAGAAACTTAAATATATAAGGATGCCTATGGCAAATAAAGCTCTAAACGGTAGAAAACTGGGAAAATCAGAGTTAAGAGAGGCAATATTCGCTTCAAAAAAAACATTTATTGTTGTTGGACTATTTAGTTTGTTTATTAATTTACTAATGCTTGTACCTCCTTTATACATGTTGCAATTGTACGACAGAGTATTAACAAGTAGAAGTGAAGAGACATTAGTTATGTTGACACTTCTTGTTGTTGTGTTATTTATAACAATGGCACTTTTAGAAATTGTTCGTTCGAAAATATTGGTTAAAGTAGGAAACAAATTAGATGAAATATTGAGTCAAAGAATTTTCAATACACTTTTTGAATTGGCCAATAAACATCCAGGTAAAGCTTCTTCTATGCCTTTGAATGATTTAACTCAAGTTCGACAATTTATGACGGGAAATGGGCTTTTTGCTTTTTTTGATGCACCTTGGATTCCTATTTATATTGCAGTCTTATTTTTCTTTCACCCAGTGTTTGGATATTTTGCTATATTTGCAGCTATTGTGTTGGTTATATTTACAATTATTAATGAGTATTCAACAAAAGAAAAGTTGGCAGAAGCCAATAAACTAAGTAGATCTTCAACTATTTATGTTGATTCGAATTTACGAAATGCTGAAATTATTAATGCCATGGGTATGAAAGAGAACATTAGAGGTATTTGGGAAAATAAATACTTTGGTTTTTTAAATGCACAAAATGAGGCAAGTAATAAAGCTGGAATTTGGTCTAACGTTTCTAAAAGTACAAGAATGTTATTTCAGTCTCTTATTCTAGGAATAGGGGGATATTTAGCCATACATATGGAAGTCAGTGCTGGTATGATGATTGCTGGTTCAATTATTATGGGAAGAGCTTTAGCTCCACTTGATTTAATTATTGGCAGCTGGAAAGGATTTAGTAGTGCAAGAAGCTCTTACGGAAGAATTAATTCACTATTAAATGATTTTCCAAAAAATAAAGAGTATATGCAACTGCCTGCACCTAAAGGTGAAATTTCACTAGAAAATGTTGTTGTTGTTCCTCCTGATTCAAAACTGCCTTCTATTAAAGGTGTTTCTATGAAAATAGATATAGGGGATGTTGTTGGAATAATAGGACCTAGTGCTGCTGGAAAATCTTCATTAGCAAGAGCAATATTGGGCTTATGGCCTTTAGTTCAAGGAAAAGTAAGATTAGATGGTGCAGATATTCATCAATGGAATAAAGATGATTTGGGACAATATATTGGTTATTTACCTCAAGATATAGAATTATTTGAAGGAACCATTAGCCAAAATATTGCTAGATTTCAAGAAATAGATTCAAATAAGGTAGTCGAAGCTGCACAAAAAGCAGGAGTCCACGATATGATTTTAAGACTTCCTGATGGATATGACACTTTAATTGGAGCAGGAGGAGCAACACTTTCAGGAGGGCAAAGACAAAGGATAGGATTTGCACGAGCTATTTATGACAACCCTGTTTTTGTTCTTTTAGATGAACCCAATTCAAATTTAGACGAACAAGGTGAAATGGCATTAATTGAAGCTGTTAAATCATTAAAAGAGAGTAATACAACGGTTATTATTATAACGCACAGACCAGGTATTTTACAAGTATGCAATAAATTAGCGGTTTTAAAACAAGGTGTTTTAGAACTTTACGGAAATAGCAATGATGTTTTAGCAAAGATTAACGCAGCAAATTTACAAGCACAAGCTAATAATAGAGCAGCACAACAAGCAACACAGCAGCCTGCTCAGCCAGTTTCAACGCCAAGAATATCACTTGGCAAGCCAAGCAACTAAGGACACAGCAAATGAATAAAAATATTAATATGCCATCAAGTGATGTAAAAAAAGTAGTTGGGTTTGGACTGGGAGTTGTTTTTGTAGTATTTGTACTAATTGGAGGCTGGATGGCATATGCACCATTGGCGGCTTCTTCTGTTGCTGTTGGAAAAGTTTCTGCAGATTTAAATAAAAAAACAATTCAGCACTTGGAGGGGGGAATTGTTGAAGCCATTTATGTTAAAGATGGAGATGCTGTAAAGACGGGAGATATTTTAATAAAGCTTCAAGATATACATATACAAGGGCAGTTATTTCAAATCAATAATCAAATTGAAGGTTTAGAATCTTTAGTTGCAAGTAAGAAAAAACGCTTAATATCTATTAAAGAAGAGATAGTAGAGTGGACTAAGTTGTTCAAAGAACAATTGGTCGATAAATTAAGAATCAGAGAATTACAAAGAGAAGAGAATACTATTGAAGGGGATATTGCTAATACACAAGCAGAAATAGCAAAACTTAAAGAACAAATTATTATTATAAAAGATGTTTTAAGCAGAACCAAAATTTTAGCTCCTACTGATGGTGTGATTGTTGGTTCTACAATTAATACAATAGGTGGGGTTATTGCACCTGGAAAACCGTTATTAGAGATTGTACCAGAAGACTCAAAACTGCTAGTAATTGCACAAGTGCAAATATCAGACATTGATAAAGTTAAAGTAGGACTTCTTGCAGATATTAGGTTTTCTGCTTTTAATTTAAAACAAGCACATGTTATTGAAGGGGAAGTTATACACGTTTCAGCAGACAGTTTTATAGATGAAGTAACAGGGGCTCCTTATTATGAAGCAAAAATTCAAGTAACCAATGCAGGAATAAAACAACTTTCAGAATATAAATTTAAGTTAGTAGCAGGAATGCCAGCTGAAGTTATGATTCAAATTGGAGAAAGAACGACTCTTAGCTATTTGGTTAAACCATTTACAGATATGTTAAGTAGGGGATTTAATGAAGAATAATATTTTAAAACTGTTTGTATTATTCTATATAAGTTCAATAACTTTAAATGCAGAAGTATTAACCTTTTCAAAAGCATATGAGTTAGGATTGGATAATTCAAATACGATTCAATCTTCTAATTACCAAAATGAGTCAAGAAAACAAAGAGTAGAGCAGGTAAAAGCAGAGTTATATCCACAAATATCTGCTTCGCTTTCATACAGCGATACTCGACATGAGTACAACAGATTAAGACAATATAAGGATTATTATATAACAGAAAAATCGACAGATTATAATATTTCTTTGAGTCAAGTAATTTATAATCCTGAAATTATGACACGAATAGAGTCTGAAAAAGTAAGAGTAAAACTCTCTGAAGTTGACAATTTAATTAAAAAGCAAGAGTTGGCACAAGTAGTTCTTAAAGCATATTTAGATGTGTTAAAATCAAAAAATAAGCTCACTTTAATAGAGTCATATGTGCAATACAATAGATTTCAATTTGACTTAATAGAGAAAAAATTCAAAATGAATTTAGCTACTAAAATGGACTATTTGCAAGCAAAGGTTGATTTGGATACTTCTAATTTAGAGTTAAACAAAGAACAAGGTCTTTTCAAAGTATATAAAATAAAATTAACCAATATTATTGGAAAAACAGATTTAATAATTCCAAATTTTAATCTTTTACAATCGAATTATGCTTTGTTAAAAGAGATGCAAAATATTGTAAGTAACAAAGAAAAATATATTACAAACTTAGAGATTCAACAAGCGCAATTTGGAATAGAAGTGACTAAGAAAGATATAGATAGTGCTTATTCTGGGCATTTACCCAAATTAAATTTTGATATGTCATACACAAAGTTTGATTCAACTGCCACTACACCAGATTATGAAAATACTCAAAGAGCAATGGTTACTTTACGAATTCCTTTGTATCAAGGAGGGTTAGTAGACGCTAAAATAAATGAAGCAAAATTAAATTATAAAGCTGCCAATGCAGATTATAATGAAGTAGAAAATGAAATTAAAGCAAGACATGATGAATTATTAACTATGTTTTCAACCTCTATTTACTCAGTTGGTTTGTATAAAGAGACTCTAGAAACAACGCAATTATATTTAGACTCTGTAATAATGGGAGTTGATAATGGTTTAAAAAGTATTGTAGATGTTCAAGATGCAAAATATAAATTAAATGAAGTGCAATATAAATATATTGAAAATGTCTACAATATGATGGATGCTTACATTGGATTGCTAATAGTTACTAACAATTTCGAAGAGTTACGATTGTTAGATAAAGTTTTTTTATAATGATGGATGCTCAGAGTTTTTAAACTTTGAGCATTTTCTGAAATTTATTTTTACTAAATATAAAAGTTCAATTTCATTTTTGTTATAACGGTTTAATTAAATAGGTAGAAAAATTAAGTATAATAAAACTATGCAATACATTAAAACTAATACCGCAAATTTTTTTTATACTGCCATTTTAATAATGATGGATGCCTTTGTATTATTTATCTCATATCAAATAGCATACAATATTAGAAAAAATATTTTTATTGAAAATTTCCCTATTTTTACACTATCTAATATTGATAAATATTATTGGATTATTTTAATAATACTTATTATTTTAATTGTTGAAAAGATATATTTTATTAGATATGATTTTTGGAGTGATACTAAAAGAGTATTAAAAGCTTTAACTATTACTTTTCTTACCGTATTTACAGTAATTTCTTTAACTAAAATGTCCGATGAATACTCACGAACATTCATATTGTTATTTTTCTTTATTTCAGCATTTTTAATTCCTTTTGTTAAAAGAGTATTGAAAAGATTTCTATTTCGATTCGATTTCTTTAAATTAAGAGTAAAAATTATTGCAAACTCCAATCAGTACGATGTATTATATGAAGAAATAAACAGCAATTGGTATTTTGGATTTTTTCCTTGTAATAATAAATACGACATGGTGTTAATCTCTTCAAAAAATTTTGAAATAGAAGAACTTCATAAGATTATTAGACGATATTCTAAAAAAACTAAAGATATTTATGTAATCCCTTATTTATACTATTTAGATTTTATGGATATGTCTATGGTGAACTATTTTAATATACGATTGTCTGCAATATATATTGAAAACAAACTTTTAAATAAGAAAAATATTTTTATTAAATTTATATTCGAAAAATTATTGGTTTTATGCATTTTCCCTTTTGCTCTTTTGTTGCATCTATTTTTGACAATATTAATTAAATATGACTCAAAAGGAAGTGTGCTTTTCAAGCAAAAAAGATTAGGAGAAAAAAAGCAAATATTTAGTTGTTATAAATACAGAACGATGTATGAAAATGGTGAACAAATATTAAAAAAATATTTAAAAGAAAATCCCGCTGAAATTGAACATTATCAAATATATCATAAATATAAAAATGACCCTCGCATAACAAAAATTGGAAAATATTTAAGAGCTTCTTCTTTAGATGAATTCCCTCAGTTTTACAATATTTTAAGAGGCGATATGAATTTAATTGGACCTAGACCTTATATGCTTAATGAAAGCGATAAAATAGGCAAATATAATGAAGACACAATATTAAAAGTAAAACCTGGATTAACAGGATTTTGGCAAGTATCTGGCAGAAATAAGCTAACTTTCCAAGACAGAATTGAGTTAGATATTTGGTATATACAAAATTGGTCACTGTGGATTGATTTTGTTATTTTTATGAAAACAATTAAAGTTGTGCTATCTAAAATCGGTGCAAAATAAGATTAAGTGTATTAAATGATTATTATAGATTTTGAAACCAATTCACCTAATGTTCACGATGTTATAGAAGTAGCTGCTGTAAAAGTGGAGTTTCACAATAAAGAGTGGGTGGCTAAAGAGTTGTTTCACCGCTATTATCTTTCGAGATTTCCTGTAAATAGGTATTCGTATGAGGTACATAAACTCACCCCTGAACTTATTTTAGAAGCTAGAATTGGGTGTGAATATGCCAGTTATTTTAAAGAAGATGAAGAGTTTGTTGATTTCTGCCAAGGAAGCAGCACTTTAATTGCACATAATATTAGTTTTGAATTACGCCATTTAAGAGATATTGTTAACTTTAAAAAAGCTTTTTGTACCATGAAAGAGAATAAACAAAGAGTTAAAGCTATTAATAAAAATGGTCAAATAAAAAACCCCACTTTAGATGAAGTGTGTTATTACTATGGCATTGATTTTGACGCTAATAAACATCACCGAGCTACGTATGATGTGAGTAAAACTTTTGAAATAATTAAAAGGATGGAGTTATGTCTACCATTAAATTAGAGTACCATGAAGAAGATCAAGGAAAGGTTCAAAAAAAATTTTTAACATTTTCACAAGAGCTTTTAAAAAAGCCGTATGTTCTTGAATCTTTGTTTGTTATTAAAGTAAACGGGGAATCCATGCAACCTAAAATTAATGACAACGCTTTAGTTGTAGCTGATTTATCGCAAAAAGAGTTTGAACAGAGTGCTATTTATTTAGTTTATTATGAAAACAATATGTGGATTAAACAAGCCAAAAAAGAAGAGGGCAAAGAGTTATTTGTCTCTATTAATCCGGCTTTTAAACATTTGGTGTATGCAAAAGAAGAAGTGCGAGTAATTGCAAAAGCGTTGTTAACGTTTACAACGCTTTAGATAAACTCTGAGAATTCATCATCTAAATACTCATTTGCTTTTTCTAAAAATTCTTCAAAGGTTACGCTGCCTGTTTTTTCAAACAGCACAATTTCTTCTCCGAAATCATTATGCACAAAATGATTGCTTTGAGAGACTGCTTTGCTATAAAGAGCTTGAATATCTTCAGCTGATTCTTGTTTATTGTATAAAAACCACTTACACGTGGACTCCTCGATTCGAATAAGTCCATAGGTTTTGGCTTCATCTACATAGTCTTGAATGGTGCCATTTTCAAAAGTGGCACCCACAATCATATCGTCTTCGTTTAAAATCGATTCCATTTTTTACCTTTTTCCAAATTTATGACCATCTCGCTTGGTTGTTTTTTTAGATTTTTTAGCTTTTGTTGCTGTTGGTGCAGTTTTGGGTCGCGGTTTTTTATCTTTTAAACCTTTTTTAACACTTAGTTTTGTAACAAATGTTTTTCTTGCTCGTGGCTCTTTTTCTGTGAGTTCAAAACCGTCTAAAGTTATTTTGGGAATAGAAATTATAAGTTCTTTTTCTATTTCTACCATCTGTTTGTACTCTTTAACGCACAATAAAGTTATGGCAATACCTTCGTTTCCAGCTCGTCCTGTTCGCCCAATTCTATGGGTATAATCGACTGTACTTTGAGGTAAATCATAATTAATTACATAAGGTAACTCTTCAATATCAATCCCACGAGCTGCAATGTCGGTTGCTACTAAGACTCTAATTTCATTGGCTTTAAATTTTCGTAAAGCTCTTGCACGAGCGGGTTGTTTTATATCTCCGTGAATTCCTAAAGCACTTAAACCATCTAAATTTAAGCTCTCAACTATTAAGTCTACGCTTGCTTTTGTATTGGTAAACACCAAGGCTTTTTGTATATTTTTTGAACCAATTAAATAAGAGAGCAGTTCTAGTTTTTTTTCATTGTCAACTTTTATAATTTGTTGTTCAATTAAGTCAACGCTTGAACGTTGCGATGAAACTTCAATTACTACGGGAGTATTTAAAAATGATTTTGCAAGTTTTTTAATATTTTGGTTAAGGGTTGCACTAAACATCATGGTTTGTCGGTTTGAGCTAATTAAAGGAAGAATTTTTTCAATATCTTGTAAAAACCCCATGTCTAACATGGTGTCTGCTTCATCTAACACTAAACTGTTAACGCTTTTTAAATCAATACTTTTTGTTTCACACAATTCAAGTAGTCGTCCAGGAGTTGCTA
>Ga0265294_10001261_pt1 | contig 34384 bp, 30 predicted proteins | sample MunlanPumphouse3_FD_192504 | JGI IMG/M metagenome (GOLD analysis project Ga0265294, IMG submission 192504) | Groundwater microbial communities from a municipal landfill in Southern Ontario, Canada - Pumphouse #3 | ecosystem: Environmental > Aquatic > Deep subsurface > Groundwater | place...
ATCTACGATTACCATTATGGCAATGGAGCTTAATCTTAAATTGTTTTTTTTCATGTCAAAATGAATTTTTAATTGTTTGTATTTGTCGCTACACTTTAATTATTGTACGCAAGTATTCTAATTAAGGTAATACATACGCTGCAAATGTAGAAATAGTTTTTTGCATTTGCAAATAAAAACGAAGTTATTTATTACCATTATCATTATTATGTAATTAGGGTCATAGATGCTAATTTAATTCTTATAATAATAGCAAGAAAAATTATTTATTGTTTTTGATAAGAATTAGATTGTCAAGTAATAATTTTTCAAAACAAGGTTCTAATGTTATAAAACAAAGGAATAATATAGTAAGGTGCCTGGTTACTCATAGTAAGGTGGCAGGTTACTAGTAGTAAGGTGGCAGGTTACTGAAATAAAACAAAGGAATAAAGAATTAATACTTGATTTTGTAAAATTAATCCTTGATAAAATAAAAATAGGGGCAAAGATTATGTTCGCCCCTATAGGTAATAAACTATTTTATAATAGTAGTTAGGGTATTATTGTAAGATTTTATCCCAATCTTTATAAACAACATCATAGCCTTGTTCTCTAACCATCTTCTCCATCTCTATTTCGTTGCGGTTGTCGTTGGTATGGAATTGTTCAAGTTCAGTATTGGCTTTGGAATATCCGCCTGGGTCGGTTTTGCTTCCTGCACTCATTGAGGTTATGCCAAGTGAAACGAAATTATTACGCATTTCTTGACTCTCACGTGTTGTCATTGTTATATCAATATCGTGATCAAACATTCTATAAGCCCAGATGGTTTGTGCAAATTCTTTATCGGTCATAACAACATTAGGTTGGAATCCTCCTTCTGCTGGTCTCATTCTTGGAAAAGATACTGCGTATTTTGTCCTCCAATAGTTCTTGGTCATAAACCTTAGGTGCATAGCCATATAAACCATTTCTACTCTCCAATCTTCAAGTCCTATCAAAGCTCCAAAGCCAACTCTGTGAGCTCCTGCCTGTGCTAATCTTTCGGGAGTGTCTAAGCGATGTCTGTAATTGCTTTTCATTCCTTTTGGGTGGTAGTGTTTGTATACCTCTTCACGGTAGGTTTCTTGGTAAACATAAACAGAGTTTACACCAGCCTTAAACATTCTTTCGTATTCTTCAACACTCATAGGATAAACCTCTAAGTTGATTGTTGAAAAATAAGGTCGGCATAGCTCAACTGCATGTTCTATGTAATCTATTCCAACATTTGAAGGATGTTCTCCTGTTAGAATAAGTAGGTTATCCATATTCATTTTCTTGATAACATGGATTTCTGAAAGTATCTCTTCATCTGTTAAGGTCTTACGTTCTATATCGTTATTATGGTTAAATCCACAATAAATGCAATGGTTTGAGCATTCGTTAGAAAGATATATTGGAACGTAAAACTGCATTACCTTGCCAAAGCGTCTTTGAGTGATTTCTCTACTCATTCTTGCCATTGGCTCCAAGTAATTGTTTGCTGCTGGAGATATTAAAGCCTTAAAATCTTCTATAGATATTATATTGCTACTTAAGGCTCTTTCAACATCTAAGCTTGTTTTTGCATAAATGCTTTCTCCAATACTTTCCCAATTAAGGTCTTTAATAGTGTCGTAAAAACTTATATTCATCTTATTCTATTTTTCCTTTGTCGGATACCTCACGAGAAATTCTCATTGCACAGAAGTTAGGTCCACACATTGTGCAGAAAGGAGTTCCGTGTATCTTTTCAGCTCCGTAATATTCTCTTGCACGTTCTGGGTCTATTGATAGGTTGAACTGATCTTTCCAACGGAATTCAAATCTTGCTGTTGACAGTGCATTATCTCTAACCATAGCTGAAGGGTGTCCTTTTGCAATGTCGGCAGCGTGTGCAGCAATCTTATAAGCCATTATTCCATTTCTAACGTCTTCTTTGTTTGGAAGTCCAAGATGTTCTTTTGGTGTAACATAGCAAAGCATTGCAGTTCCGTACCAACCAATTAATGCAGCTCCAATAGCAGATGTGATATGGTCGTAGCCTGGTGCAATATCTGTTGTTAGTGGCCCTAATGTATAGAAAGGTGCTGCATGACAAACTTCTATTTGTCTATCCATGTTTTCCTTAATCTTATGCATTGGAACGTGACCTGGTCCTTCAATAATCACTTGAACATTGTATTTCCAAGCAATCTTAGTTAGTTCTCCTAAGGCTTCAAGTTCTCCAAACTGTGCTTCATCATTTGCATCGTGGATTGAGCCAGGACGAAGTCCATCACCCAAACTAACAGCAACATCATATTGAGCTAAGATCTTACAAATATCTTCAAATCTTGTGTAAAGGAAGTTTTCTGTCTTGTTTTCCTTCATCCACTTTGCCATAATGGAACCACCACGAGAAACAATACCTGTCATACGCTTTGCAGCTAAAGGCACGTGTTTTTGAAGAAGTCCTGCGTGAATGGTGAAATAGTCAACTCCTTGTTCGCATTGTTCAATCAATGTATCCTTATATACTTCCCAATTAAGTTTTTCAGCAATTCCGTCAACCTTTTCAAGTGCTTGATAAATAGGAACAGTTCCCATAGGCACAGGACAGTTTCTTATTATCCATTCTCTTGTTTCGTGAATATGCTTTCCTGTTGATAAATCCATTAAAGTATCTCCACCCCAACGGCATGACCAAACTGATTTCTCTACTTCTTTTTCAATATCTGAGCTAAGAGCTGAATTACCTATATTAGTGTTTATCTTAACTAAGAACTTAGTACCAATAATCATTGGTTCAGCTTCTGGGTGATTAGGGTTAGCTGGAATTACTGCACGACCTGCTGCAACTTCTTGACGAACAAACTCAGGCGTAATGTATGTTTCAAGACCAGACTTCTCAATTAATTGGTTCTCACGAATAGCTACATATTCCATTTCAGGAGTAATGATTCCTTTTTTAGCTAAAGCCATCTGTGTAATCTCAACGCCTTGTTTTGCTTTATAAGGAAGGTAGTCTGTTTGGAAACGAAGATGTTTTAGGGTTTCATCCTCAAGTCTTTCATTACTATACCTTGAAGAATACTCGCTTAGTTTCTCAAGGTCATTTCTCTTGCTTGTCCACTCATCCCTAAATCTTGGAAGACCTTTCGGAATACTTATCTCAACATTTGGGTCAGTGTAGAAACCGCTTGTATCATATAGTAATACTGCACCATTAGGACGACTAACGCCATCTTCAACCGTATCTGTTAAACTAACTTTTCTCATCCCAACTTTAATAGGATGGATTATGCCTTGCACATAAACTTTCTCCGAAGCATCGAAGGCATTACATATATCTGTGTTTTCTTTCATAATAATATTAATCTAAAAATGATGTTAATGGGGAAGATGCCATAGCGCCGCTTTGAACTATTCGTCCAAGTCCGCTTTCGTAAGCCATTCTTCCAGATTCTACTGCTAATTTAAAAGCTATTGCCATACGCACTGGGTCGCTTGCTATTGCTATTGCGGTATTTACCAAGACAGCATCAGCTCCCATCTCCATAGCTTCAGCTGCGTGAGAAGGCGCTCCAATACCTGCATCAATAATAACAGGAATATTTGATTGCTCTATTATTATCTCTAATAGGTCTTTTGTTCTTAAACCCTTATTTGTTCCAATTGGAGCTCCCAAAGGCATAACTGTTGTTGCACCTGCTTCTTCCAAAAGTTTACAAAGTACAGGGTCTGCTTGTATATAAGGTAAAATAATAAAACCAAGCTTAGCCAATTCCTCAGTTGCTTTTAAGGTTTCGATAGGGTCTGGTAGTAAATACTTAGGGTCGGGATGTATTTCTAATTTTAACCAATTTGTTTCAAGAGCTTCCCTTGCCATTTGTGCTGCAAACACAGCTTCTTTAGCGTTTCTTACTCCTGAAGTGTTGGGAAGTAAAATTATATTCTCCCTAGGTATATATTTTAACATATCGTCTTTTTCGTTATGCTCAATATCTACTCTCTTCATTGCGGCAGTTACCATTTGAGTTCCAGAAGCAAGAATAGCCTCTCCCATAATAAAATTTGAGGGAAACTTTCCTGTGCCCAAGAATAGTCTGGAATCAAACTCCTTACCTGCTATTTTTAATTTTTGCATATGTAATTATATTTGTTTTTATTGAATTATTAAATTGATTTCTTTTATTGTTTTTGACGGGTCTTCGCTCTCCAAGATTAGGGAACTAATTGCTAATCCATAAACCCCAGTTGATTGTAAACCTTCAATGTCTTCAAGCTTTATTCCGCCTATTGCGTAAATAGGGATGTCGATATTATTAGCTCTACATTTATTTATTATATCCTTGTATCCTTCTATGCCTATGATTGGACTTAGACCTTGTTTTGTATTTGTAAATCTTAGAGGGCCAAGACCAATATAATCAGCACCATCATTATAATGCTTTACTATATCTTTGTAAGTATTAGCCGTTGCTCCAATAATCCTATCCTTACCTAAAATCTTTCTTGCTTCTTTAATCGGCATATCTTCCTTGCCAAGATGAACGCCATTAGCTTCTATTTCATTTACTAATTCTACATAGTCATCAATAAGAAAGGTTGCGTTATACTTATCACATTCTTTTCTAATAAGTTTGCCTAGGAATACTATCTCATCCAGAGAAGCATCCTTAATTCTTAGTTGAACGAACTTTACACCAGACTCAAGAGCCATAATAGCTGATTCCAAGTAATTATACCTTGAATTGGAATGTGTAATGAATTGTATTTTTTCTAGTTTCATAATTTCTTTTCTTATTTCCAAAGGCTACCAAGAAGAGCTGCTCCTCCAAAGCCAATTGATTTTAACTCCTCGAACTTCTCTTCAGTAATTCCTCCTAAGGCTATTGTTTTCTCATTAATTAGAGATGATTCCTTTAAGTCTTTTAGATTGAAATTACTCTTATAACCTTGTTTTGATATACTATTATATATAGGACTAAGGAATACATAATCAAATCTATCTCTTGTTTCAAGCATTTCTTTAAGGTTATGACAGGAAAAGCTTTTTCTTAAATCACCGTAGATTGGTTTTATATAAGGACTTGCAAGATTAAAGTGAACTCCTCCCAAGCCAAACTCTAAAGCCAGTTCTTGATGATAATGTATTGTTAGTTTATTCCTTATCTCCAATGGAAACTCATCTAAGTAGTATCTTAAGTATTCAGGGCTTAGGGCAGGCTTACGGATATGAAATATATCAATACCATCATCCAATAGCTCAACAATCTTTTTCTGCTCATCCTTAACCCCTTTTTCTGGAGTAATTCCTATTAGCCTCCACATGTTGCTTGGATTATTGTTATCTTATCTCCATCCTTAAGTTTTGTTTCCTCCCATTTTGTTTGAGGGACTATCTCTTCATTAACTGCTAATGCAATTGACGAGGTATCTCCATGATTAATTATCTTTATCATTCCAGAAATTGAGATATTCTCTGGCATTATCTTTTCTCTCTTATTTACTATTACTTTCATCTTTTTATTAGTTTTTGTGGATTAAAGAAATGATTAACTGCTCCATGACCATTTCCAAGTATAACGTCTTTTCCTTCTAATATTGCCTTTGTGATATAATCCTTAGCCATTATAACACTGGTTTCTAAATCCTCACCCATTGCAAGATAGGCTGCAATTGCAGAAGAAAGGGTGCAACCAGTTCCGTGAGTGTTCTTAGTTTCTATTTTATTTGATTTTAGTAGTATTGCTTCTTTCTCTCCTTTTTGCAAAAAGACATCAACCATTTCTTTTCCATTTAGATGTCCTCCCTTAATCAAGACAGAGTTTATTCCAAAATGAAGAATAAACTCCTTTGCTCCTTCAATCATCTGATCAACTGTTTCTATTTCTCTTTTAAGCAAAACAGAAGCTTCGTTAAGGTTGGGGGTTATTATTGTTGAAAGGGGGAAAAGTTCTTTTACTATTGCATCAACTGTTTCATCAAGAATTAAAGCATTGCCAGAAGTGGAAATCATAACAGGGTCTAAGACAAGGGGGATATTCTTTTTATATAGTTTCTTTACGGCTAATACGTTTTCTGTTGTGAAAAGCATTCCAATCTTAATTGCATCAAAAGAAAAATCATCGAGAACGGCTTTAAGTTGTTTTTCAACCATAGAGCCAGAAACTGCCATAACATCAACAACGCCCATAGTGTTTTGAGCCGTTATTGCAGTTATAACAGAAGCCCCAAAAACGCCTATTGAGCTAAATGTTTTTAAATCAGCTTGAATGCCTGCACAGCCTCCCGAGTCAGAGCCTGCAATTGTAAGTGCTAATGGATATGATGCCATAAGTTATATTGTTTAAAAATATCATGAGGTGATAACTTATGGTAAGAAAACTACTCTTTCCGCCTTAGCATTATCTAAGAGGTCGAAGGGTATAATCTCAGCCTAAAATTTAATAAAATTAAGCACCCCAATAAATTTAATAATAATTATTACAATAAAACGAGAATAAGACCGTTTTATTATTTGCAAAGATAACATTAATAACTAATATAAAAAAGAAAAAGAGTATGAAAAGATTAATTTTAACCTTAGGAGTTGTGGCCGTATTATTTTCTTCTTGCGGAAAGAAAGAGCTTGAAGAGAAGATAATAACGCAACAAAAATTACAAGACTCAATCGAAGCAGTTATCTCAATAAAGGATGCTGAAATGGAAAGCTTATTCCAAGAACTTAACGCAATTGAACAAAGTTTATCAGATGTTTCTGCAAAATATGGTAACGTAAATAAACTTAAGAACACCTCTGGAGAGAAAGTAAATAAAGACACACGTGCAAGAATAACTGATGAAATTCAAAACATCAATGAGCTTTTAGCAAATAACAAACAAAAACTTAGTAAGCTAAATAATCAAATGGCTACTAATGGTAACAAAAGCAAAGAATTAGCTACATTTGTTGAAAAACTACAACTTAGAGTTAACGAACAAGAAGCTCAAATTCAAGCTCTAACTGCAGAACTTCAACAAAAGAAAATCGTAATCGAAAACCTAAACAAGAATATTGAAGACCTTTCAAAACAAAACCAAGTTAAGGATCAACAAATTCTTCAAGTAGAATCAGAAAAGAACACTGCATACTATATAATAGGAACAAAGAAAGAGTTACAAACTGAAAACATCGTAAACACATCAGGTGGTTTCTTAGGAATAGGAAAGAAAACAAAAGTAAGTGGAGATTCTGAACTATCGAAATACACTAAGGTAGATATTAGACAGTTTGAGCAAATTCCATTAAACGGAAAGAATAAAGTTAAGATATTAACCTCTCATCCAAGTACTTCATACACACTTGAGGGGGACGCTAAATACCCTAAATCAATTAAGATTAAAGATGCAAACGCATTTTGGGGTAAGAGCAAATTCTTAGTTGTAATGTACGATTAATAATTGATTGAATTTTATATTGATAGAAAAGGTTACTCCTACGAGTAGCCTTTTTTTTGTGTATATAAAATGATTTCCATTTTGCAATAATTGAAAAACTTTATTAACTTTGCAAGAATATATTAATAATAAACAGAATCAATCATGAAAATTAAACAAATAATAGCAGTATTAGCACTTTTTCTTGTCTCATTTTTTGCATCTGCACAATCAAAGACCGCAATAGACATAAACCCTTGGTCAGAAATCCCATCAGGAGTTTATAAGCTTGTTGTTAAAGGAGATGTTAGAGTAACAGTAGTCTATGGTAAAACAAGCTATTACGATTTGGGAACAGACATTAAGAAATACATTTCCTCAGGACAAGAACTTCCAGCAAGAGATGTTGTTTCTAACGGAACCCTAACAATAACCCCAGAGATAACAGGCTCTCCAAAAATAATTAGATTGTATTTGAGAGAACCATTATTGGAAATAGACATCTTGGATGGTGGATTAGTGATATTTGATTCCAAACTAAGCCAAGCCTCAATGACAATTCGTCTCTTTAATTCTAAACTATATTCAGAAAATAAGTTTAAAGTAGAGAATTTTGTTTTAGAAAACAATAAAGGAACATTAGAACTAAAGAAAGCAAACCTAAACTCTGCAATAATAAGTATAAATGAAGGCTCTAAAAACAGCATTTCAGGAGAAGTAAGTAAGCAACAAATCTACGTAATCAAAAAGGAATGTATAGAAATAGAAGAATAAATTTTTCCCATTTCTTTTTCGGTAAATCATTCATTCAAAATCCAAATAAACAATAAAGCGTCAAATTTTTGAGACGCTTTATTTTTTTTCGCTAATTCCAAATAGCATTTCCCTTTACAAAAACTAAATTTTTCAATTCAAAAAATATAACTATGTGCTATGGTTTTTATTCTCTACCATCTCCAATAAAATGATTTTTCTAAAGCATTAATTATCCGCATCTTCATTTTAAATTTCTATCTCTTTGTTTAAAATTGCTAAGATGCACATCACAGCGTGCTAAGATGTACATCACAAGACGCTAAGATGTACATCGGAGCAAGCTAAGATGTACATCACAGCAAAATGAACCTTTGTTTTAATAATTTAATACACTGTTTCAGAAATTTAATACAGCGTTTAGTGAATATGATTATGTTGTTTAGTAGTTGTTTTCATCATTCTTATCAAGTAAATGATATCAGGAAAAACAAATTCCCATTATTCTATTTCTAAAATAATGGGAATTAATTATTGAATTTGCTTTAAACTCTCTCTTTAGGCAACTAATATTCTTGTCTTATTGCTTTGCTAAATTATAGTTCTCTTTGCTTTTTCGAGGATTTCGGCTTCGTTAGGGATTATGCGGTCTTCCATTAGGATGTTGCCGTTGCAGATAACTGTTTCTATGCAGCGGCTGTCGGCAGAGTAAACCCAGTTGGAGATTAGGTTGTGATTGGGGATTAGCCTATCACTATTTAGGTCAACAATTAAACAATCGGCTAATTTTCCTTCTTTTATTGAGCCTGAATTAATGCCCATTGCTGATGGTCCATTCTTTGTTGCCCATGCAAATACTTGGTTTGCGGATAGGAGGGCGGTGTCATTATAGGATACTTTGGCAAGTAGGGCTGCAAACTTCATCTCTTCCATCATTGAAAGGTTGTTGTTGGAGCTTGTTCCGTCTGTTCCTAAGCAGACTTTACAATTATATTTATTTATTAGTGGAACATTGAAAGCTCCTGAGGCCAATTTCATATTTGCACAAGGGTTATGAACAAGGGTAACGCCTTTTGAGGATAGAATTTCTGCATCATGTTCTGTTAGGTGAACACAATGTGCTGCTATTGTGTTATGGTCTAAAACTCCAATCGACTCTAAGTATTCAGTAGGGGTTAGATTATTATTTGCTTCCCTACAATCCTTAACTTCTTTTGCAGTTTCTGATAAATGAGTATTGAATTTTAGATTGTTTTCTTTGGCAACCTTAAATAGTTCTTGGTATAGGTCTTTGCCAACTGTGTATATTGCATGCGGAGCAACGTTAATAGTTATTAGGTCTGTGGAAGGTTTGAAGTTATTTATAAAGTTAATATTATTTTCTATTTCAGTTTTCCCTCTCTCTTCAATAAAGGTAATACCAACACTTGCTCTAACTTTCATTTCTTCAACAGCACGGATAATTGCTTCGTGATGCCAATACATATCTAAGAAGAAAACTGTTCCAGAGCGTATCATCTCAACAATTGCAAGCCTTGTTCCATTATATATATCTTCGGCTGTCAGTTTTGCTTCTTGTGGCCAAATATACTCCGATAGCCACTGGAAAAGTCGCATATCATCTCCATAACCACGAAGTAAGGTCATAGAGGAGTGGGTGTGCATATTGTAAAAAGGTTGTATGATTGCCTTATTTGTTCCGTCAATAACCTTGTCGGCCTTTACAACTATGTTTTGGTCAATTTGCTTAAAGATATTGTCTTCAATTAATATATCAACTATTCTATTCTTTAGACTTATATTTTTTATTAGTATTGTTTTCATAATAATTCAATTTTAGGTTATTTATTTCTTTCCCATATAGCTTAAGAACTCTAAGTCGAGTGATAAACAGATGAATGGGGTAACTTTCCATTCTTTGGTGGTTTGGATTGACCAACCTGGCTTTAGTGCATCACCTTCTTTGTTAAAGTCTTTAGCCAAAAGGGTATATTCTGCAACATTGACTCCTGCCGAAACGCTGAAAAAGTCAAGGAAACGATAAGCTCCTCCAAAATAGAAGTTCTTAAACATATTTGCACCACCAAATCCAACATAAACGCCTATGTCGGAAGTGAACTTTGCTTCAGGTTTAGTTAAATCAATCAGCATAACTGATGCACCTGTGACAAAGTCAAATTCCACCTTCGAGGAGTTGCGGTTAATGATTATGTTTTCGTATCCCCCAATTCCAATATCTCTTGGAACAATATCCCAAGTTGGGGTAGGGAAGAAACGCATTGCTATTCCTTGAAGAACTCTTACTTTCTTCTTCTTATTTGTTGCAGCTGCTATTTTAGCTTCTGCCTCTTCTGCTCTTTTCTTGGTGTATTTTAGCTCTTCATTAGTTCTTAGGATTTGCTTTTCTGCCTCAACAAGCTTAGACCTTAGAGTGTCTGCCATCTTATAATACATATCCTTTTCTTCAGAAATCTTGCTTAGGGTTAGGTCTTTGGAAGCCATTGCAGACTCCTTTTCATTTATGCTTTTTTGTAAGAGGTCAATTTCTTTTGTCTTGCCTACAATTTTCTCATTAGAGGCATTTACTAAGCCCTCTATCTTTACCTTATCTAAGTTAGAACTGTTTATTGCTTCTTTATAAACCTGTTCTTTCTCAGCAAAAAGAAGTTCTTTTTCTTGAAATATCCTTATTTTCTCTTCTAAGAGTCTGTTTTTATCGTTTAGTTGGTTGCGATATTCTTGATTAAGTTTTGCAAGGGTGTCATTAATCAGCTTAAGGTTATATTCATTTGTTCTAAGCTCATCAATTTCTTCGGAAAACATAGAAGAGTCTTCCTTAAACTTGTATTGAAGGTTGGCAAGTTGATAGCTAAGATCTTTTCCCTTTTCATCATAAACAAAAAGAAGGGAATCCATTTTCTTTTTTTCCTCTCTCATAGAACGAACCTCTGAATCCATTTTCTCAATCTCGCTCTTCCTTTGTTCAATTTCAGATAGGGAATTATGATATTCTTGAATAATGGAGTCGCAATTTGCTACTATACTTGATTTTGTGGTATCGTTGTCGGTGATTCTTATGTCTTCAAAATTCTTTTCAAGAAATATCTCATTACCAATAATTATTGAACTAAGGGTATCAACTTGAGAATATGCTGAAACGGTGAGTATTGATAATAATATACCTATAAATAAATGCTTAAGTTTCATATCTAGATGTTAAGTTACAAGGTGCAAAGATAGTAATTTTTAAAATAATTGCATTATGCCTCCAATGAAGCTATAACGTATTATTCTGCCAATAAACATATATAGAAAAGACCTCCATGGGTTTAAACGGAAAAAACCAAGTCCTATTGCAATAACATCACCAATAAAAGGTAACCAAGCTAATAAACCTGCGGCAGGACCCCAGCGTTTTATTCTTTCTTGAAAACTAAGTATTTTTTCTCTTGGTGTGCGGAAGTATTTCTCGATCCATTCTATTTTTCCAAGATAACCAATGCCGTAAGAGGTCATTCCACCTATTGAGTTGCCAATTGTTGCAATCAGAACGCAGAGATAAGGATCAAATCCATTAGCAACAAGAGCAATAAGCACAAATTCTGAACCCAGAGGAATAATGGTTGAGCTTAAGAAGCTGGCAATAAATAATCCTAAATACCCTAATTCAATAAACATAGTTGCAAAAGTAGTTATAAATCTAAGTAATTCTATCAAAAAACCAAGAAAACGATATCTCTAAAATGAAACGCTGTTTCACGGAATTAGATCAAAGAAAGAATTTATTAGATCAAAGAAAGAGAAAATTAAAACAAAGAGTTAGAAAATTCAATTAAACATCAATCACGTCCCAAAAGAAAACTCTTATGCCTTGTTCTGGTGCTTCTCTGTCAAGAGCTTGTATTCTTTTTTTGAGTATAGGAGCAATGTTTTCATGAACAACGCACATTGTTGCCATGTTCTTTGAAGGCCAAGCATGTGTTCCTAAATGTGGTTCACCGTCTTTTGTACCTCTTCCTTGAACATCATTCCAGCGTGTGAACCCTCTTATTGAAAGTTGGGTTAAAATATCATCAACTTCTTCAACATGGGCTTGATTATATGCAATAAATGCTGCTTTCATCTTCATATTATTATGCTTTAACTGTTCTACGATTTAATTTAATTTTGTGTTTTTTGCGTGAATTTTTTACTTCACTTGATGCAAATGCAGCATAGAGTGCTGGAATAAAAATAAGGGTTACAAGGGTTGAAACTGATAGACCTCCAACAATAACAATACCCATTGGTTGCCAAATTTCAGAACCTTCTCCAAGACCATAAGCCATAGGTATCATACCTAAACAGTTGTTGCAGTTGTCATTAGAACTGGTCGAAGTCTTGATTTCCCTCCATCAATAACTGCTTTGCTTATATTCATTCCTCTTTCGCGGTTAAGGTTAATGTAGTCAACAAGCACAATTCCGTTCTTAACAACAATCCCAATTAGCATTATGCTACCAATTGCACTCATCATATTGATAGTGCCTCCGGTTATAAAGAGAACTATCAAAACTCCTGTTAGGGCAAATGGTATTGAGAACATTATTATGAATGGATAACGAAGTGATTCGAACTGAGCTGCCATAACAAAGTAAACCATCATAATAATTAGTAGTGAGAGTAGTCCCATATCTCCAAATGACTCTTGTTGGTCTTTAATTGTTCCTCCAATTTGTATTCCTACGTTTGAAGGAATATCCATTTTGTCTATTTCATCTTGTATGCTCTTTGTTGCTTTATCAAGTGTCTCTCCATAAAGTGTCGCAGAAACTTTAATGATACGTTCACGGTCTTGTCTTTCAATTGAAGGTGGAGCAAATCTCTCAACAACCTTTGCAACTTCACTTAGTCGAATTGATTTTCCTGATTGGTTTAAGATTGCTATGTTTTCAATATCTTCAATAGATTCTCTGCTTGCTTTATCATAACGAACTTTGATTTTGTACTCTTCTCCATCTTCTCTAAAAAGTGAAGCTGTCATTCCGTTCATCCTATTTCTAATAAAGGATGAAGCTGTTCCAACATTAAGTCCATTAAGTGCTAGTTTTTCTCTATCAAATTCAACTTGAAATTGTGGGATATAATCTTCACGACTAATGGTAACATCTCTAAAACCTTTAATCTTTACCATCTTCTGCTTGATATCACGTGCTATTTTCTCCGTTACATCAAAGTCATAACCCAACACTTCAATATCAACCATAGAACCAGTGGTCATTCCACCACCGCCACCAGCGTCAACCTTATATTTATATAGCTCTGGATAAGATGATAGTTCCTCTCGAATCCCTTCCGAGATTTCAAAAATATCTTTATCTCTTTCCTTTAGTTTCTTTAGTTTTATTCTAAATGAAACGTAGTTAGAGCCTGAGGCTTGCATTTGAGCCCAAGAGTTATTGTCGTCTTCAGCTGGAATGCCAACTGTATAGGATAAAGTCTTTATTTCAGGATACTGTGCTTTGACTGATGTTTCAAATTTCTTTGCTATGACTTTTGCACGTTCAGCATTTGCTCCAACAGGTAATTGGAAGTTCCCAGAGATTTGTCCATTATCTGAGGCTGGAATAAATTCAGTACCTATTCCAAAGGTTAGCATTATTGAACCAGCAAATATTAATACTCCAGTAATAATGGTAAACGTTTTATGTCTAACTACCCAAGTAAGAATATTGGAATAGAAAACATCTAATTTGTCAAGTCCTCTTTTAATTGGAGCATATAGTTTGTCGAAAGTGCTACCAGTAACTTTGCTTTGTTCTCTTTTTAGAATAATGGAGCTAAGCATTGGGGTTAGGGTCAGTGCGCTTAAGGTTGAAACAACCATAACGATACTAACCATCCAACCAAGTTGAGAGAAAATAATACCTGCCATTCCACCCATCATGGTGAAAGGAAGGAAAACAGCTAAGATTGTAAGTGTGGTTGCAACAACAGCAACTCCAACCTCATTAGTTCCATAAATTGCCGCCTCTCTTGGTCTTGAACCTCTTTCAATATGAGTTGATATGTTTTCAAGAACAACAATAGCATCATCCACAACCATACCTATTGCAATTGAGAGAGCTGAAAGAGAAATTATATTAAGTGTATTTCCTGTTAGTAGTAGGTAGATAAATGATGAGATAAGGGAAATTGGGATGGTTATCATAATAATTAATGAAGCCCTCCACTGTCCTAAGAAGAATATTACAACAATTGCAACAAATAAGAATGCCAAAAGAACGGTTTGAACTAATGATGTTATTGAGTTTTCAATATTATCAGTAGCATTCATTACTTCTTCAAATTGAATGTCGTGAGGTAGATTTTTCGTTATGATTGGTAGCTGTTCTCTAATCTTTGATACAACATCCACAGAGTTCGCACCCGATTGTTTTTGAATTACAATTGTAGCTCCCTTTTTTCCATTAACATAACTCTCTTGAGCTTTTTCCTGCACAGAGTCACGAACAATAGCAATATCTTTTAAGAAAACCGACTTTCCACCATAGTTAGATACTACAATATTATTTAAAAGGTCGCTTTCTTTCATTTCGCCTTGAATACGTAGGGAATAGGTTTCGGAACCAATATCAATTGAACCTCCTGGTGTATTAACATTCTCCTTTGCAATTGCAGCCCCAATTTGTTCAATTGTTAGGTTATAGGCTTCAAGCTTTTGAGGATTAACATTAATGCTAATTTCTCTTTGAGGAGCTCCTGCAATAGAAACAGAACCAACTCCAGAAATACGGTTTAATGGATTTGCAACTCCATCTTCTAATATTTTATAAAGAGCTTCTGAGCTTTCTTGAGAGGTTGCAGAGTATATAACAACTGGCATCATATCTGTGCTAAGTTTCATTATAATTGGATTGGAACAACCTTCTGGCAAATATCCTTTTACCATCTCTATCTTGTCTCGCATATCGTTAACCGATGCGTCTATATCTGTTCCCCAATTAAATTCAACACTAATAACTGCGGTGTTTTCCTTTGAGGTAGAGGAAATCTTCTTTAAATCACTAACTGTGCTTAATGAACTTTCTAATACTTTACTAACGTTGTTTTCCACATCTTCTGCAGATGCACCAGGATAAGTTACTAATACAATTGCTTGATTCATTTCAATTTCAGGCAACATATCAATGCTTAACTTATTCAGGGAAAACAAACCCATAACAACAATAGCAATAAAAATGATTGCTGTTGTAATTGGTTTCTTTACGGATGATTCGTATATTTTCATATTCTAATTTCTCTGTCTTAATTATTTAACAACAACAACTTTCTTGCCATCAAGAAGACGTGTTTGACCTGTAACAACAACATTTTCTCCATCACTTACTCCATTTAAAAGCTCGTATGTATCACCCATTCTTCTTCCAAGTTCAACCTTACGGTACTCAACAACTCCATCTTTTTCAATAAATACATATTTGTTGTTTGTTCCACTTTGTTTTATGATTGCTCTATCTGGAACAATAACTTTCATTGCTTTTCCAAGATTAAGTTCAACTCTTCCAAACATACCTGGACGAAGCTTTTGATTTGAATTAGTAAATTGTGCTTCAACCATAAATGTTCTTGTAAGAGGATCAATTGTTGGTGCAATTAAGCTTATTCTTCCACCAAATTCTTCTTCTTCAAAAACTTCTACCTTAGCCTTAACATTCATTCCAAGTTTAACTTTTGTATAGAAGGATTCGTTGATATTGAATTTCAGTTTTACTGGTGAAATTTGCATTACTTGAAGTATTGGTTGAGCTCCTGCAACATCTCCATTATCGAAGTTTCTCATTGTAATAACTCCTGAGATAGGAGAGGTGAGGGATATGTTTCTTTCTAAGTTATCAATGTTTCGCTTTGCAACATCGTATTGGGTTTTTAGTTGGTCAAGTTGTTGTTTTGAAATACCACCACTTTGAAACAATGCTTCCATTCTACTAACTTCCAATTTCATATTGTCTAATTGGGCATTTGCAGTTGCAAGATTAGTGTTTTCCATAGTAACAAGCTTTTGTCCTTTAGAAACCTTTTGTCCTACTTCAACCCAAATCTTTTCAATTCTTGTTCCTCCAGCAGAGGTAATAAAATTCTTAACAGCAGCATCAACTGTTGTTGCAAACTCATATATTTGATCAATTTCTTTAACAGAAACCTTCTCTACTTTTACTTTAATAGCTTCATCTTGTGGATTAACCTTTTTATCATCTTTCTTTGAGCAGCCTGTCATAATGATAACAGCTGAGATCAATAAATAAATTACTTTTTTCATTATATTTCTTATGTGTTTAATTCTTTATATGTTTTAATTCTATTCTTTCCTTATTTTTCACTTCCCATTACCTTCTCTAAATTAGCTTGTGCTGATAGGAAGTTGAAGAGTGATTGCTGGTAATTTAGTTTTGACTGAGTTAGTGATAGCTCTGAGTCATTTAGTTCTAAAATTGTTCCTGAACCAACTTGGTAACGAACTTTTGCAATGTCGTATCCTCTTTCGGCTTGTTTGATTGCATCTTTATTAACCACCAATTGTTCTTTTGCAGCCTTCATTGTGTTTGTTGCTGACTTAACCTGAAGATTTATGCCGTCTTTAGCATATTCTCTTTGTATCTCTAAGCTTTTAATTGAAAGCTCTACTTGTTTTGCTTGGTTAACCTTAGTCATTCCTGAAAAAATTGGAACAGATAGTTGAAGCCCAACAGAAGCTGAACCAATCCAAGTGTAGTCTTTAAATTTAAAGTCTTCTGCTTGTGTTTGGTATATATAGCTTCCTGTTGCGGAAAGCATAGGTAGGTGTTGGGTGTTTATAAGTTTCAATTGATTCTTTAGACCTATAATATTATAATCTAATATCTTTAAATCGGAGTTTGTCTCTATCATTGATCTTTTGCCAATCTCTGATATTATATTTATATTATCATTGAAGTTTTCCAAGTCTTCCTTAATCTCAATTATTTGTTCTGCTGGAAGAGAGAGAATCATAATTAAATTCATCATCGATAACTCAACTCCATTCTTTGCATTTATAAGTGCAGGGTTAAGGTTGTTAACATTAACTTGAGCTCTTATATAGTCATATTCCGAAACAACTCCTTGTTTATATGAGTTTTCAATATTCTTTAGAGTTTCTAAGGCATTGGTATGGCTTTGTTGTAAAACCTTTAATGAACTCTTAGTAAGCAAAACAGTATAATATGCATCCTTGACTTGTTTGGTCATCTCAATTTTAGAGGCACGAGACTTCTCTATAACCATGTCAATATCATTTTGTTTGTTTTTTATGGTTTGCCAAAGAGAAAAGTTAACAAGAGGAAGTTGAGAACTAATGCTTCCAACAAACGAGTTCTTATAACCAACCTCCATATATTTTTGACCACCCATTAGAGCTGCAAAACTTTCGGATAGAAACATAACTTGTTTCATAACGTTGTCGGTATATTGTCCTCCAGCATTAAGGTTAGGAAGTAGGTTTCCGATAGCTTCTTTTCTGGAGTAATCAACTCTTTGGATTTCTAATTCAGCAATTTTAATAGTAGGGTTATTGTCATGAGCAATCCTTAGAGCTGTTTCCAAATCTAATTCTAAAGTTGAATTTACTTGTGCAAAAGTGTTAAGGTTAGCAAGACAGAGTCCTATAAAAGCTAATTTCAAAAATTTTCTTTTCATTTCTTCTTTTAATATTATTTTTTTAAAAAGATGTCTTTATATTTATCAATGATTTCAATTCCTTTTATAGTCGAAACACCTCTCATAATTATAAATATATGCATCATCGCAATTTCTATTAGGCTATGATTAGGGTTTTGAACTGTATATTCATTTTTTGAACAGTAAAATAAGTTTAGTTGTATCATACTATTTAAAAGATCGAAATTTATATCATTAAGTACTAAGCCATTTTCTAACGCATTTAAAAGCAATTTATTTCTTAATTCTTTCTGAAAATTAATATGCCTTTCAAAGGTCTTTTGATAAATTTCTGGATAGTATTTATTTAAATCTTTAATATAATCGTACTTAATAGTATGAATAGATGAGTTTGCTTTTTTTAGCATTAACAAAATTGAAACAAGTGAGTTTTCTGAGGATTCAACAATCTTATTACTGTCAATAACTGCTTTTTCAAAATTAATATTAAAACAATCCTCCAATAAACTACTCTTATCTTTAAATTGTTCATAGAGGGTTCGTTTCGATATGCCAAGATTATTTGCAATCTCATCCATTGTAATTAGCCTACAACTTTTGATTTTCAACAATCCATTAGTCTCATTTATTATTCTTTCCTTTAGTTCCATGTTCTTATTTGAATCAGTTTGCAAAGCTACAGAAAACTTTTGAAACGACAATAGTTTTCTGATTTTATTTCATGAAAAGACTTTTTGGCACTAAAGTTTACTCCAATAGAATAGTGTTTTGGGAAGGGGAGTTAAGGAAATCAGACCTTGTATTATCATTTTGTAATCAACGGTTTAGATATTGGTAAAATGAAACGCTGTTTTAGAAAATTAAAACGCTGTAATAATTTCTTGAATCAAAGAAAGAAAAAATTAAAACAGCGTTTCAGAAAATTAAAACAAAGAGTTAGAAAATTGTATCTTTGTTTAGTTTATTAATTTCTTGTTTTCAATAGTTCTATTGCTTTTTCTTGAAGAGCAATTTCTTCTTCTGTTTCTGCAATAACACTTAAATGATGAGGCGTTGACTTTGAATTTTTGTCAACAAAGCAGAAAGTGATAAAACCATCTAAGCGTTTAATATCTAATGATTGAATTTCGTGAACCTTAGTATAAACAGTAATTGTTGATTTTCCAGCGTGGACTATCCTACTTTCAAAACCCAGAATATTATCTAATCTCATAGGATTTAGAAATTCAAGTCCATGCACTTTTAAGCATACAGTGTGCTTTGGGTCTAACTTACTCGCTGCTCCAATAAAAGCAGACTCAACAAACCATTCACAGCAACGACCAGCAAATAAAGTTCCGTGATGATTCAAATCCTCAGACTTAATCATCTTATAATTTACAATTTTTTCAAAAGCCATAATAATTGATTTTATGTTGAATTTTAGACTGCAAAAGTATATTTTTTTCAGACTATTACGATAATAATAATAAATTTTCTATCTTTGTAAGCTAATTAAAATATAAAAACGAAATACTATGCATGTTGCAATTGCTGGAAACATAGGTAGCGGAAAGACTACACTAACAGAGCTATTAGCAAAACAGTTCAAATGGAACCCAATGTTTGAACAAGTAGATGATAATCCTTATCTTGCTAATTTTTATGACGATATGCGTAGGTGGAGCTTCAATCTTCAGATTTATTTTCTTAATAAACGTTTTCGTAGTTTAATTGATCACAGAAAAAAACATAAGAATATAATCCAAGATAGAACTCTTTATGAAGATGCTTATATATTTGCCCCCAACCTACACGCAATGGGTCTAATGGCAACCAAAGACTATGAGACCTATCTTGATTTGTTTGAGTTAATTAATTCATTTATAGAACCGCCAGAACTTCTAATATATCTTAAAGCATCAGTTCCTACCCTTATTAATAATATCCAAAAAAGAGGGAGGGATTATGAAAACTCAATAAGATTAGACTATATAACTTCACTAAATGAAAGATACGATAGGTGGATAAGCGAATATAAAGAAGGTAAATTGTTGATAATTGATATTGATAATATTGATTTTTCATCAAATAAATCTGATTTGGGACTTATTATTGATAAAATAAATGCTGAAATTAATGGGTTATTCTAATCAAAAAATATTAGGTGTTATTCCTGCAAGATATGCCTCAAGTCGTTTTCCTGCAAAGCCATTAGCCAAAATAGGAGATATGGAAATGGTTGTTTGTGTATGTAAAAGAGTTGTTGAAAGTGGATTGTTTGACAAGGTTGTAGTTGCAACTGATAGTAGAAAGATTTTTGACGTTGTCAATTCTTATGGATATCAGGCCATAATGACTGATGAAAACCATAGTTGCGGAACAGAAAGGGTTGAAGAGGCTCTAAAAATCATTGAACAAACAGAAGGAGAGTATGATATTGTGGTTAATATTCAAGGAGATGAACCTTTAATTAAGAAAGAACAACTTCATTCAGCTCTTATTCCTTTCAAAGACTCAGAAACTCAAATATCAACACTTTGCAAAATGATTGAAGACAAAGAAACCCTTTCATCTCCAAATGTTGTCAAGGTTGTGTTTGACTATAATCATAACGCACTCTATTTCTCTAGATCAATAATACCTTTTAGTAGGGAGGAAACACTTGAATACTCGATTGCTAAGGGTAACTACTATAAACATATTGGATTATATGCATATAGGTCTGATGTTTTAAAGGAATTGGTTAAACTCTACCCCTCAAGACTTGAGAAAATTGAATCCTTAGAGCAGCTAAGATGGTTAGAAGAAGGATATAAAATTAAGGTCTCAATAACAGAATTTGAAAGCATAGGAGTAGATACTCCAGAGGACTTAGAAAAAGTAAATAATACATTATTGAAACGCAATTGAAAAATACACGTAATATATAATCTTACATATAGTTTAGCCAATAATAAAGATATAAATAATTAAAAAGATAACAATATGAATGTTTCAGCAAACCTATTAGAGTATTTAAAGAAGAATGATAGGGCAGAATTAATTGGAATAGGTACTTTTCGAGTTGAATACACACCTGCATCCATTAGTCCTATTACAAATACTTTAACACCTCCAAGCCGAATTATAACATTTTCAAATGAAATAAATAATGACTTGGGTTTTGTTCAAGAACTTTCAACGAAAGAGTTTATCTCTCTTGAAACATCATTGAAATGGATAAAACAATATTCAGATAGTGTAAAAGAGAAAATTGAAAAGTTAAATTCATGCAAATTGGGTGATATAGGGGTTTTGGCAAAAGGATTAAGCTCAGGTTATATCTTTACACCAACATCAGGACTTAACCTACTTGATAGCGCATTTGCTTTTTCAACAATTAAGTCTGTTCAAACATTTGATCAAGGAGATTTTATTCAGCCACTTGTTACCAAAGAGCCTCTATCAGAATCATTAAAAGAAGAAAAAGTAGAGATTGGAGAAACACCGTTGCAGACCGTTGTTATTGGAACTTCATTTAATGAAACAGAGTCAAGCCAAGAAATATACGAACATACTCCTCAATCAGAATCAAGAGAGGATAGTGAATTTTCATTAAATATTGAACAAGAAGAAAGAAAAGAAATCGTTTTTGAGCAAAGACAAGAACTTGAAAGAGATCAGTCGCAGATAGAAGATGCTCAAAAAGAAGTTCAAGAAAGATTAGACCAGCTTAAAGAGGGAAAAGAAGATGAACTGGGAGAAAATGAGGGTATGGACGCTAATGATAGTGATGAGTTTAACTATAGGAATAGTAAGAAATTTAGAAAGAACGTTAAAAAGAGAAGGAAGTCAGATAAGAAAGAACGTAAGGAAAGAAGGAAGAGAAACAAGAAAACTTGGACAATTCTTTCAATAATAGTATTATTAGCCATATTAGCTTCAGGATTTTTAGTTCTTGCTCATTATATGTGTTGGACAAAAAACATAAAAGAACTTGAACCATTAACAGAAAAATTGAATAACTACGTTACTCCAAAATGTGAGACTGGAAATAAAACAATTGTTATTCCTGTTCAAACTAAAACCACTCAAGAAGTAGAAGCTCAAACTATAGAAGATGAAACAACAGAAACTCTTACTTCAGAAATAGTTCCAATCAAAGAACAACCAATTAAAGAAACTCAAACAGAGGTTAAAGTAGTTAAGAAACCAATTCAACCAAAAAAAGAAGTCGTTGTTAAAGAAAAACCTTTAAAGCCAACAGGGGAAAAAGATAATCCACCAGTACCAACTCCAGAAATAGACTATTCTAAGCCAGTTCTAATGCAACCAGTTTCTCGACTTGGATTTGATGTTGTGGGAGGAACTTTTGATAATCTTGCTAATGCACAACAATCAGCAAGAAAGGCAAGGAGTTTGGGTTATGATAGCTATATAGTTTCAAAATCACAAGATGATAAAACAAAGTATTATGTTAGTTATGGTTCAAGAAGAACAATGGGAGAGGCAAATGCATTTATGAGCTCAATAATCAAAAAGCATGGCTCAGCAGGTTACTACATAATATCACGTTAATCGATTCTTATCTCACCAAATTACTAATTAGAAAAAGGAACTTGTGCAATTAGAATCTGAATTAGCCTATCGGCAACACAAACTATCAAATGGAATTAGACTTGTCCACCGTTCGACCTACTCACCAATTGCACATACAGCAATTGTTATTAATGTAGGTTCAAGAGACGAACAACCTCAAGAGTATGGATTAGCTCATTTCATTGAACATTCTATCTTCAAAGGAACAGATAAAAGGAAAAGCGTACATATATTAAATAGGATTGATGGAGTAGGGGGAGAGTTAAACGCTTTCACTACAAAAGAAGAAACCTGTATATACGCCAGCTTCCTTAATAATTACCACGATAGAGTCCTTGAATTGTTTTCCGATATTGTATTTCACTCTGTTTTTCCTCAAAAAGAAATAGATAAAGAGAAGATAGTAGTTATAGATGAAATCAATTCCTACGAGGATAACCCTTCTGAGTTAATTTTTGATGATTTTGAAAAATTAGTTTTCGGTAACCATGGTTTAGGGCGTTATATCTTAGGAACACCAACTCAGGTAATGAACTTTTCAACAGAGCAAATCAAAAACTTTGTAAGACGTACTTATTCATCAAACTCAATTGTGATTTCAACAATAGGAGCTATCGACTTTGATAAATGGGTAGAGAAATGCAAAAAATACTTTGGTCATGTAGAGAAAGACAATAAACAAATAACAAGAACACCCTACAAAAACTACAAACCCAAAACAAAAGTAATATCTCGTGACACCTACCAAGCACATGTTGTTATTGGAAATACAGCCTTTAGCTACAAAAACAAACATAGATTAGCCTTTTCCTTGCTTAACAATATTATAGGCGGGCCAGCAATGAATTCTCGACTAAATATGAAAATTAGAGAGAAATTTGGCTTCACGTACGCCTTAGAGTCAAACTACACAGCCTACTCAGATGTTGGGCTATTTACGGTCTATGCTGCCACTGATGAAAAATATATCGATAAAACAATAAATCTGATTGAAAATGAGTTAGAATACTATTGTAATAATAAAATTAAACCATTAACCCTAAAACAAGCAAAACAACAATTGATTGGGCAATTAGCCATTCAATACGAAAACAATCAAAATGAAGTTTTGTCTATGGGTAAGTCAATCTTAAACTACAATAGGATAGACACTCTAAAAACAACGAACCAAGAAATAGAAGCAATTACTGCTGAAGAAATTCAAGAAGTAGCACAAATCGTATTTAAAAAAGATAGATATTCAAAAATCAAATATATAAATTAAAAACAAATAAAGATGAAGAAAATTACCCTAATAAGTTTAGCTTTAATGCTAATGGCAAGTATAGGTTTTGCAAAACCAACACCAAGACCTGACGAGGGGATGTGGTTACCTATGTTCTTTAAGAACTTGAACCATGCAACAATGAAGAAGATGGGATTAAAGCTAACAGCTGAAGAGTTGTATAGTATAAACAATTCAAGTCTTAAGGATGCAATTGTTCAATTCGGTAATGGTTGTACAGGAGAAATAGTGTCTGAAAAAGGACTTCTATTTACCAATCACCACTGTGGTTATGATGCAATTGCAGGACAATCAACAGTAGAGCACGATTACCTAAATAATGGATTTTGGGCATATAATATATCAGAAGAGATTCCAATCCCAAATATGACAGTTTCATTTCTTGTTAAAATGGAAGATGTTACAAAAGAAATATTAGGAGAGTATTCAAACAAGATAGATAAATCAGCTATTGAAGATTCTATAGAAGTTCGTATCCAAAGATTAGCAGAGAAGAACTCAGAAAACGGACAATATAAAGTAGAAATTAAGCCATTCTTTGAATCAGCAGAGTATTATATGTTTGTTTATGAAGTATTCACCGATGTTCGTTTAGTAGGAACACCACCACAATCAATAGGAAAGTTTGGAGGAGATACAGACAATTGGATGTGGCCTCGTCATACAGGAGACTTCTCTATTTTCAGAGTTTATGCTAATAATGAAAATAAACCTTCAAAGTTCTCAAAAGAAAATCAACCATACAAACCAAAACACTTTCTACCAATAAGTATTAAAGGAGTAAAGAAAGATGACTTCACAATGATTTGGGGATTTCCAGGCTCAACCGAAAGATATATGACATCTGGCGAAGTTGCAAACACAATCAATATAGTTAACCCATCAATTGTTAGAGCTGGCGAATATATGCTACCAACAATGAATAAGATGATGGAAAAAGAAACAAGAGTTAGTCTGATATATGCTTCTGATTACGCAGGATATATGAACCTTTGGAAAAATAAAAAAGGAGAACTTAGAGGCTTGAAGAAATTAGATGTTTATAGTCAGAAAAAATCAATAGAAGACAGACTTACAAAATGGATTCTAGATGATAAATCAAGATTTGAAAAATACGGTTCTGTTGTTAATGATTTAGAACAGGCAAACAAAGAAATTGCAAGTGCAAGTGGAACAAAATACTCTTGGTATGCAAACTTAGGACTTATGTCAAATAAGCGCTCACTCGTTGCTTTCCAAAACACGATGTCCTTAATGACATTAGATAAGAAGAATCCTAACTACGACAAGATAATTACTATGTTGAAGAAAAGAGGAGATGCACATTTTGTGACCTATGACCAAGAAACAGAAAAAGAATTGTTTAAGTCATTAGTGATAATGTTCTCTAATCTTGATAAGAATAACTATATTAGTAAGACACTAGAAAACAAGTTTAAAGGAAATGTTGATGCTTATGCAGACAAGGCTTTTAAAGAATCAGTGTTTGCAAACCAAGCTAACTATGATAAGTTTATGAAAAAGCCTAATGCGAAAAAACTTAAAAAAGACTTAATAGCACAATCAGCTCTAACAGCTTATACATATCTTGGAGCAGATGATGAAGGCTTAGTTCAATCAGAAGAAAAACTATCTAAGGCAAGAGAACGTTTTGTTGCAGCACTAAGAGAAATGGATCCAAACTTAGTTCAATACCCAGATGCAAACTTCACGATGAGAATGACCTATGGACAAGTCTTAGATTATTATCCAGCAGACGGAATCCACTATGACTATATCACAACACTTGCAGGAGTTATGGAAAAAGAAGACCCAAGCTCAAGCGAATTTCAAGTTCCAGCAAAACTAAAAGAACTATACTTGAAAAAAGACTACGGACAATATGCAAATGAAAAAGGAGAAATAGTAACTTGTTTCCTTTCTAATAATGATATCACAGGAGGAAACTCAGGCTCACCAATTCTAAATGCAGAGGGTCACTTAATAGGACTTGCATTTGATGGAAACTGGGAAGCAATGAGTGGTGATATAGCATTTGAAACAGAAGTACAAAGAACAATAAATGTTGATGCACGCTACGTTCTATTTATTATTGATAAGTTTGCAGGTGCTAAAAACCTAATAGATGAACTAACAATAATCAAATAACATATTTTTTAAAACACAATACAAACAAACTAAAACAAAGAACAAATGGAATTAAAAACAGACAAAGCTAAAGTAAGCTACATAATTGGAGAAGATATTGGTAATAGCTTTATAAGAGAAGGTTACGACTTAGATATAGAAGTTATGATTGAAGCTCTTAGAAAAGCAGCTAATGGAGAAAAACAAACCCTTATTACAGAGGAAGAAAAAAACACAGTTATGGGTGCTTGGCAACAAGAAATGCAAACAAAGAAACAAGCTCAAATGCAAAAATTAGGACTTGAGGCAAGAGAAGAAGGTTTGGCATTTATGAAAGCTAATCTTGAAAAAGAAGGAGTAAAACAAACTGAAAGCGGACTACAATACAAAGTTGATAAACAAGCAGAAGGTGATAAACCAAAAGCAACCGATACTGTAAAAGTACATTATCACGGAATGCTATTAAATGGTGAAGTATTTGATTCATCAGTTGAAAGACAAGAACCAATATCATTCCCATTAAATCAAGTTATCCCAGGTTGGACAGAAGGAGTTCAATTAATGAGTATTGGTTCAAAATACACATTCTTTATTCCTGCAGACCTTGCTTATGGAGACTCACCAGTTGGAACAATTCCAGCAGGAAGCACATTAGTTTTTGAAGTTGAACTACTTGGAATTAACGAATAAGCATTAATAATTGGAATATTTTGTTTGCCATATAGATAAAGCAAGAGAAATGTTTGGAGAAGATAAAACCTTATCAACTCCAAAACAAATATCAGCTTGGGCAAAGCAATTATTAATCCAAAAAATAGAAGAGAAGGGCTTTGAATTTGACAGTAAGATTGAAAAAACTGTTGAAGGAAAGCCCTTCTTTCTTTTTAATCAAAGCCTACACTTTTCCATATCTCACACCAAAGAGTTCATCGCAATAGCATTAAGTGATAAACCAATAGGAATAGATGTAGAGAAAAAAAGGAAATATAATAAAGCAGTAGTTCATAGGTTCTTTCACCCAAAAGAGATAGAGCTTTTAGAGGAAACCGAGGATGAAGACCAGCAGGACATACTCTTCACTAAAATTTGGACAATAAAGGAAGCCTATGTCAAGTGCACAGGCACAGGAATAGCAAATAGTTTCAACATATTCCAAATAAATCCCCTAACAAACCCACCTCAAATTCAAAATACACCAATTGAGGTAGAAATTCAAAGCTTTTTTATAGATGAAAAGAGTCTTTTCATTTCTCTATGCGAAGAAAAATCGCAAAATTAAGCAAAATTAAATCCCTGTAAACCAATATCTTTTAAAATAAATAGTCGTTTTTTTGCCAAAATACTTGACAAAGGAAGATTTCTGTTGTATATTTGCTACAGAAAGAATGAATAAACCCTTCGCTTATCTATAGAAGTTGTAGAAAGATGAAATCTACGGTTTAAATTCATAATTTCAATTTTTATATATTTTAGAAGCGAGAAAGAGTGTTTAGTTATAGCAAGGCAAAGGCGAAGCTTAGAAGCGATTAAATACTCTTTCTCTTTTTTATGCCCTATAATCAAGGAAATGAAACGATGTTTCACGAAAATGAATCAAAGATCTACGCGACTGAATCACTGAAACAATTTACTGAATCAAAGAAAGAAAAAATTAGTTCTTTGATTCAATTTGCTAAAACAATGACTTCTTTATTTCCCATTAGAAAAATGATAATTACTCCTTTATTCCGACACTTTCAATAGGTTTTTTGAAAACTTCCTACTTTTACAAAAATCAAGGTTTGAAGTATTACTAAGACATATAATAGAATTGCAGATTTGCCTAATTAATTATTATTTTAGGGAGCTTTTCATAATCAAATAGTTTTAAAGGGTAGAGATAATATATTTATTTAATCACTATCATTTAGTTTTTATTTGTTTTATCTTTGCAGTCTATGGAAAAGAAAGAAAATGCTTATAAATCGAAGACTACTCGTCTTACCGCAGACCAAGCTTTTGCTCTAAATGGTAAGATACCTCCTCAGGCGCTTGACTTGGAAGAGGCTGTTTTGGGAGGACTACTCTTAGACCAGGATGCAGTAACTAACTCAATTGATATCATACGTGAAGAGTATTTCTATACGCCTGAATTTAGAGAAATCTTCAAGGCAATAAAGCAACTTTTCTATAATAGTTCTCCTGTAGATATTCTAACAGTTGTTGAGCAGTTGAAAAAGAATGGAACTCTTGAGATGGTGGGTGGAGCTTATAAGATTTCATCCCTAACTTCTCGTGTTACCTCTGGCGCTCACATAGAATATCATGCAAGAATTCTTTCTGAAAAATACATCCAAAGAGAACTTATAAGAGTTTCAACTGAAACCATTAAGGATGCTTATGATGAAACAACTGATGTTATTCAGCTTTTGGATAAGACCGAAACAGACTTAATGGACATTAGTGATAAGAATTTCAAAAGTGATTTCCAAACTTTAGAGTCTTTGCTTTTTGAAGCTAAACAAGAAATTGAAGCAGCTCAAAAGGCTGGAGGAATAACCTCTGGTGTCCCTTCAGGTTTTAGAGATTTAGATAGCGTAACAACAGGTTTTCATAAAGGAACGCTAATCATTTTGGCTGCTCGTCCTGCAATGGGTAAAACAGCCTTAGCTCTTTCAATGGCAAGGAATATGGCAGTAGATCATAATATTCCTATTGCTTTCTTCTCTTTAGAAATGACTGCTCTTGAACTAACTATGCGTTTGATTTCTTCTGAGGTTGAGGTTTCTGGTGATAGACTTAAGAAGGGAGATCAACTGAGAAAGGATGAGGTTGAAAGATTGCACGATATTGGCAGGCTTGCAAATGCTCCAATCTATATTGATGACACTCCACAGCTAAAGATTTTTGAACTTAGAGCAAAATGCCGTAGGTTGAAACAAAAATATGGCATTAAGATGATTTTCATTGACTATCTACAACTTATGAGTGGCAATTCAGATAATAAGGGTGGGAATAGGGAACAAGAAATTAGTACAATCTCTCGTCAACTTAAAGCTCTTTCTAAAGAATTAAGTGTTCCAGTTTTGGCATTAGCTCAACTTTCTCGTGCTGTTGAAACACGTGGAGGTACAAAGAAACCAATGCTTTCCGACCTTAGAGAGTCTGGTGCGATTGAACAAGATGCCGATATCGTTATGTTTATTTATCGTCCTGAGTATTATGGAATAACAGAAGGAGATGATAAAGGGCCGACAGTAGGAATGGCAGATGTTCTAATTGCAAAGCACCGCTCGGGACCAGTTGGCGAGGTTCGTTTGAGGTTTGAAAGCAACTTCGCGAAGTTTGTTAATAAGGATTATCAAATTGACCAAAGTTTCTTAAACTCAATGGAAGGAAATGCAAGCTTTGACCAAAACGGAGCAGGCTCTATGGTGATTGCTTCTAAGATGAATTCAGATAATGATTTTATTGAGGATGAGGACAGCGGCTTTTAATTAATTGATATGAAAAGAACTATTTTATTTTTAGCAGCTATTCTTCTTAGCATAAATTCTTTTGCACTCTACTTGCTTATTCCTATGGATGATACTCAAACAAACCATCTAAAAGCCTATGGAATATCTTATTGGATACTTAATCAAAAGGGTGAAGTTAGCTGGCTTTTGAATTATAGGGGAGGGTCTTTCCTTGTTAAATACGATGCAACAATAGAAAAACAGTGTAAGCTAAGAGGGGTAACCTATAATAATATTGCAGATATTCAAGCCTCACAAATCCTTAACCAGATTGCAGAGCCAGAAGAGAATATGGATGTTGTTAAACTTCAAAATGCACCAAAGATTGCAGTATATTCTCCAAAAAGTAAGCTACCTTGGGACGACGCCGTAACACTTGTACTAACCTATGCTGAAATCCCTTACGATGTTATTTACGATGAAGAAATTATTAAAGGAGTTCTTCCCTTGTATGATTGGATTCATCTTCACCACGAAGACTTTACAGGACAATATGGAAAGTTTTGGGCAAGTTATCGAAATCAAATCTGGTATCAAGAAGATGTTTTGGCAAATGAAACTACTGCAAATAAGCTTGGTTTTAAGAAAGTATCACAACTAAAACTTGCAGTTGTAAAGAAACTTAGAGATTTTGTTTCAGGAGGTGGCTTTATGTTTGCGATGTGTTCTGCACCCGACAGTTTCGATATAGCATTAGCAGCCGATGGAGTTGATATCTGCGATGTTATGTTCGATGGTGACCCAATTGAACCTAACGCACAAGCCAAGCTTGACTATTCTCAATGTTTTGCTTTCAAGGATTTCACAATAGTAACCGACCCATTAAAATATGCAATTTCAAATATTGATGTAACAGAACAAAGAAGCAGACTTGTCCAAGAGAAAAACGATTTATTCGTTCTGTTTGATTTCTCTGCAAAATGGGATTGGATACCAACCATGCTAACTCAAAACCATAATAAAATCATTAAAGGATTTATGGGACAAAGCACTGCATTCAACAAAAGCTTATTAAAATCAAGTGTTTTGGTCTTAGGAGAAAATAAATCAATTGACGAAGTAAGATATATCCACGGAACTTATGGTAAAGGCACATGGACATTTCTTTCAGGTCACGACCCAGAAGATTATCAGCACTATGTTGGCGACCCAGTAACCAACCTAAGCCTATTTCCCAACTCCGCAGGCTACCGTTTAATACTAAACAATATCCTCTTCCCAGCTGCAAAGAAAGAAAAACAAAAGACCTAATTAGTTTTCGATATTTGCTTCTTTTTTCTCTTCTTTTTTGAGATATAAACTAAAGACTATCATTAATATTGCCGCAGAAAATGCCATAATTGCACCAAAATAGAAAGGTGCACTTGAATTAACATTATCATATAGTTTACCTGCAATAAGACTTGCTGGCAATAGTGAAATGCCAATTATTGCATGGTATAATCCAAAGCCACTTCCTTTTAATTCAAAGCTAACAAGGTCAGAAACCAATGCCTTTTGACTACCATCAACCAATGCACTATAAAGTCCATAAAGAATAAATAGTAAGACAAAAACATTAAGGGTATTAAACACTCCAAAGCCTAAATAAACAATAGTGTAAACTAAGAAACCAGCAATAATAAGTTTTGAGCGTCCTATCTTATCTGAGAGTTTTCCAATAGGGATTGCAAGTAAGACCGAGACGGAATTAAATATCATATATATAAATGGCACATAAGCCTTATCGATTCCTGTTTCGTAAGTCTTAATAAGCAAGAGCGTATCGGTTGAATTGCCAAGAGAGAACAAGAAAACAACTCCCAAAAAGAAGTAGTATTTCTTTGGAAGGTTCCTTAGCGAGACCTTCTTTTTCTCTTTAATGAGTCCATTATCAGAAATCGTTTCAACTTTTGGCTCTTTAATAAATATGATAATGGTAATAACGCCGAACAAAGCAGGAATTGTTGCTAAAAGAAAGATGTTTCCGTAGTTTATTGGTAAGAATTTTAAGCAAAGAAAGGCGATTAAAGGTCCAATAATTGCCCCACTATTATCCATAGCCTTTTGAAATCCAAAACTTTTCCCCATTGTGCTTTTAGAAGTTGAAGAAGAAATTAAACTATCTCTTGGAGCAGTCCTCAAACCCTTACCAACCCTTTCCACAAAACGGAAATAAAGTACTTGAATTGGGGAGAAGACAAAGGCATAAACAGGGGTGATGATAGCAGTCAAGCCATATCCAATCACCATAAAAGGTTTTTTCTTACCAATCTTGTCGCTCCATAGTCCAGAAAGAGCTTTAACCAAAGAGGCTGTACTTTCTGCAATACCTTCAATAAGAGAAATGGTAGTTTTTGAAGAGCCCATTGAAAGCAAAAACAAAGGCATAACACTGTAAACCATCTTGCTTGAAGTATCTGTAAAGAAACTTGTTAAGCCAGTAAAGAATATGTTTTTCTCTAAGCCAAATATGTTTTTCTTTTTCATAGTTTTAGAGTTGTTTCAGTCAATAAAACTTCTAATCCTTTATAAGAAATTTCTATAATCAAGCATTAAATTTCTATCTCTTTGTTTCATTTTGCTAAGATGCCCATCTCAGTGTGCTAAGATGCACATCTCAAGACGCTAAGATGCCCATCTCAGTAAGCTAAGATGCCCATCTTAGCAAAATGCTTCTTTGTTCTAATAATTTAATACGGCGTTTTAATAATTTTAAACGCTGTTGCACTAATTTTATTCTTCATTTTATTCAAATCAATCCTTGGTTCGACATCTAAAACAAGAGGGTTTAGCTTATGAAAGTGTCGTTATTATAGTTTATGTTTAAGGACTATTCTATTATTATTTCATCAATAAATAGCCAAGACTTTTCTCCTGCTGATAGATGCCAATCTGGGTTTTTGCCAATATTGATTGCCTCTACTTTAATATAACGAGCAGAAAATGGATTCTTTGTGAAAAAAGTATGGGTTTGCGATTGTTCATCTCTTTCGTGAATTGGTGTAGGAACTGTTTCAAGCAATGTGAAGTTTATTCCATCTTCTGAAATATAGTAGTTTACCTTTGTTGGTAGGAATATCCACGATTTAGTTTCTTGAATGAAGTTTCCTCCAATTCTACTTAACTCTTGGGTTTTTCCTAAGTCAACTATGGCAACAAAATCTATTCCACTATATCCCTGCCATGCTCCTAAACGCCATTCCTTTCCTCCTGTAATTTGGTCAACTAAACCTTCTTCTCCTCCTGCTGTGTATTGGGCATCGTATTTTGATAGCAATGTAACTTTTCTCCCTGCTGGAATTTTATTAAACTTAACACTTATGGGTTTACTTTCAACACCATCTTCGCTTGTGCTTATTGCAGTTATGGTAACTGTTTCATTCGTTTTTATATCCCTTCTCTTATATTCTCTATCTCCAAAATGAACTAAGCTTCTATCAGCATAATCGAGTGTTGGCATCAAGATATTACCATCAATTGAGTTAAGGTATATCTGTTTTTCATCAGTAAAAGTTTGTGTTTTTTCGTATTCAAAATGTGGAACAATGGTTATAGGATAGTCTTTAATCTCACTTTGTGGTCTATTAGAGGTTTTCTTACCGAATTTCTTATTTGGATTAGAATCCATCTCAATATCAAGGCTTCCTCCATTCATTATATCGAAATGATCTAAGAATGTGTTTTTGTATTTCTTGCCATTAAGTTTTATTGACTTTATATAAGGAGTGTTTTTGCCTTGAGGAGAATTGATTGTAAAGCTTTTGCCGTTTTCAAGATGAATTGTTGCTTTGTCAAATAGGGGTGAGCCGATAACGTATTGGTTAGAGCCAGGGCAGACTGGGTAAAACCCTAATGCACTCATAATATACCAAGCACTCATTTGTCCACAGTCATCATTTCCACAAATACCGTCAGGTTTGTCAGTGTAGAGTGTATTTAATATTCTTCTAACTAATTCTTGTGTTTTCCATGCCTCGCCTGCATAAGTGTAGAGGTATGCCATATGGTGTGAAGGCTCATTTCCATGTGCATACTGTCCAATTAGTCCTGTCACATCTGCTTGATTTCTTCCTGTTGTTTTTTCTTTTGAATTGAAGCAATTGTCTAAGTATTCCACGAAAACCTTATCTCCTCCCATCAAGTTTATATGCCCCTTAACATCTTGTGGAACATAGAAGCCATATTGCCATCCATTTCCTTCAGTATAGTTTTGGTCTATTTGTTTTGGGTCAAAGTTTTCTGCAAATTTCCCGTTTATTCTTGGCTGTATAAATTTGTTTTTAGGATTATATAGGTTTTTATAGTATTGTGCCTTTTGTATATACTCTTCATAAATAAATTCTTCTTTTTGTTGTTTTGCTACTTGTGCAACGCACCACATATTATAGGAGTATTCCAAGGTCTTAGAAACGCTTTCGTGCTCTTGTTCTGAAGATATATATCCATATTTATCAAAGAAGTCTAATCCAAATAATGGATTATTAAATTTTCCTCTTTTTTCAAGTTGATTAATTCTTTTTTCACTGTTTGCATTCAGAATAAACGCCCTAAGGGTTAGCCTTTCATCTGCTCTAATCCCTTTCATATATGCATCAGTAATCATTGATATTCCGTGCATTCCTATCATGCAATAGGTTTCGTAGCTTCCAAGTTCCCAAACAGGCAAAATACCACTTTGGTTAAACATATCTAAGGCTGTATTAACGAAATCCTTGCTTCTTTTTTGGTCGATAATTGTTAGTAAGGGGTGAAGGGTTCTATAAGTATCCCAAAGCGAAAAAACGGTATAGCGGTCATAATCTTTTGCAGTATGTATTTCCCTGTCCATTCCAAGATATTGTCCATCAACATCAGAATAGAGGTTTGGCGTAATCATTGAATGATACATTGCAGTGTAGAATGTTCTTTGCTGGCTTAGGGTTCCTCCTTCAATATCAATTCTACTAAGTTGTTTTTCCCAAAGTTGTTCCGAAAGTTCTTTAGCCTGGTCAAAAGTTTTGCAAGTTTCAGCGCTTAAATTCCTTAATGCACCATCTTCACTAACTGATGATAGAGAAACAATAGCTTCAATTTTGCTTTCCTTAACAAGACTTTCACC
>Ga0265294_10001262_pt1 | contig 34359 bp, 28 predicted proteins | sample MunlanPumphouse3_FD_192504 | JGI IMG/M metagenome (GOLD analysis project Ga0265294, IMG submission 192504) | Groundwater microbial communities from a municipal landfill in Southern Ontario, Canada - Pumphouse #3 | ecosystem: Environmental > Aquatic > Deep subsurface > Groundwater | place...
TGCCACTGCGCATCCGGAATCGTTATGGGTGTGTATTCCTAAAGAAGTATTTGGAAATTCTTTTTTTATTTCGGAAACGATTTTTTGAATATCTAACGGGAGTATTCCTCCGTTCGTCTCGCATAGACATACGATATTAGATCCTGCTTTAACTGCAGCTCTGACGGTTTCAACTGCATATTCTTTATTATTTATATATCCGTCAAAAAAATGTTCCGCATCATATATGACTTCTAATTTTTTTGATTTCAAAAAGGATACGGTATCAAAAATCATTTTTAAATTTTCTTCTTTTGTCGTTTTTAGAGCATATTCAACGTGTAAATCCCATGATTTTCCGAAAATACAGGCGGCTTTTACTCCCGAATTTATTATCTTTTTTAAACTTTCGTCCTGATCAGTCGTTATATTTTTTCTTCTTGTTGCTCCGAAAGCCACCAATTTTGAATTTTTAAATTTATTTTTAACGGATTTAAAAAATTCTTCATCTTTTGGATTAGAACCCGGCCAGCCGCATTCAATATATGATACGCCGAAAGAGTCTAGAGCTGCGGCTATTTTCATTTTATCTTCAACCGAAAAAGAAATCCCTGCCCCCTGTGATCCGTCTCTAAGAGTTGTATCAAATATTTTTATTTGTTTCATTTAGCTGTCCTCTTTTTCGGGTTCTTATTTTTTGTTTAATTTGAAGCCTTTGTGAAGTTCGGATACGGCTTTGTTCAAATCAACTTCGTCTATAACGCATGAAACCTTAATTTCGCTTGTTGAGATCATTTCGATGTTAATGCCGTTTTTTGCAAGAATTTCAAACATTTTAGATGCAACGCCGGCATGGCTTTTCATTCCTATGCCGACTACGGAAACTTTTGCGACATGCTCATCACATACTACTGAATGCGCTTTCAATTCTTTTGCAAGCTGATCGATTTTCATTTGGGTTTTTTTCAAATCCGCTTTGCTTACCGTAAAAGAAATATCATTTTTCTTATCAAGAGCGGCAGATTGTATAATCATATCGACGTTAATTCCGAGTTTTGCAAGACTTCCGAAAATTTTTGCCGCCATTCCCGGAATATCCGGCAAATCTATAAGTGAAAATTTGACTTGATTTTTGTCAAAGGTTACTGCCGAAACCATAAGAGCTTCCATTTGTTTCCTCCCGATTTTATCTTCGCTTACTATAAAAGTTCCTTCTTTTTCCGAAAAAGTAGATCTGACATGTATTTCAATTCCGTATTTCTTTGCTACTTCTATGCTCCTTGCCTGCATTACCTGGGCGCCTGACCCGGCCATTTCAAGCATTTCTTCATATGAAATTGTTTCTATTTTTTTAGCGTCTTTGACGACTCTGGGATCTGTTGTAAATACACCTTCGACATCTGTATATATCTCGCATATGTTTGCCTGCATCTGGGCTGCCAAAGCTACTGCTGTCAAATCCGAACCGCCTCTTCCCAAAGTGGCGATATCATCGTTTGGATTTAGTCCCTGAAAGCCTGCAACGATTACAATATTATTCTTTTCCAAAAAAGAAAAAATCTTCTTAGGCACAATTTTCTCTACTCTTGCTTTTAAATGTTCGCTGTCGGTCAAAATACCTGCCTGCGGACCGGTTAAGGCAACTGCGCTGTGACCCATTGACTGTATAGCCATAGCAAGCAGCGAAATAGAAACCTGTTCCCCAGTGGATAACAGCATGTCCATTTCTCTTGGATTAGGTTCGGCCGTTATTTTTTCGCTCATTGTGATTAAATCATCCGTCATATCGCCAGGAGCAGAAACTACAACGACAATTTTATTTCCGCCTTTCTTTCTTGCGATGATTTTACCCGCAACATGTTTAATTTTTTCACTGTCTGCTACTGAAGACCCGCCAAACTTCATAACTATTAATGCCATAGCACTTCTCCACTTTTAAATTAGCTTTACGCCGTCGCTGTCAAAATCCAGTGTAAACTGTTTTACAGGAACAGTTTCTTTCTTCCATACGCCTGCCATAACTTTTGATACTTCTTTTGCTTTTTTTGAACTGCAAAACGCAATCATTGAAGGTCCTGAACCTGACAAACAAGCGCCGTACGCTCCGGCTTTAACTGCAGAAGAAATCAGTTCCTGCATTACCGGTATCAATTTTGCCCTGTAAGGCTGATGTATTTTATCCTGCATTGCCTGTCCGAGCAATTTAAAGTCGTTTGTGCAGAAAGCCTTTGTTAAAAGAGCTATTCTGGCACCGTTAAAAGTTATATCTTTTATATCATATTTTTTAGGAAGGATGTTCCTTGATCTTTCGGTTGAGAGCTCAAATCCCGGAGTGCATACAACAGCCTGCATCTTAGGAGTAGGAAGTTTGACAACCTCAAATTTGTCTTTTTGGCTGATTATGGAAATACAGATTCCTCCGTAAAATGCCGGAACTATGTTGTCGGGATGTCCTTCAAGTTTAATTCCGAGATCAAGCATTTCTGATTTTGTAAGTTTGTTTCCGCATATTTCATTAGCTGCTACTATTCCCGCCGTTCTTGCGGCAGAAGAAGAACCCAGACCTGAACTCAAAGGAATATTGTTGGTTAATTTTATATTAAAACTGGCGATATTATACTTTTCTCTGACATCTAAAAGTCCGAAAACGGCATCCATCGCTTTCCAAAGAATATTCTTTTCATTTTTAGGGAGTATTTTTTTGCCTTCTCCGACTATTATGAATTTTGATTTTTTAGGGTCATGCGATAAAGAAATTTCTAATTCGTTGTAAATAGACAAAGACGCTCCGAAAATATCAAAACCAGGACCTAAATTAGCTGTTGTTGCAGGAACTTTGACTTTAATTTTTTTCATAATTCTTCTTTCATTGAGCAAAAATCTCCGCACATAGTGCAAACATCGTTATGTTTAGGCAGCAGCTTTGCTCTTTCCTTTTCAAATTTTATAGGATCTATGGAAAATTCTTTTTGTTTTTCCCAGTTTCTTTCTTTTCTCCATTTAGATATCTCAAAATCCTGTTGTCTTGCGCCTTGTACGTTTTTGTCGATATCAGCGCTGTGTCCTGCTATTCTTGCGGCAATAACCCCGTCATAAACATCCTGAACGTTTGGAAGTCTTAGATGCTCTGCAGGAGTTACATAACATATAAAATCAACTCCGTAAGAAGCAGCCAAAGCTCCGCCTATTGCTGATGTTATATGATCATATCCCGGAGCTATATCTGTAACAAGCGGTCCTAAAAAATAAAGAGGAGCATTGTGCCCGAGCCTTTTTGCCAAAAAGACATTAGCCTGAATTTGATCCAAAGGCATATGTCCCGGACCTTCTATCATTGTCTGGACTCCTTCTTTCCTTGCTCTTAAAACAAGGTCGCCGAGAATAGATAATTCCGATATTTGCGGTCCGTCAGAAGCATCAAAAGAACATCCCGGTCTAAAACCGTCTCCGAGACTTAAAGTAATATCGTATTTTTTTGCTATTTTCAAAAGTCTGTCATACTGTTCGTAATAAGGATTTTCTTTTTTATTGGCGTTTATCCATTTTACAAGAAAAGAACCTCCTCTGCTTACGACTCCCGTGTGTCTTGGCTGTCTTTTTAATACTTCCACAGTTTCTCTGTTTACTCCGCAATGAATAGTCATAAAGTCTACGCCTTCTTCCGCCTGCTCTTCAATAACGTCAAACATAAGTTCTGGATCCATTTGGGATATTTTTTTCTTTTGTTTAACAGTTTGGCATGCAGCCTGATAGACAGGTACGGTTCCTACGCAGACAGGACATTGCGCGAGAATTTCTTTTCTGATTTCTATTAAATTGCCGCCTGTTGACAAATCCATTATTGCGTCTGCGCCTGCTTTAACGGCAATATTCATTTTTTCAATTTCTTCTTCTATTGATATGTGGTCGGGAGAAGTGCCGAGGTTTGCGTTGACTTTAGTTTTTAATCCTTGTCCTACGGCAACGGTTCTTTGTAAATTTCTTTTAATGTTTTTCGGTATTACGATAGTTCCTTCTTTTATGCCGTTAAGTATTATTTCAGGCTTTATTTTTTCATAATCCGAAACTTCAGATATTTCTTTTGTTATTATATTTTTGCCTGCATCGTTCATTAAACCCATTATTGAATCCTTCCTTCCCGTTCGGTTTTAAATATTATATTTTTTATATCTTCTGCTTCTTTTTTTATGTCTTTAGCTCCGCATACTGCTCTTACTACTGCAATTCCGTCTGCTCCGGCCCGTATGACGTCCGCGACATTCGTTTTGTCAATTCCGCCGATAGCAATTATTGGCGCTTTAACCGAGTTCTGTTTTTTTATCGCAGATAAAACATCCAACCCTCTTTCTTGCGATTCAGGTTTTGTTATTGTTGCAAAAACAGCTCCGTAGCCGATGTAATCAACAGGTTTGTCTGAGGCTGCAATAACCTGTTCATACGTTGACGCAGAAAGTCCTATGATTTTAGAATCTCCAATGAGTTTCCTTGCATATTCCGGCGGTAAATCATTTTGCCCTATATGTACTCCGTCGCTCTTTGCGATATCGGCAATATCTATTCTGTTGTTTACCGTAAAATAAACATTGTATTTTTTGCATATTTTCTGCAAATTTACTGAAATATTAAACAAATCCATATCAGGCAGTTTTTTGTCTCTCAGCTGTATCATGTCAGCTCCGCCCTGACAGGCAAGAGTAACCTGTTCCTCGTAAGAGATATCTTCTCTCGGACATGTAATACATAAAAGTTTTATTTTTCTCAATAACATTTTATAACCTAAAATTAAGTAAATATATATTTTTTCATTATATCAACTCATATGTTAAAAATCAAGTTATTAATACGTGCCGAAATTTAATTATAATTGATTTTTATATCAATATTTGATAAAGTCCAATACAATGGATATATGTTTAGGTTTTAAAAAAATAAATAAAAATAATTACCAAAAATTTATAAATAAGAAAAATGAATTAATGTCCGAAAGGTTTAAATTAGTTGATTTTTCAGACAGAATTATCTTTGTCCCGCATTGTATGAGAAATACTAAGATGTGTAAGGCGAAAGACGAGGGCAGCTATTATATATGCATGCAGTGCAAAAAATGTAAGATAGCGGATATTTTTCTGCTTTCAAAAGAGCTCGGGTATAAAAATTTTTATATTATGAAAGGCGGCAAAGCCATACAAAATATATTGAAGAAAGAAAAACCGAAAGCGGTTATAGGAATAGCATGTTTTTTTGAAGGCGCGCAGGCTATAAAAATGACTGATAAAGAAAAAATACTTGTTCAGTTTATACCCTTGCTGAAAGACGGTTGTTGTGACACTGATATTGATTTGGAAGAAGCAAAAAAAATAATAAAATTAAGATGAGGATTTATGGATAAACTGAAGTTTAGCGAATTAAATTTATCGGCGGAAGTATTAAAAGCTGTTGCGGATATGGGGTTTGAAGAGGCAACGCCTATACAGTCTCTCGCCATACCGAAAATGATAGAAGGTTTGGATATAATAGGACAGGCTCAGACAGGTACAGGAAAGACTGCCGCATTCGGTATTCCTTTACTTGAAAAAGTTTCGACTAAAATAAAGGGAACGCAGGCTCTTATTATGTGTCCTACGAGAGAATTAGCTATACAGGTTGCCGAAGAACTCAAATTGTTGTCAAAGTATAAAAAAGGTTTAAATATTGTTCCTGTTTACGGAGGCCAGCCTATTGTCAGACAAATGGCTGCTCTTTCAAGGGGCGCTCATATTATTATAGGTACGCCTGGCAGAATAATAGACCATATAGAAAGAAGAACGCTGAAACTTAACGATACCAAAGTAGTTGTTCTTGATGAAGCTGACGAAATGCTTGATATGGGTTTTAGAGATGATATAGAGTTAATCCTTAAAAGTTTGCCTGAAGAAAGACAAACAGTGTTTTTTTCAGCAACAATGCCGAAAGAATTTTTAGCGCTTACAAAAAGATATCAAATTCACCCTGAAAATATAAAAGTCGTTCACGAAAAACTTACTGTTCCTCTGACGGAACAACTTTATTGCGAAGTGAGGGAGCAGCAAAAATTGGAAGCTTTATCAAGATGTCTTGATATGTATGACCCGAAACTTTCTCTTATTTTTTGCAACACTAAAAGAAAAGTTGACGAAGTTTCTTCAAATTTACAGACAAGAGGATATTCAGCCGATGCAATTCACGGGGATATGAACCAAACTCAGAGGGACAGAGTTATGGCTAAATTCAGAACTTGCAAAATAGAAATACTTGTTGCTACTGATGTTGCGGCAAGAGGAATAGATGTTGATGATGTTGATGCTGTTTTTAATTATGATATTCCTCAGGATATTGAAGCTTATGTTCACAGAATAGGAAGGACAGGCAGAGCAGGAAGGACAGGCAGAGCTTTCAGTTTTGTTTCAGGCAGAGATATTTACAAATTAAGGGATATTCAAAGATACACAAAAGTTAACATTAAAAGAGTTCCGGTTCCTTCTTTGGCCGATGTTGAAAATATAAGAATATCTTCTTTTATGGAAAAATTAAAAGAAAATATTAAGAAAAATAATTCTGATAAATATATAAGTAAAATAGAATCATTAATTTCTGATGATATAACTTCAATAGATGTCGCTGCAGCCCTTTTTGAAATGATGTTAAATGACCAAAATGTTGAAAAACAAAATTCAGATATAGATTTGTTTGTTAACCCGTCAAGCGCTGAAAATTTTAGAGACAGAAACGGAGACAGAGATAGAAACAGGGGCAGAGACAGAAACCGTTCAAGAGAAAAAAGTCATAAACGCGGCAATACTCCTGAACCCGGTATGACAAGACTTTTTATGAGTATAGGTAAAAATAAAAAAGTAAGACCTGGTGATTTTGTCGGAGCTATTGCCGGAGAAACGGGGTTAAACGGTGAAATTGTCGGAAGCATAGATATTTTTGATAAATATTCTTTTGTCGAAGTTCCGAATGAATATGCCAACCGCGTGATAGAATCTCTGAATAACAGTAATATAAAAGGTCATAAAGTAAATGTAGAAAAATCCCAGGGAAAATAAAATGCCATTATTTGAATTTATATGCGGAAATTGCGGTAAACAATTTGAAAAAATAGTTTTTTCTATCAACAATGAAACAATAGAATGTCCATTTTGTAAGAGTAAAGACGTAAAAAAGCAGTTTTCAACTTTTTCCGCATCCTCTCATCACCATCATAACGGATGCTGTTCTTCATCGTCTTCCGGCTGTATAACTAAAAAGACATCATGCGGTTGCGGCGGTTGTTGCGGGATTTAAAAAGGGAATAAAATATTATGGCTGAAATATCATATTATTTTGGGATAAAGCTGCATGAAATAAGAAAAGTCTGCGTAATTTGTCCGGTTTCAGACCATATGTTGTTTTCCTGCCTGGGAAAGTCAAAACAATACAGCGGTTTATTTGCAAGAATAATAAATTATGATAAAGCTACTATAATTTCGACTAAAAATAATTTTTTGGTCGGTGATATTATTTTACAGCTGAAGAACACTCCTTGTGAAAATGTTATTTTGTTTGGCAGCTGCGGGGGTGTCGGCGATATTAAAATATCCGATAAAATTATTGTAAAAAAAGTTTTTAATTTCGAAAGTTTTTCCGAAATGCTTGAAATGAAAAGGTCTCCTGATACATATTATCCTTCCACAATGTTGTTTGAAGAATTTTTATCAAAAAGCAAAGACAATGATATTTTACAGGTTAAATGCGCCACTACCAGTTCGATACTTTTAGAAAAAGCTTACAACGACTGGTTTGATAAAAATAAAATAAATGCCGTTGATATGGAGTGTTCTCTCGTTTTCTCAGCGGCTTCTTCAATTAACAGAAAAGCAATAGCATTGCTGTATGTTACAGATCATATTACTTCCGCAGGCCTTTTTGACAATCAAATGGAAGACGCCCAAAAAGAAAAACTACTTCGTTCAAGGCAGTCTCTTTCAAAATCAATATGCGATTTCATAAATAATGTATAACACCGTTACGGATATAATTCAAAATTTAAAAAATAAATTTCCTTTTTTCGGAATCAATAAAATAAGAGAATTGAGCAGACTGGTATTTGAAATTTCAAAAAGAGAAAACATCGGATTTGGAGACGTTATAAACGAAATTGATGATCCGGCTTATGAAAAAGTTAAAGTTTTTTTGTTAAAAAGAAGATACCCGAAGACATACGGTTTTGTCCCCAAAGACAGTTTTTACCTTCCCGACATGAATATAAATTATAATGAATGCGCCGATTTAAACAGTAATAAATTTTATCCCAAAAAAATTTATTATACAAAAGATGTGGTAAATTCAGCTCTTTACGGAAGAATAAAAACTTTATATGCGAATGCGGTTTTTATTGAAATAGAATCATTGAAAAAGTTTTTATGCGAAAATAAATTTTCAGTCAACGGATATAACAGAAGAAAAGAAAATTTATTTTTAACAAATGAAAAATATGATTTTTTCAAACCGTGTCCGTGTACAAAAAACGTATTTTGCTGTAATTATTCAATTTTAAATACAGGATACGGTTGTCTTTATGAATGCAGTTATTGTTTTTTGCAGGGATATCAAAATGTTTCTGGAATCATTTTACCGTGCAATATATCGGATTTTCTTTGTAAAGAAAGAATTAAACCGGTCAAAAATCATTTGTTCGATTTACCGCGAGTAGGCAGCGGTGAATTTACCGACTCGTTGTTATTTGACGATATTACTTTATTTTCAACTGATATAGTGAAGTTTTTTAAAGAAAATAAACATATCTCTTTCGAGTTCAAAACAAAAAGTATAAATATAGATAATTTGCTGAAACTTGGCGGAAGCAGAAATATTGTCGTTTCTTGGTCGGTCAACAGTGAAAAAATGATAGGGGAAAATGAGTTCTGCGCTCCGAAACTTAAAGACAGGCTGCTTGCTGCAAAAAAATGCGTTCAAGCAGGATACAGTGTCGGATTTCACTTTGATCCGGTAATACTTTACACAGGCTGGCGGCAAGGCTATAAAAAAGCAATAGATGATATATTTGATTTTATAGATGGAAAATATATAAAATGGATAAGCGTGGGTTCTTTAAGAATGCCTGCGGTTTTAAAAAAAGTAATAGAAAACAGATTTTCAAAAAATAAAATTCTTGATGAAGAACTGTTGTTGTCTCATGACGGAAAATTAAGATATGAAACGTCCCGGAGAATCGAAATTTACAAATATTTACTTGAACAAATAAAGCTGCGCAGCGATAAAGTTTCCGTTTATTTATGCATGGAAGATATTAATGTCTGGAATTTGTCAGGATTCAAATTTGAAAAATGATGTCCGGAGGAAAAATGAAAAAAATTATCGGATTGTTTTTAGCACTTGTTTTTGCTGCGGCCTGCACGCAGCAGGTTCCTGTGTCGGATTATAAAAAAGGTATAGAAGCCGCAAAAAACAAACAATATGATCAGGCTATAGCTTTTTTTAACACTGCTGCGGCAACGGAAAAAGATAAAGATATGGTAGCTAATGCTCTTTATAATGCGGGATTATGTTACGGTATTAAAGAGAACTACGAAGAAGAAATATCTTATTATAAAAAAGCTCTTGAAGCATCTGACAGCTGTCAGCCTGCTTTATATGATTTGGGAATGTATTATAAAAAGAACGGCGATAATGAAAATTCTTTAAAAATGTTTGAAAAGTTAACGGAAGTTAACCCTACTCATGAGGGAGCTTTTTATATGGTCGGGTTAATTTACGGTGAAAACGGTGATAAAGAAAAGTCGGAAGAATATTTAAAAAAAGCAGCTGAGCTCGGCAGCGCTGAAGCTCAGGCGGCAATAAATCAGAAATAACATACAAAGGCAAAACAATGGAAATGGAAAAAATTTACGATGCAAAAAAAGTAGAAGAAAAATGGGTTGATTACTGGATTAGAAATAAAACGTTTTCTTCTAAAATAGATAACGGCAAAAAATCTTTTACAGTGGTAATCCCTCCTCCGAACGTAACGGGTTCTTTGCATATGGGTCATGCTTTGAACAATACTCTTCAGGATATAATAATAAGATTCAAAAAAATGCAGGGATATAATACTTTATGGGTTCCCGGGACGGACCACGGCGGAATAGCGACGCAAAATGTCGTTGAAAAACTTCTAAAGAAAGAAGGAAAAACAAAATATGATCTTGGCAGAGAAAAATTCGTTGAAAAGATGTGGCAGTGGAGGGAAGAAACAGGCGATACCATTTTGGATCAATTGAAAAAATTAGGCTGCGGGCTTGACTGGGACAGAACAAGATTTACTATGGATGAGGCTTGCTCAAAATCTGTTAAAAAAGCGTTTAAGAATTTTTATGACAGAGGATTGATTTACAGAGGTAAAAGGCTTGTTAACTGGTGCACAAGATGTAATACTGCTTTATCTGATATTGAAGTTGAGTATGTTCAGGAAAAAGGAAACTTATGGTATATAAAATATCCGATAAAAAATTCAAGTGATTTTCTTACGGTTGCGACTACAAGGCCTGAAACAATGCTTGGAGACACGGCGGTCGCAGTAAATCCTAACGATGACAGATATAAAGATTTAGTAGGCAGAACAGTTATTCTTCCTCTTACAGGAAGAGAAATTAAGATTGTTGCGGATTATATTGTTGATACTGTGTTCGGCACAGGAGCAGTAAAGGTGACTCCTGCACATGACGGCACGGATTATGAAATTGCAAGAAGGCATGATCTTGAAATTCTTGAAGTAATTGACGCTGACGGGAAAATGACTGATTTAGTTGAAAAATATAAAGGTTTAAACGTAAAAGAAGCAAGAGAACTTATAGTTAATGATTTACATGATCAGGGCTATCTTCTGAAAACTGAAGATTACAGCCATTCTGTAGGCAGATGTTACAGATGTTCAACGACTATAGAGCCTATAATGTCGGAACAATGGTTTCTAAAAGTTGACGAAATGTCTAAAAAAGCTGCTGAAGTTGCCGGCAACGGCGAAGTAAAATTTTATCCCTCTTCATGGCAAAAACCTTATACCGCATGGCTTGAAAATTTAAGAGACTGGTGTATCAGCAGACAGATATGGTGGGGACACAGGATTCCGGTTTATTACTGTGTTGACGAAAATGGTGCAAGAACTTCATGTAATCTTATAGTTTCCGAAGAAAAACCTGAAAAATGTCCTTGTTGCGGCAATACGAAGATTGTGCAGGATAATGACGTTTTGGATACATGGTTTTCATCCGCTTTGTGGCCGTTCAGCGTATTTCACTGGGGGGAAAAGCCTGATAATGAAGAATTAAAATATTATTATCCTACAGGCGTGCTTGTAACAGGTCATGAAATACTTTATTTGTGGGTTGCGAGAATGGTTCAAATGGGGCTTGAATTCTTAAACGATGTTCCGTTTAAGGATGTTTTTATACACGGTATAGTCAGAGACAAGTCAGGCAAGAAAATGTCAAAATCTTTAGGAAATGTCGTAAATCCTTTAGAAATTATGGATAAATTCGGAACTGATGCTCTAAGATTTGCACTTGCTCAGGTTGCAGCTCCCGGAAGAGATATGCAGATATCAGACGAATCTTTTTTGAGCGCAAGGAATTTTGCAAATAAAATATGGAACGCATCAAGATTCATTCTTATGAATATGGGAGATTTAAAAATATCTGATGAACCTGTATTGAAAGAATTGTCAGACAAATGGATTATCAGCGAGTATAATTTAACAGTACAAAACGTAACAAGGGCTTTTGAAATTTATGATATTGATGTTGCCGCGAGAACTCTTTATGATTTCTTCTGGACAAAATTTTGCGATTGGTATATAGAATTGTCAAAAATAAGAATGACTTCCGAAAATCAGGAAGAGAAAAAACAGGTTTTGTCCGTTCTTCTTTATATTTTAAAAGGTACTATTAAAATGCTTTCTCCGATTATGCCTTTTATTACGGATGAAATATGGACTATTTTTAACGATAAACAAGAAAGCGTCGTTTTGAGTGATTTTCCGGAATACAATGATAAATTGATTTTTGCAGAAGAAACAAAAGAAATGGCGGTTATACAGGAAATAATTTCTAAGGTAAGAAATATAAGAAGCGAGATGAATGTTTCTCCTGCGGTTTTTATTGATGCTTTTGTAAATGTTCTGGATGATTTAAAATCTTCAATAGTAATCAATAACCAGGATTATATTAAAGGTATTGCAAAAATAAAAACTTTGACTTTGGGTAAGGATATTAAAAGACAAAAAAATTCAGCTCTTGCCGTTGCTACGGGTTTTGAAATATTTATACCTTTGGAAGGTTTAATAGATATTGATAAAGAAAAAGCCAGAATCAATAAAGAAATTTTATTATTGGAACAGGATAAAGAAAGATGCTCTAAAAAACTTTCAAACGAATCTTTTGTAACGCGTGCTCCTAAGGAAGAAGTAGATAAAATGAAAATAAGACTGAGCGATGCCGACGTTAAAATTGCGGCTTTGAACAAAAGTCTTGAGTTTATCGGCTAACTTGTAACGTAAAAAAAAGATGAAATAAATAAAAAGGTTATTTAAATGAGAAAAATAAAAATAGTTAAAAATTATTTGAAGCATGCTGAAGGGTCATGTATGTTTTCTTTGGGAGAGACCAAAGTGTTGTGTGTGGCTACGGTTGAAGAAAAAGTTCCTCCTTTTATGGAAGCAAAAAAAACTGATGAAGGGTGGGTAACGGCGGAATATTCCATGATGCCGAGATCATGTAATGAAAGAATATCCAGAAAAAGACTGCAAAACGGCAGAGCTCAGGAAATATCAAGATTAATAGGAAGATCTTTAAGAGCCAGCGTTGATTTAAAAAAATTAGGCAAAAGAACCATAACGATAGACTGCGACGTTATAAGGGCTGACGGAGGCACAAGAACTGCGTCAGTAAACGGCGGGTTTGTAGCTTTAGTTTTAGCGCTTAAAAATTTGCGGAAAAAGAAAATTATACAGGAACTTCCCGTAAAAGATTTTATAGGAGCAGTAAGCGTAGGCTTTGCAAACGGGAAAATGGTTCTTGATTTATCCGCCAAAGAAGACAATGTAGCCGATGTAGATATGAATGTAGTTATGACTGACAAGGGTGATTTAATTGAAGTTCAGGGTACCGCCGAAGGAGGTCTTTTTTCAAGGAAAGATTTAAACAATATGATTGATGCGGCGTTTTCAGGAATACAGAAAATAACCGCGGCGCAGAAAAAGGCTTTGGGAAAATTATGAAAATAGATGAAATAATACTTGCTACAGGCAACAAACATAAAGTATTTGAAATAACGGATATATTAAAAGATTTGGGCATAGCCGTAAAGCCTATGATAGAATTCACAAAGTATCCCGAGGTTGTTGAAGACGGCAATACTTTGGAAGAAAATGCCGTTAAAAAAGCCGTAGAAGTCGCAAAATTTTTTAATAAATGGGCATTAGCCGATGATACCGGGCTTGAAGTTGCATATTTAAACGGAGCACCCGGAGTATATTCCTCAAGGTATGCAGGCGAAGATTGTTCTTACGATGACAATAACCAAAAGCTTTTAAAAGCGCTTTCGGGTGTGCCGGCTGAAGAAAGAAAAGCAAAATTCAGATGCGTAATAGCATTAAGCGACCCGCATGGCAATATTCATATTCTTTCAAACGGAGAAATTAACGGATTAATCAGCATGGATTTATCAGGTTCAAAAGGTTTCGGTTATGATCCGATTTTTTTTGTAAAAGAATATAACAAAACTTTTGCAGAGCTCGGCAACGGCATAAAAAATGAAATAAGCCACAGAGCTATGGCATTAAAAGAGTTTAAAAATAAATTGAAATTAATGATATTAAACAATTAAATTGCAGTTATGTCATAAAGTTTGAAAAAAACCATTCTAAAAGATATAATAATTAACTTATGAAAAATAATATTTGCACAGATTTTATCGGAATAAACTTAAAAACGCCTCTGCTTACGGCTTCAGGCACTTTCGGGTACGGAGACGAATTAACAGATTTGGCTGATTTAAATAAAATAGGCGCTATAATAACTAAGACAATAACGTTTGAGGCAAGACAGGGAAATCCCCAGCCGAGAATAGCCGAAGTTTCTTCAGGTATGCTTAATACAATAGGTCTTCAAAACGTAGGCGTGCATAAATTTGTTGAAGATAAGCTGGAAAATGTTTTGAAATTAAAAGTTCCCGTTATAGTCAGCGTCGCCGGAGCCTGCACTGACGATTATGTTAAGACTGTAAAAATATTAAATGCTTTTAATAAAATATCCGCAGTCGAATTGAATCTCTCATGCCCTAATTTAAAAAAAACTATAATTTCTCAGGACATTAATTTGTTCGCCGGTATAATAAGAAAAGTCAAAAAGATTTCTAAATTTCCTGTAATTGCGAAATTGTCTCCTCAGGTTCAGGACATCGCTTTGCTTTCGCAGACTGCGCAGGATTGCGGAGCCGCTGCCGTGACTCTTACTAATACTTTTCCAGCCATGGCAATAGATATTGATACTTTTAAACCTAAATTATCTACGGTTAAAGGCGGAATGTCAGGTCCTTGCGTAAAGCCTATGGCTTTACGATGCGTATATGACGCATATCAAAAAATTAAAATTCCTATTATAGGCTGCGGAGGCATATGCAACGGAAATGATGTAATCGAATTTCTTTTAGCCGGAGCAAGATGCGTAAGCATGGGAACTGCCGCATTGGTTGATCCTGATGTTTTTGAGTCAACGGCAAAAGAGCTTCAAGAATATTTAAAAAATAAAAAAATATCAAATATAAAAGATTTGATCGGCAAGGTTAAATTATGAAAAAAACTATTTTGGCGTTAGATGTTTTTGATTTTAAAAAAGCAGAAAAATTGGTAAAAGATTTAAGTCCTTACATAGATATATTCAAAGTAGGACCGATATTGTTTTTACAGTCAGGAAGAGAAATAATTAAGATGATAAATAATAACGGTAAAAAAGTTTTTCTGGATCTTAAATTTCACGATATACCGGCCACTGTTCAAAGGTCTGTAATGTCAGCCCGCGACTTGGGCGTATACAGTTTAACCGTTCATTCCTGCGGCGGAGATGAAATGTTGAAGCTTGCGTGTTCAGTTGAAAATCGTCCTAAAATTTGGGCAGTTACCGTTTTAACCAGCCAGATAACAACTCCGGAAGAAGTTCTCGGCAGGGCAGCACTGGCAAAAGAATGCGGTGTAAACGGCGTTATATCGTCTCCTCTTGAAATTGAAACTATAAAAAAAACATGCGGTAAAGAATTTGAAGTCATAACTCCAGGAATAAGACCTGCCAAAGCAAATGATGACCAAAAGAGAGTTGCAACGCCTGAAAGCGCAGTTAAGGCAGGGGCGGATTATATTGTCGTAGGAAGACCTGTAATAGAGGCTGAAGATCCTGTTAAAGCTGCAAAAAATGTATATGAATCTATAAAGGAGTTGTAAGGTGGAACAAAACGAAATGAAAGAACTTTTTAAAAAGTATAATGCTCTTCTGAACGGTCATTTTTTATTATCAAGCGGGTTGCATTCGGATACATATTTTCAATCTGCTTTAATTTTACAAAATCCTAAAATAGCGTCAATATTAGCCGAAAATTTAAAATGTGAAATATTAAAGAAAGTCAAAAATATAGATTTGATAGTTTCTCCTGCCATGGGGGGAATAATTATAGGTCATGAAATGGGAAGAGCTTTTGATAAAAGAGCTATATTCTGCGAAAGAGTTGACGGTAAACTTGTTTTAAGAAGAGGTTTTGAAATAAATAAAGGCGAAAAAGTCCTTGTCGTTGAAGATGTTATTACTACAGGATTGTCAACAAGAGAAGTGATAGATTCTATTACTCCTCTTGGAGCGGATGTAGCCGCAGTTTGTTCTTTAGTTGACAGAAGCGCCGGTAAAGTTGATTTCGGCGTTCCGAGATTTTCTTTATTGAGTTTGGAAGTAAAAAGCTATAAGCCTGAAGAATGTCCTTTATGCAAGCAGGGAAGTTCTCCTGTAAAACCGGGCAGCAGAAAATAAAAATAGGAGAAAGAAATGGCTGTTACATACAAAAAATCTGGCGTTAATATTGATGCTGGGAACGAACTTGTCAAAAAAATAAAAAAGAATTTGCCAAAAATAGGCGGTTTCGGCGGATTGTTTCCTTTAAACGGTACAAAGTATAATTTGGTAAGTTCTACCGACGGTGTAGGAACAAAACTAAAAATAGCTTTTTTGGTTGATAAACATGATACTGTAGGTATAGATTTAGTTGCAATGAATGTAAACGATCTTATATGCTGCGGGGCAAAGCCGTTATTTTTTCTAGATTATTTTGCATGCGGGAAACTCAATGTCGCTCTTGCGGAGCAGGTTATTAAAGGTATCGCTGAGGGCTGTAAACAGGCGGATTCGCAGCTTATCGGAGGAGAAACCGCAGAAATGCCTGGATTTTATAAGGGTGAAGAATATGATTTAGCAGGTTTTTCCGTAGGCGTTGTCGAAAAAGGAAAAGAAATAACAGGAAAAGATATTAAAGATGGAGATATAGTTATAGGCCTTCCGTCAAGCGGACCTCATTCCAACGGATATTCTCTTATAAGAAAAGTTTTTAATGAAAAAGAATTAAAAAAATATTCAAAGCAGTTGCTTGCCCCTACAAAAATATACGTCAGAGAAGTCCTTGCCGCATTAAAAAAATTCAACAGCGGCAAAAAAAATAAAATAGTAGGACTCTCTCATATTACCGGCGGGAGCTTTTATGATAAAATGGGAAGAATTTTGCCTCAGGACGCGCATGTTGTAATAGAAAAAAAATCATGGAAAGTTCCTGAAATATTTGAAATAATCAAAAAGAAAGGAAATGTTCCTGAAGAGGATATATACAGAACTTTAAATATGGGTATAGGTATGGCGATTTTTGCAAGAGCTGATTATGCCGGCGATATAAAAAAATATTTTAAAGGTTCAAAAATCATAGGGCGCGTTGAAAAGGGCGCAAAAGGTGTTGAACTTGTCTGACGCAGGCTGCATAGTGAAAATAATAAATTCACATTAATAAACAAGACGGCAAAAACATAGACCTGAAAGTTTTGCCGTCTCGTGTTTTTTAATAGTATTTAATAAGGATTAAAAAATGAATAAATTAGCTGTTTTAATTTCAGGCGGCGGATCTAATTTACAGTCAATTATTGATTCTACAAAGACCGGGATTTTAAAAGATATTGCGGAAGTTGCGGTTGTTATATCAAGCAACCCCGACGCTTTCGGTCTGCAAAGAGCAAAAAATGAAAATATAAAGAATTTTTCTCTCGATTATAAAAATATGCAACGAGAGGAATATGATAGGCGGATTTTTAATATTTTAAAGAATTGCAAGATTGATTTGATTTGCATGGCGGGGTATATGAAGAAACTTTCAGATATTATAGTAAACGAATATAAAAAAAAGATATTGAATATTCATCCTGCGCTGCTCCCGAAATTTGGAGGGAAAGGAATGTACGGGCATTTTGTGCATGAAGCGGTCGTTAAAGCTAAAGAACAAAAGTCCGGAGCTACGGTACATTTTGCCGATGAAAATTATGATACGGGTGAAATTATAATTCAGGGATATGTGGATGTAGGTGAAAATGATACTCCTGAAATAGTAGCTGAAAAGGTCTTAAAAATAGAACATAAAATATATCCTGAAGCTATCAAAAAAGTTATAGAATATAATAAAAATAAACTTATAATTTAATGCTATACTTCCTGTTTGAGGAAAGAAGTGAAAAAAATACTTTATTTAGTAATATCCGTTGTAATAATAATTATAATAAGCGTTTTAATATTCGAGTTGTTTTTACAATGTATTCCTGTTATTTACAGAAATTTGCCTAAAGATGATAAAAAAACATATGTTTATATACTGGGAGAGTCTTCCTCATGGGGGCATCCTTATAAAGGTAAAATTTCTTTTTCTAAAATAATAGACTACTATATTAACACTGAAATAGATGGGAAAGAAGTAGAATTTATTATGCTGGCAGAAGACGGGCAGAGATTATCTCAACAGTATTTGAGATATTACAAGTATAAACTTTTTCATCCGTTCAGAAAAGGTATTTTACTCGCTTATATGGGAACAAATGATTGGTCTTATAATTTTTCTGAGGGTTCAAATACCTGGTATTTAAATATATATTTATTGGGATTTGTTAAAAATTATTTTAATAATATGCCTAATTTTAGATATGAATATGAGAAAATTGTTTTTTCAGCGCAGAAATTCGGAGATGAAATTTATTTATCAACAATATTAGGTAATTATGCGGGCTGCAGACCAAACAACATTATTTCGTTGATGAATGATGAAGAATTAAGAAAAGAAATTATTGAAATAGATAATTTAATAAGTAATAAAGAATATGATGCTGCGTTTAAAAAATGTAATAATTTATTGGATGTGCGGAAAGATAAATCGCAAATATGGTACAGAATAGGTAAAATATATGAAAGACGTAAACAAATTAAAGAAGCAAATGCTGCCTATCTTAACGGGATTGAATACGGCGAGGATCCAAGACCTACAAGATACCAGAATAAAATAATAAGAGAGCTTGCCGTAAAATATGACGTACCTTTGGTAGATGTTTCGGATAAAATAGATAATTTGGATGAAATTATAGGATATAATTATTTTATAGATATTATACATCCTGCCGTAAACTTGCACATAATTATTGCAAAAGAATTTTTAAACGCTTTGTCAAAAAGACACAGAATTAATATAATCAGAGAAAATAATGATATATACGGTGTCTCAAAAATTGAAAATGTCATGAATTTTGGCAGACAGGATATGTTTTCGGCTTATCGTGATGCTTTAGGAGAGATATTCTTTTATTCATTTTATAAAAATATCTCGGATTTATATAATATACCGAAAATGCAGGAGTATATTGAAAAGTTAAAGGAATTGGATAAAGAAATAAACTATGAATCTGAAGGCAATATTGAAGAACAAGCAAAAAGAAAAGATATAATTTATATTAGTGAATTGATATTTGCTTATATACAGGGGAATTATTCAAAAGTAAAAGAAATGTTAAATAATAAAAAAATTGTGGAAAAAATTAAATTTGAAGAAATAGAAATGCAGTGTTGGTGGGCTTTTAAAAACTGGATTATAGATTTTATGTACAAGACTATTAATAATGAGGTTGGTTAATATAAAAAAAAAGAGGGAGATATGATTCCAAGGTATACTAAGCCTGAAATGGCTTCTATTTGGTCAGATGAAAACAGATTTAAAAAGATGTTAGATGTTGAAATTTATGCGGCAGAAGCGATGTCTCAGTCTGGGGTTATTCCTAAATCAGCAGTTGATAAGGTAAAGAAAAAAGCTAAAATTAATATTGACAGAATTAATGAAATAGAGTTAACCGTGAAGCATGACGTCATTTCTTTTTTGACGGCAGTAGTTGAATCCATAGGACCTGAAGCAAGATTCTTGCATTTGGGCATGACGTCATCTGATGTCCTTGATACCGCGCTTGCGGCTCAGATGAGACAGGCTTGTCTTCTTCTTATAGAAGAAACTAAAAAATTATGTGACATAACAAAAAAACTGGCAAAACAATATAAATATACTCCGACAATGGGCAGAACGCACGGTGTTCATGCGGAGCCTACGACATTCGGATTAAAAGTTGCAACTTGGTACAGCGAATTGAAAAGATCTTTAGACAGATTGCAGTATGCATTGAAAACAGTAAGCTATGGAAAAATTTCCGGAGCTGTCGGAACATTTGCTCATTTAAGTCCCAAAGTTGAGCAGTATGTATGCAAAAAAATGGGTTTGCTTCCGGAACCTGTTTCAACTCAAATAGTTCCGAGAGACAGACATTCGATTTTTTTGTCAGCGATAGCTCATGTAGGAAGCAACCTTGAAAGAATTGCAGTAGAGATAAGACATTTGCAAAGAACTGAAGTCGCCGAAGCCGAAGAGCCTTTTACAAAAGGTCAAAAAGGGTCTTCCGCAATGCCGCATAAAAGAAATCCTATAATATCGGAGAATATCTGCGGTTTTGCCAGACTTCTTAGAGGTTATGCCGTAACGGCCATGGAAAATATAGCTTTATGGCACGAAAGAGATATCAGCCATTCTTCTACTGAGAGAATAATGATGCCTGATGCGACAATCGGACTGCATTATATGCTTAAAAGAATGCAGGGGTTGTTATCGGGACTTAATGTATATCCTGAAAACATGCAGATTAATTTAGATAAAACGAAAGACGTTATTTTTTCAGGCACTTTGCTTTTATCTTTAGTTGATAAAGGGTTAACAAGAGAAAAATCTTATGCTTTAATGCAAAAGCTTGCGTTCGAAGCAAGAGAAAAGAGAATAAGTCTCGAAGAAGTTGCCTTAAAAAATGATGAAATCAAGAAATATTTGTCGGAAAAAGAAATAAGAAGAGACTGCGACATTAAAACACATTTTAAAAATGTTGATTTTATCTTCAAAAGAGTTTTTAAAAGCAAATAAAAATATAAACATAAAAAGGGAGAATATAATGGGCGGTAAATATAGGCATTATTTAAATAAAGACGGCGTTTTCGTCATTGAAAATTATAATTTAGCACCGACGTTTGCAAGCTTTTTCCCGGGGATAGCCGGCGTTAAAGGCATTCCTATGTGGGCGTATTATGTTAACAGAGGGCAGTGCATCAGTTCTTTCGGTATAAAAAATAAAAACTATGCAATAATGGAATTTTATCCTGCAAACACGACTTATAATTTAGTAAATACTTTTGGTTTTAGAACGTTTTTGAAAATAAAGAAAGCAAAAGAAACAATATGTTACGAACCGTTTAAGAATAATTCAGTTTCCGTTAAAGATATTAAGCAGAATATGTATATTTCCGCTCATGAACTTTTAATAGAAGAAATAAATGCAAAAATCGGCGTTAAAATTAACGTGAAATATTTTACTCTGCCTAATCAGCCTCTGGCGGGTCTTTTAAGATCTGTTACCGTTGAAAATATTTCAAAAACTGACATGTCAGTCGAAATAGCGGACGGCATGCCTAAAGTGCTGCCTTACTATACAAATGTGTATGCGCAAAAATATATGTCGACCACAATACAAGCATGGACAACAGTCGATAATTTTGATAAAAACGGAGTCCCTTTTTACAGGCTGAAAGTTGAAGTTGAAGACAGACCTGAAGTCGTTGAAATTACGGAAGGGAATTTCTTTTACTCGTTTACGGAAGATAAAAAAACAAAAAAAACCGATATTATAATAGATCCTGAAATCTTGTTCGGATCGGATACGAGTTTTTCTTATCCGGAAAATTTGTTTAACGGCGATTTTAAATATCCTAAATCGCAGTTTGCTGATAATAAATATCCTTCAGCTTTCAGCTATGTTAAACAAAGTTTGAAATCGGCAAAGCAAATTACGGTATATTCGGTTATAGGACACATTGACAGCGTAGAGTCTTTAAATAAATATGTAAAAAAACTTGATTCTGTTTATTTTAATGAGAAATGTTTGGAGAATAAAGATTTAATAAATTCTATCACTGACAATATGGCTACAAAATCCGCAATACCTGCATTCGACATGTATTGCAGACAAAATTATCTTGATAATGTTATGAGAGGCGGGCTTCCTATAGAGTTTAAATATAATGATAAATCAGCAATGTATTATGTCTATTCGAGAAAGCACGGCGATTTGGAAAGAGATTATAACGATTTTCAGGTTTCCCCTAATTACTATTCGCAGGGTAACGGAAATTACAGAGACGTGAATCAAAACAGAAGAAAAGATATTTTCTTCAATCCTAATGTGAAAGACAGCGCAGTTAAAATATTTTATAATTTGCTTCAGATAGACGGATGCAATCCGTTGGTTGTTAAAGGAACATTATTCGTTTTGGACCTGAAAGGATCGGCATATAGAGAGATCATTAAAGATTTGGTTTCAAAAGAAGATGAAAAAAAATTAAACCGGTTTTTTACAAAACCTTTTGAACCGGGTTCTCTTGCAACATTTATAGAATTTTCAAAAATAAAAACAAAAATAAAATTCGAGGATTTTATATCTAAAATCGTTACGTCATCCAGGGCGGTCAACGACGCAAGCCACGGAGAAGGATTTTGGGTTGATCACTGGAAATATAATTTTGATTTGGTTGAAAGTTATTTAAGCGTTTATCCTGAAAAAGAAAGAGAATTATTTTTTAAAGACAAAACATATATATATTACGATTCAGACCATTATGTCTTGCCGAGATCAAAAAAATATGTTTTAACTCCCGAAGGAACTGTAAGACAATTCGGCTCTGTTGTTAAGTCAGATGAGAAAGCCGCTTTGATTTCTTCAAGGAAAAATAATCCTAACGCATTAAGAACGAATATGGGTAAAGGCAGTGTTTACAATACTACGCTGGCGTCGAAATTTATTACTTTGATGTCTGTAAAATTTGCAACTTTAGACAGTGAAGGCGTAGGAATAGAGATGGAATCTGATAAGCCAGGTTGGTATGACTCATTAAATGGTTTGCCGGGACTTTTCGGTTCTTCGACTCCAGAGGTTTTTGAGTTAAGAAAACTTATGCTTTTTTTCGGACAAATGCTCAAAAATAATAAAGACGAACAAATATTTGTACCGTTTGAAGTTGCGCTTCTCTTTAAAGGATTGTTAAAACTTTTGAATCAAAAAACCGATGCATTTACGTTTTGGGATAAAGCTTCTGCGTTAAAAGAAAATTACAGAAATTCCGTTATTTTCGGTATAGACGGAAAAGAAGAAGAAATAAAGATTGATGATATATCGGAATTTATAAAAAAAGCCGTAGCAAAAATAAATGCCGGATTAAAGAAAGCTTTAGACAAAAAAACAAACCTTTATTTGACTTATTTCAGATATGAAGCCGTAAAGTATCAAAAAAACAACGAAAAAAATATAAAAGGGCTTCCTTGCGTAAAAGTTTCTAAATTTGCTCAATATCCGTTGCCTTTATTCTTAGAGTCCGAAACTCACTTTATGAGAATGGAAACAGATAAAGATAATGCAAAAAAACATTTTAATTCTTTGAAGAAAAGCGGTTTGTATGATAAGAATTTAAAAATGTATAAAGTTTGTGATTCTTTGTTGAGCGAATCAAATGAAATAGGAAGAACAAGAGTTTTTCTGCCTGGATGGCTTGAAAATGAGTCAGTATTTATGCATATGGAATTTAAATATCTTTTAGGGCTTTTTAAAGCCGGTCTTTATGAAGAATTTTTTGACTCTGTAAAAACTTGTTTTCCTTGTTTTTTGGATCCTCAAATCTACGGAAGAAGCATATTGGAAAATTCTTCGTTCATTTCTTCAAGCGCTTTTCCTGATAAAAAAAACTGGGGGAGAGGTTTTGTCGCAAGGCTCAGCGGGTCTACTGCGGAATTTATTGATATGTGGATAACTATGGTTCTAGGTCAAAAACCATTTTTAACTGATGGAAAAAACAATTTGATCTTCAATTTAAGACCTTTAATACATTCTTCTTATTTTGCTAAAGACGGTAAATTTTGCGCAAAATTGTTTTCCTCCACAGATATTGTTTATATAAACAAATCAAAGAAAAGTACATATCTTAATGATATGAAAATCAAGAAGATTGAGATATTATGGAAAGACGGCAGAAAAGATGAAGTTAACGGTTCTGAAATCACGGGACAGTCTGCCGTTGATATAAGATCCAGATTGGCAAAATCAATAATTGCGACTTTCTGATAAAATCTTTTATTCATAAAACTTAAATTCCGGTCATAACATATGACCGGAATTTTGCTTTTAAAATAGGTTGATACTATATTTTCTTACATATTTATGAAAAAAACTTTTGAATTTAGTAAAATAAAAAGAACAATATTAATATGGAGCATTGTATGAATTTGGCAAAAAAAATTATAAAACAGCATTTAGTTTCAGGAACGATGGAAATTGGTAATGAAATCGGTCTTAGAATAGATCAAACATTAACTCAAGATGCAACAGGAACAATGGCGTATTTACAGTTTGAGGCAATGGGTGTTCCTAAAGTAAAAACAGAACTTTCGGTTAGCTATGTCGATCATAATACTTTACAGTCTGGTTTTGAAAATGCGGATGATCATAAATTTTTGCAGACAATAGCAAATAAATACGGAATAATATTCTCGCCGGCCGGCAGCGGAATTTGTCATCAGGTTCATCTTGAAAGATTCGGAATTCCCGGCAAAACTTTGATCGGTTCGGATTCTCATACGCCTACAGGCGGAGGAATAGGGATGCTTTCTTTCGGAGCCGGAGGACTTGATGTCGCATGTGCTATGGCGGGGCAGTCTTTTTTTATAACAATGCCTAAAATAGTTAAGGTGAATTTAACCGGTAAATTGAGACCTTGGGTAAGCGCAAAAGATATTATTTTGGAACTTTTGAGATTGTTGTCGGTTAAAGGCGGCAGAGGTAAAATTTTTGAATTTGCAGGAGAAGGCGTTAAGACATTGTCTGTTCCCGAAAGAGCGACAATAACAAATATGGGAACTGAGCTTGGAGCAACGACTACTATATTCCCTTCGGATGAAATTACGAAAGATTTTTTGAGCAGACAAAACAGAGAAAATGTATGGGTTGAAATGATTGCCGATGATAATTCGGAATATGACGAAGAAATTACGATAGATTTAAATGCTTTAGAACCTTTAATTGCTATGCCTCACAGTCCTGATAACGTTAAAAAAGTAAGAGAATTGAAGGGAGTAAAAGTTGATCAGGTTTGCATAGGTTCTTGCACAAACTCTTCTTTAGCTGATATGATATTGTGTTCAAAAGTCCTGAAGGATAAAAAAATAAATGAAAATACAAGCTTAACTTTATCTCCTGGTTCTAGGCAGGTTATGTCAATGCTTGCAAGTTCCGGCGAGTTATTTAATATTATAAATGCAGGCGCAAGAATATTGGAGTGCGCATGCGGTCCTTGTATAGGGATGGGTCAGGCTCCTAAAACTAAAGCCGTTTCTTTAAGAACTTTTAACAGAAATTTTGAAGGCAGAAGCGGAACCAAGGATGCTCAGGTATTTTTATGTTCTCCTGAAGTTGCGCTTGCGGCTGCTTTGTCCGGAGAAATAACCGATCCTACGGTTTATTTCGGAGCAAAACCTGAAATACAGCTTCCTGAAAAATTCTATGTTAATGATGAACATTTTCAGAAACCTTCAGAAGAAAATGCTTCCGATATCGTGAGAGGTCCTAATATAAAATCTTTGCCTGAATTTGAACCTATGTCTGACACTATAAATGCCGAAGTCGTTTTAAAAGTAGGCGATAATATTTCCACAGATCATATATTGCCTGCAGGCGCAAAGATTCTTCCTTTAAGATCAAATTTGCCTGCAATATCGGAATTTACTTTCGGCGCGGTTGATAAAGATTTTGTGTCAAGAGCCAAAAATGTCAGAAACGGGATTATTATAGGAGCCGAAAATTACGGACAGGGTTCTTCAAGAGAGCATGCCGCTCTTGCGCCGAGATATCTCGGAATAAAAATTGTTGTTACCAAATCCTTTGCAAGAATACATTTGGCAAATCTTATTAATTTCGGCATCATACCTTTGACCTTTGATAATCCTTCCGATTATGAAAATATCAAACTTGCCGATAAGATAGAATTTGAAGATATAAAAAATATTATAAGAAGTGATAAAGATTTATTTGTAAAAGTTAATGAAAAAAATATAAAATTAAATTATACTTTCACGGAAAGGCAGAAAGAAATTTTATTTTCAGGCGGTTTATTAAATTGGATAAAAGAGAGCATAAAATAAATGGAACAAAATGAAATAAAACAACTGGTTGTTAAAAAGGTTTCAGCCGCAAAAATAGCTTCTCAAAAACTCGGATTGATGAGTTTTAAGCAAAAAAATGCGATACTTTTGGCTATAGCAGACGGCTTGGAAAAAAATATTAAAGAAATAATATTTCATAATGATATAGACGTTGAAGCCGCAAAAGACGCCGGGCTTGATAAAGCTTTAATAGACAGACTTAAGCTTACAGATAAAAGAATCGCCGATATGATAGAAGGCGTCAGAAATATTGTTAAGCAAGAGGATCCTGTAGGTGAAATTATAGAAAAAAGAACTGTCAACGGTAATTTAAATATTCAAAAAGTCAGAGTCCCTCTCGGGACAATAGCTATGATATATGAATCAAGGCCTAATGTTACCGTAGATGCGTCGGCTTTATGTATTAAATCAGGAAATTCAATTATCTTAAGAGGCGGATCTGAGGCTATAAATTCAAATAAAATACTGGCAAATATTATTTCTTCTTCCGGAGAATCTGCAGGAATGCCAGCAGGCGCCGTCACTCTTATAGATATTGTTGACAGAAATGCCGTTTCAGAATTAATCAAATTGGATAAATTGATAGATTTATTAATCCCTAGAGGCGGGGAGAAAATGATAGATTTTATTAAACAGCATTCTACAATTCCTATTCTTTCCCACGGAAGCGGGCTTTGCCATACTTATATTGATAAAGAAGCGGATATTAATATGGCGGTTAAAATTTCGGTCAATGCAAAATGTCAGAGACCCGGCGTTTGTAATGCTACGGAAACAGTTTTGGTCCACAGAGATATTGCCGGAAAAGTTTTGCCTGTATTGTGCAAACAGTATGAAATGCTTGGAGTCGAAATCAGGGGGTGTAAACTTACAAAGGAAATAGTCGGCAATGTCATAGACGCCGTTGAAGAAGACTGGATGACCGAATATCACAGCCTTATAATTTCGATAAAGGTAGTTAATTCGTTGGAGGATGCAATAGCCCACATTAACAGATATGGATCTTCGCATTCCGATTCAATAATTACAAACAGCAAAGACAGGGCGGAGAAATTTTTAAAAGAAGTTGACAGCGCGGCTGTTTTTCATAATGTTTCCACAAGACTGCATGACGGAAGTGTTTTTGGTTTGGGAGCGGAAATAGGCATTTCAACAAATAAGCTTCATGCAAGAGGCGTAATGGGGGCGAAAGAGCTCACAACAACAAAATTTATTGTCAGAGGTAACGGGAATATAAGAGAATAAAATATGATTAAATTTTAGGGGGCATGATGGAAGAAAAGATCAACATTGACGAATTGGATGATAAGATAAAACAGGAAAGCGCCACAATATCAAAACTTGTCGAAGAAATAGGACATGTTTTGGTAGGTCAAAAATATGTCCTTGAAAGAATGTTAATAGGTCTTTTGGCAGACGGGCATATATTGCTTGAAGGTTTGCCGGGTCTTGCTAAAACTTTAGCCGTAAACTCTTTGGCAAATGCAATACAGGCAGATTTTAAAAGAGTTCAGTTTACTCCTGATTTACTCCCTGCGGATTTAATAGGAACATTAATTTATAATCCTCAAAGCGGAAATTTTTCAGTAAAAAAAGGCCCTATTTTTACAAATATTGTTCTTGCCGACGAAATAAACAGATCTCCCGCAAAAGTTCAAAGCGCGCTTCTTGAAGCGATGGCTGAAAGACAGGTTACAATAAGCGATACCACCTATGTTTTACCGACTCCGTTTTTGGTTATGGCCACTCAAAATCCTATAGAACAGGAAGGAACATATCCTTTGCCTGAAGCGCAGCTTGACAGATTTATGCTTAAACTCAATGTGGTTTATCCTAATATAAAAGATGAAAAAATTATACTTGAAAGAATGACTCAAAAAACTAAAGTTAAAGCGACTCCTGTTCTTTCGCTGGATGATGTGCAAAAATCAAAAGATTTAGTTCATGAAATATATGTTGATGATAAAATAAAGGATTATATAGTAGATATAGTATTTGCCACAAGACAACCTGAAGAATACGGTTTAAATGAATTAAAATCTCTTATATCTATAGGCGGTTCTCCTAGAGCCACGATAAATCTTACCCTTGCTTCAAAAGCATATGCATTCCTTCAAGGCAGAAGTTTTGTTATTCCGGAAGATGTAAAAATAATAGGACAGGATGTTTTAAGACACAGAATAATTCTTACTTATGAAGCCGAAGCGGAATCTTTAAAAACTGACGATATTATCAAAAGAGTATTTGAAGGCGTTCCAATACCTTAAAAATTATGGATAACAATATGAATTCATCAGATATTGTCAAAAAGAAAATAAGACACATAGAAATCCGCTCAAATCGTTTGGTAAACGAAGGTCTTGGCGGGAAATATCAAAGTACTTTTAAAGGCAGAGGCATGGAATTTGCCGAAGTAAGAGAATATCAGCATGGCGATGATGTAAGAAATATCGACTGGAATGTTACTGCAAGGCAGCAAAAGCCTTTTGTAAAAGTTTTTACCGAAGAAAGAGAAATGACAGTCGTATTTCTTATAGATATGTCCGCATCTCAATCTTTCGGAAGTTTAAATCAGACAAAAGTATCTTTGGCTGCGGAAGTAGTTTCAGTCCTTGCTTTTTCAGCAATCAAAAATAATGACAGAGTCGGCATGCTGTCGTTTACGGATTCAATAGAACATGTTATCCGCCCTAAAAAAGGTAAAAATAATATTTTAAGAATGGTTAATGAATTATTGTCTTTTAAGCCTAAGGGAGTTAAAACATCCATTTCTACAGGGCTTAAAGCTATAAATGAAATATGGCGTAAAAAAGCAGTTATTTTTTTAGTTTCGGATTTTAAGGATATAGGGTATGAAAAAGATTTAATGCTGACTTCAAAAAGACATGATTTAATATGTATTAACATTTCCGACCCCAGAGAGAAAAATATGCCTGATATAGGCATGATAGATTTTTATGACGCCGAGTATAATAAAGTTTACACTATAGATTCTTCAAGTAAAAAGATGATGAAAGCTTATTATGCCAGAATGGAAGAATTAGAAAATAATAAAAAAGAAATATTTCAAAAATCTTCTGTTGATGTCATAAATTTAACTACAGGCGAAACTTATTTGCCTCAGCTGGTTAAATTTTTCAGCAACAGGCAGAAAAGGAAAATGTTAGGATAAAATGAGCAGATATAAATTGATTTTAGTTTTTTTTATATTGTTCTTTTCTTCGGTAAATATTTTTTCTTTTGTAACATTTCCAAAGGCTGTTTTAGTCTCTGACAAAAGCGATATCGTTACGGGAGAAAAAGTAAAAGTCAGAATAGAAATTTTTATACCTTCTTTTGCCAGGCTTCTGCAAAATGAAGACGATATAATTATTGACGGGTGGGATATTTTAGACTTATCGTTTAAAAAAGACGTGATACAAAAAGACAGATATATTATTGATATGGATATAACCACATTTGATGTAGGAGTAACGGAAATACCCCAGATAGGTTTTTACTATACTAATAAAGATGATTCTGATAATGCGGAAAAATTTGTTTTTTTCAGTAATTCCGTTCCGGTAAATGTTAAGAGCCTTTTTAAAAAGAATGAATTTAAGACAATACGTGATATTAAATATCCAAGAGCGTTGTCTGTTCCTTTAATATATTACATAATAGCATTCTTGTTTTTGATTTATGTAATATTTTTTTCATACAGAAACGTGCTAAGGGACAAAATATTAAATGTAATCAAAATGAACGGATTTACGCCCGGAGAGGTAGCTTTGAGAAAATTAAATAATTTGCACATTGAGGAAGAGTGTTCAAAAAAACATCTTAAAGAATATTATTTTCTGACGAGCAATATTTTTAAGCAATTTATTATAAAAGCATCAAATTTTCACCGCAAGGAAATCACGACGACCGAGTTATTGGAATTGCTTCGAGATAAAAATAATTTTTTAAACGGATATTTTGATGAAATTGATTCGTTGTTTAAAAGTTATGACAATGCTAAATATTCCGATAATATGCTTAATAAAGAAACTTTTTTGAATGTTTTTAGACAAACAAAGCAAATTGTCGAAAATTATCAGCAGCATATAAGTGAAAAAGAAGAAACGAAATAAGGAGCATTATAAATGCATTTTGCCTCGCCTATATTTTTTTTATTGTTTCCGATTCTTTTTATAGTATTAGTATATGTGTATATGAGAAATAAAAGTAAAAGAAAAAATTTAATAAATTTTTCTCAGTATGACATAGTTAACGGTATTAAAAAATCAAAAAAAATAAAACTCTATCCTTTGGTAAAAGTAATTAATTATTTAATATTCATAATCTTTATAATCGCTCTTGCAAGACCTCAAATAGGCGAAAAGACGGAAGATGTCCTTAATCAGGGAGCGGATATAATTATTGCTTTGGATATATCATCCAGTATGGAGGCTCTTGATTTTGAACCTGTTAACAGACTTGAAGCCGCAAAAAAAATTGCGGTCGATTTTGTAAAAACAAGAACTCATGACAGAATAGGACTTGTTTTCTTTTCCGGTTTGGCGTTTACGCAGTCGCCGTTGACAAACGATATAAGCAGCGTTACAAAACTTTTGAATGCGGCGGCGACAAATATGAGTTCGATAGACGGTACTGCGATAGGATCCGCCATAGTTACGGCAACAAACAGATTAAAAGACAGCGAGGCTAAAAGTAAAATTATAATACTTATTACCGACGGGGCTAACAATATAGGCGAAGTTGATCCGATAACGGCAGGAGAAATTGCCAAAAGTCTTGGAATAAAGATATACGCGATAGGCGCAGGCGATCCAGAAGGAGCATATTATCAGGTTATGGATCCTGTTTCCGGAATGAAACTTGTGAAAGTAGAAGAACAGGACCTTGATGAGGAAACTCTCACATCTATTGCGGAAATGACGGGAGGACAGTATTTTAGGGCGAATAATACAAAAATGCTGGAAAGTATTATCAAAGAAATAGATAAATTGGAAAAAACGGAAGTGCAGTCTTTAAATTTCACAAGCTATGAAGAAGTTTTTGATAAATTTATTTTGTGTTTGCTGTGTCTTTTGATTTTAAAAATTTTATTGGAAAATGTTTTTCTAAGGAAGTTAACATAATATGTTTGAGAATAAAGAATTTTTAAATTTATTGTTTTTTGTTCCCGTTATCGCGTTTGTTTTGTTTTATTTTTTTTACAGAAAAAGAAAAAATATTGCAAAATTTGCCGATTTTGAAATTCTGAGTAAAATATCAAAATTAAATATAGCCGCTTATAAACTTAAAATTATTTTACTTGTTTTATCGTTAATTTTTGTAATCATAGCATTGGCAAGGCCGCAGTACGGCGCTAAAACTACTCTTATATCAAAAAAAGCGGCTACTATTGTTATTGTTATGGACGTATCTAAAAGCATGCTGGCTGAAGATTTAAGGCCTAACAGACTTGAAGCTTCAAAACAGGTATTGTCAAATCTTATAGCGGGATTTAACGGAAATAAAATAGGTATAGTCGTTTTTGCCGGAACGGCTTTTTGGAAATGTCCGATGACTCTTGATGTCTTTTCAGCAAATAATTTTTTAAAATCAATCAGTATTGACGATATGCCTCTTGGAGGAACAAAAATAGCTAAAGCGCTTGATTTGGCGTTAAACGGCACAGCGGATATTCCGGAAGGAGCAAAAGCTATTATTCTTGTGACGGACGGAGAAGATGACGAGAGCGGACTGCATGTACTTATAGAAAAAGCGAAAAAATATAAGACAAAGGTATATACCATAGGAATCGGCGATCCGGAAGGTTCAAGGATTCCTATAAGAGATCAGAATGGATACACTGATTTTCTTAAAGATGAAAACGGCAATATTGTAATAACAAAGCTTGACGAAGATACATTGCATTATATAGCTGATGAAACAGGCGGGGAATATATAAACCTTTCTGAAAATAAAGATTCTATATTTAAGATACTGCAGATTGCGCATTCTTTAGATAAGGCTAAAGATGAAGCAAGCAAAGAAGTCCGTAGGGAAGAAAAATATCAGGCGTTTCTTTTTATGGCTTTTGTTTTTTTCTTTTTTGCGGTATATTTGCCCGTTTTTAAAGAAGGTAATAATGACTAAAATTAAATTTGCCGTATTAATAATTCTTAGTTTATGCATTTTACTTATTTATCATTATGTAATAAGCATAAAAAAAGAGAATAATTATGCCGTTATTGATTTTCAGGTTGAAAATTTTAAAGAGGCATTGAGCAAATTTAAAAATCTTATTGTAAAAAGAGATAAAAACTATGTTTTAAAGTTTAACTATGCAAATACGGAATTAAAATTCGGAAATTATGACAAAGCCGCGTCAGTTTATGAAAAATTACTGCAAAATAATAATATTGACGGGTTTCTCAAATCAGAAATCTATTACAATCTTGGCAATATATATTTTATGGGAGAAGATTACGAAAAAGCATTATCTTATTATAAAACTTCCTTAAATTTCAATCCGGATGATCTTGATGCAAAATTTAATATTGAATATATATCAAATATGTTTAGAAAAATGGAAGACTTGAGGGAATTAATAGAAGAAATGAAGAAAGATTTACTTCAGCAAAAAGTTGATTTTACGGAAAAAAAAGAGCAGCTTAATAATAACCTGAATAATATCGCATTGCAGAAAGAAGAGAAGTCAAAAGAAACGGAACAGCTGCACGAAAAAGCGGAGGAATTAAAACAAGAAGCCAGTCAGGATATTAAGAATGAAGTTCAAAATTTATTAGAAGAAAAACAATCTCTTTCGGAACAGAAAAATAAAATCGAAGAAAAAATAAAAGCTAATGAAACTTCATCCCGGAAGTATGAAAATTCTTTTGCAATGTCAAAAGACAGCCTTACAAGCGAAATGCAAAAAAATTCCGATAAAAATTATGAAAAAATGTCTTCTTTTGAACAGAAAAAGCAAGAACTTGAACAAAAATTAAAAGCGAATATGGAGCAAACCAATAAAAAAATTGAAATGTTGGATAATATGGAAGAAGATATTGTACAAGAAGTTGTAAGACCTGAAAAAGTTGTTAATCCTAAAAAAATAATAGAAGCATATATGAAGAGACAGTTCAACGACGAAAAGAAATTTTTGATAGAAGAAGAAAAAGACACGATTATAAGGAATCTTAATACTGATGATTATACGAATGAAAAAGATTTGGCTGAGGAGCAAAAAGATATTATTTACAATGATCCTAATGCCGTGTATGATCCTAAGTCGCAAAAGTCTAAATATGCATATGAACATGAAGATATTATTGCGTCTACCGGCAATCCTTCGGGAGGGAAAACATCTTCAAGCAATAATCCTAATAATAACACTGTAAGCAGGCAGGAAGAAGACAGTCAAAATTCTGATTTTTCACAGGAACAAAAAGACAATCAATATGTCAGAAACACATTGCAGCAGATAAGTCTTCAAAAGCAGGAAGTGCTTGCAAAAGAATCTCAGAATCAGGCGGGCATGCTGAATGAAATGTATCAGTTGAATCAGGAAATGGCTGAAGAAAACATGCAGCAGATGGGACAATTGTCGCAGCAGCAAAGTCAGATGAAGCAATCATTGGATGAACTTTTAAAAGAAAAACAGGATGTAAATAATGCCATGCAGAAGACAGAGAATATTCAAGATAAACAACAGTTAAAAAGCCAAATGCAAAGTCTGGAAGGAAAAGAGAAGTCTTTAAAAAAAGAGCTGGATAATATATCAAATGACATGAAGTCGTTGAGCGATAAACAAGAGAAAATGAATATGGATATTGCAAAAAATATGCTTGATCTTAAAGATAACGTTTTGGACAAACAATTGCAAACGGCACAAAAAATGGGTAAAACATCCGAGTTATTGGAAGAAATGCAGAAAAAACAATCCGAATTGTCACAAAAACAGGACGAACTTCTTAATCAGGCAAAAAGTGAAGAATTAAATTCTTTAACGTCAAAAGTCATGGATTATGAACGCAAAATAGATAATACAATAATGCTTCAGAAACATTCCGCCGAACAAAAAGATGTTATATCCCAACAATATAAAAATCAATTGGATTTATTAACGGAGCAGTTTAATAAGTTAAAAAACATAACTAAAAATAATGATTTAGAACAATATAAATCTTTCCTCGAAAAAGAAAAACAGAATGCAAACAGACAAAAAGAAAAGAGTGAACGGGAAAAAACTAAATTTGAAGAATTGCAGGAAACTTTAAACAATAAGACAAAAGCAAAAAAAGAGGAACAGTTGCTGTCTTCAGTGCATCAGCAAAATATTAAACAGATTGAAGAATTTGAAAATTATAATAAACAAGTTGATAAACAGGTTTTGGAAATGTCTAAAAAAGCCAAATCGGAAAAAACTTTGTCAGACAAAAGCAAAGATATTGAAAAACAGTTTAAAGAAATATCGAAAGAAAAAATGAATATAAACGTGCAAAAAAAAGA
>Ga0265294_10001265_pt1 | contig 34319 bp, 20 predicted proteins | sample MunlanPumphouse3_FD_192504 | JGI IMG/M metagenome (GOLD analysis project Ga0265294, IMG submission 192504) | Groundwater microbial communities from a municipal landfill in Southern Ontario, Canada - Pumphouse #3 | ecosystem: Environmental > Aquatic > Deep subsurface > Groundwater | place...
AAATCTTGTAGTAGCGGTATCTACTACTTTATTATGAAAGCTGGGGAACAGACCTTCCAGCGTAAAGCAGTATTATTGAAATAAACTCCTTGTTAAGAAGAACCAACAAAAGAAGACCCAGCTTTCTATGCCGGGTCTTTTTTGGTTGTAAATTTATTGGTGTGTAGTTATAATGGAGTGCAGATGTGGACCTGCACACCCCTACATCTACACACCCTTACATTTACACACCGTAAGGGTATGCAAAGGTCCCTGGTATGCAAAGGTCCCCCTTTGCATCATGCGGTACTAGTTTTCATCTATTCCCAGTATTATTAAAGCGGTATAACTAATTGCACTTAATATTATGTTCTAGAAAGCTTCTGCGAAGCTTGTGCAGATGGGGACATCTGCACACCCCTACATCTACACACCAACACACATAAAGTAAATCTATATATAAACCCAAACCCCGATTTAATTATCGGGGTTTGGGATAAGATATTTATTTTTATTTACACTCAAACCTAGCCACTAGTTATATCCTTTATTTATATGCTCTTAGCTTAGGTAATTATTTTTTTATTTCATTAAAACAGCCTTTCTGTGTATGCTCCTGACTGAGGTAATTATTCTTTTATTTCATTAAAACTGCTTTACGCTGATAATTATAATTTCCTGTTTTCATAACCAGATAGTAGGTACCATTACCACATATAATACCATTATTATCTCGTCCATCCCATTCTATACGATAGTTGCCTGGATTCATTTCTCCTACTGCAATCTCTTTTACCATTTCACCGCGAGTGTTATAGATACAAATCTTGACCACTGATTTATCAGACAGATTAAAGGGTATAAACAGTTGTGAATTGAAGAGAATATTGAAAGGATTAGGATATACCGGTAGTAGTTCTGTCACAAGTGGAATGGAATGAGGATTATCACCACCGCCAAGATTGTAGTCAATGGATACAGAACCATAGATGTTAAATATTCCATCATAGTCATAACATTGCAACCAGTAATAATAGATTCCGCTATCTGTCACCTCTTCATCAGTATAACGATAAGTATTGGGTTGAGAGGTATTGGTAGCATATATTAAAGGACTAATTACTTCAGCTGTAGATAAGTCATTTTGAGTGCTACGCATAACATAATAACCCAGCATTTCAGTCTCACTCTGAGTTATCCAGGTCAAATTAATATAATTTTGATCTGAGATTGTAGCTGAAAAAGAAGTCAAAACTACCGGAAGAGGTGGTTCCTCAGCACCTAGTTTAGCTATAAAAATATCATTACCTCCACTACTGGTAAGCTCTATACTTCCAAAAGAAGCAGTCCCCTGATAATAACCTGTAACATAGCTATTTTCCGAAGAATCAGTGGTTATAGCAAAACCCTCATCGCTGCTAATTCCACCTGCTTGCTTTACCCATAGCCAATTACCATTATTATCCAGTTTGGCTACAAAAATGTCATCTTGTCCACTACTGGTAAGAGTTGTACTTCCGAAAGAAGCAAACTCTGCAAAAAGACCAGTAATATAGCTGTTTCCTGAGGAATCAGTGGCAATACCAAAACCCACATCCCAGTTATTTCCTCCAGCTTGCTTAACCCAGAGCCAATTACCGCTACTATCCAGTTTGGCTACAAAAATATCAGCATATCCACTACTGGTAAGGTTTATAGTTCCGAAAGAAGCAGGAGCACTAGAAAAATAACCAGTAATATAGCTGTTCCCATAGGAATCAGTTGAAATACCAAGGCCGTAATCGTCGCTAGTTCCTCCAGCTTGCTTAACCCAGAGCCAATTACCGCTACTATCCAGTTTGGCTATAAAAATGTCCTGAACTCCGCTACTGGTAAGGTTTGTAGTTCCGAAAGAAGCAGTTCCTTCAAAATAACCAGTGACATAGCTGTTTTCCGAGGAATCAATTGCGATACCCCAGCCGTAATCAGGGCTAGTTCCTCCAGCTTGCTTTGCCCAGAGCCAATTACCGCTACTATCCAGTTTGGCTACAAAAATGTCTTCACCTCCACTACTGGTAAGAGTGGTACTTCCGAAAGAAGCAGACTCTGCAAAAAAACCAGTAACATAGCTGTTTCCTGAGGAATCAGTGGCGATACCATAGCCGATATCCAAGCCAGTTCCTCCAGCTTGCTTTGCCCATAGCCAATTACCGCTACTATCCAGTTTGGCTACAAAAATGTCTTCACCTCCACTACTGGTAAGAGTGGTACTTCCGAAAGAAGCAGACTCTGCAAAAAAACCAGTAACATAGCTGTTTCCTGAGGAATCAGTGGCAATGCCAAAACCCACATCCCAGTTATTTCCACCGGCTTGCTTAGCCCAGAGCCAATTACCGCTACTATCAAGCTTGGCTACAAAAATGTCAACAGCTCCAGATCCAGTAGTGGTAAGAGTTGTACTTCCGAAAGAAGCAGTTCCATAAAAATAACCAGTAATATAGCTGTTTCCCGAGGAATCAATTGTGATACTACGTCCGTAATCATTGCCAATTCCTCCAGCTTGCTCTACCCATTGCCATACATCGCTCTGAGCGAAGATAAATGTGGTGCAGAGTAATAATAATACTAATAAAAGTGTCTTTTTCATTTTAAATACCTCTGTTTTTAATTAGATTTTGAAAAAAGTTAGTTTTAGGTTAAAATTAGAAAAAAACCTAGAGATAAAGAGATAAAACTGCTCTTTAAACCTCTTGCCTAATTTTAATAGTTGACAGTTAAATAAATGGTTACAGCTTGAAGCTGCGGGGATAATTAAGACATTATGATAATAAATCACATTCTTTAAATTAGAAGTAAAACGCATTGGTTGAATATGCCTCATAATCCTAAGATGCATACATTTTCATCCTTTCATTTTTTAGATAAAGAAAATAAAAAACTAAACTTCATTCTTTTACCTTTTAACCTTAATTTAAAATCACAAGTTCATATTAACTTTAAAAAATTATAATTCTATATCTATAAAAGAAAGATAAATATATTAATATACTTGTCAAGTATTTTTTCGTAATTTTTGAACTTTTTATTTATAGTTTATATCTTATTGTCTTTCATTTAGTTAGGGTAGTAGATTAATATGTAGAATTAGAGCAATAAATTAATTTGCAAAGAGGCAAGATTTAAGTTTACAAAAGCTTCTGCAAGCTTTTGTAGGGATATGCAAAGGTCCTGGTATGCAAAGGTCCCTGGTATGCAAAGGTCCTCCTTTGCATAAAGCGGTACCAGTTTTCATCTATTCCCAGTATTATTAAAGCGGTATAACTAATTGCAATTAATATTACGTTCTAGAAAGCTTCTGCGAAGCTTGTGCAGATGGGGACATCTGCACACCCCTATATCTACACACCCTTACATTTACACACCGTTATGGTAAGCAAAGGACTTTGTAGATGGAACTAGAAAATATACCCGTTTCCGGAACTGTAAAATTACATTGACATTTCATAAAAGCAACAATAATGATAGTTTAATAACTGTGAAAGAAAGCTGTGATTTTTAGTCTATAGCATATAATGCCATAAATTAACAAGGACTGGTATGGCTTGACAAATTAGCAGTGTCCGATTTTGTGTAAAAAATTAAGTTAATTTAATATCAATAGGATAAATATGAACTTAGAACAGGAACTGAAGATAATCAGAAAAGCAGTGGATGAGATTATTCCGCAAGAAGATTTAGTAAATAAACTTATCCACAGCAAAGAGACGGGTAAACCTTTAAGGATAAAATTTGGAATAGATCCCACTGGACCAGATGTTCATTTAGGCCACTTAGTACCTATTCGCAAGATGCGAGATTTTCAGGATTTAGGGCATACGGGTGTAATAATTATTGGTGATTTTACTGCTCAGATTGGTGATCCCACAGGAAGAGATGAAACCCGACCTCCACTTACCCATCAGCAGGTTCTATCTAATGCAGAAAAATTTATGGAACAGCTTTATACAATATTAAAACCGGAACAAACAGAAGTTAGATGGCAAAGTGAATGGTTTGATAAAATGGGCGTAAAAGATATAGTAAAGCTAATGGGGAATTTTACTTTGGCACAATTTATGGCACATGATACCTTTAGAAACCGATATGAACAGGGTCTTCCACTCGGTCTTCACGAACTTATATATCCCCTTTTGCAGGCTTATGATTCTGTGGCAGTGCAAAGTGATGTAGAACTTGGGGCAACTGAACAGAAGTTTAATATCCTCTGCGGAAGGGATATGCAACGCTATTTTGGGCAGGAAGAACAGGTAGCAATCCTCACTTCTCTTTTGATAGGTTTGGATGGTATCAATAAAATGGGTAAATCTTTAAATAATTATATCGCGGTTTTTGATCCTCCAGAAGAGAAATTTGGCAAGATTATGTCTATACCAGATAACTTGATACTAAATTACTATAAATATGCTGCCTGGGCTGATGAAGAAGAACTGGATGCCATTCAGAAAGCATTGGATAATGGCACCAATCCTATGATATTAAAAAAACAGCTGGCACATCGGATAGTTGCATTTTTTCATAGTGAACAAGCTGCCGATGAAGCTCAAAGAACTTTTGAAAAGGTCTTTTCTCAAAGGGAATTACCTGATAATATTCCTGAATACAATGTTAGTTATCCCGTTATGCGTATTACTAAACTATTGACTGAAAGCGGTATGTGCGAATCTGGAAGTGAAGCCAAAAGATTGATACAAGCTGGTGGTGTTAGTATAAATGGTGAGAAAATAACTTCTACTGATATGGATATTGAAATTAAGGATGGAATGGTTTTGCGTGTTGGTAAAAGAAAGTTTTTAAGATTGAGGAAACAATGAATTTTGCAGCAATATCAATGAACTTGATTAAAAACACATTAACTTTTATTATTATATTAATAATATTTTATTCCATTATTCTTCATGAAATTAGTCATGCTCTGGTTTCTTATTGGCAGGGTGATGATACAGCTAAAGTGATGGGTAGATTAAGTCTTAACCCATTTAAACACATAGATGTATTTGGCACTATAATTCTTCCGCTGTTAACTTATTTTACTATGGGGATAATACTTGGTTACGCTAAACCGGTACCCTTAAATCCCTATAATTATAAAAATATGAAAATAGGAACAGGTCTATCTGCCTTAGCTGGTCCAGTTGCTAATTTCTTGATTTCTATAGTATTTGCAATTATATTTCATCTAACACAGGGTCAGCAGTTAATACCCTATATCTGTCAAATGGTAGTATTTTTCAATCTATTGCTAGCATTTTTCAATTTAATTCCAATTCCACCACTTGATGGATCAAAGGTCTTAGGTATGCTTTTACCTGATTATGCTTTCTATAAATTTATGGCATATGAACGAATCGGTATGATAGCAATCATCTTTATTTTGATGATTTCTGGTCTTTTGGGATTTAATATTGTAGGAAGACTAATTATTCCTCCCATAAACTTTATGATGCATCTTTTAGGGATAATTTAATATAATAATAAAGAGGATAAAAATGACTAAAGAAAAAATCAGAGAATTGATTAAAGCCAAAGAAGTTCAAGCAGTAGATTTGAAATACTGCGGTATGGATGGAAGATGGTATCATATCACTATCCCAGTTAGAGGTCTGAAAGAAGTGACTGACCTGGGAGTTCCTTTTGATGGTTCTTCTATACCAGGAATGAAAAGTGTAGAATCTGGAGATATGATATTAATGCCAGATCTGGAAACAGCTCAGATAGACCCATTTTATGAGACCTATACTATGCGGTTGATATGCTCTATTTGTGATGCAGAAACTCGCCAGGGTGTAAAAACTGATTCTAGAAGTGTAGCTTTAAGAGCCCAAGAATATCTCCTTTCTACTGGCATTGCAGATAAAAGTACCTGGATACCTGAATTGGAATTCTATCTTTTTGATTCAGTGCAATATCAGAGCAATGAATACAGTTGTGGCTTATTAGTTGAATCTGCAGAAGATAAAGAAGCTATCCCATTAGAAAATGAAGATAATGATGGCTTAGCACAACAGGACCGTAAAGGTTATCATATGGATACTCCATTTGACCAATTCTATGAGATTCGTCAGGAGATGGTAGATAGAATGGAAAATTATGGTATTAAAGTACGATATCATCACCACGAAGTAGGTTTAGCTTCTCAGCAAGAAATTGAAACTGAACTTCTGGAGTTCCCCAAAATCTGTGATGATGTTATGGTGATGAAAGATATCATTCGTCGCACTGCTCTGGAGTATGGTTTAACTGCAACCTTTATGCCCAAACCGATATATAATCAAGCTGGAAGTGGGATGCATTTTCATATTATGCTGCATAAAGATGGAGAAAATATTTTCTATCAAAAAGGCGGTTATGCTGACCTCTCTGATATAGCCATCTGGTTTATCGGAGGGATATTAAAACATGGAAGATCACTGATTGCTTTCACCAATCCCAGCACAAATAGCTATAAAAGATTGCTTCCAGGCTTTGAAGCTCCTGTAAAACTATTCTATGGACTTGCTAATCGTAGTGCTGCTATCCGTATTCCTAAATATGCTAATACTACTGAGACTAAACGCTTTGAATTCCGAACTGGAGATGCCACCTGCAACCCCTATCTCGCTATGAGTGCTATGTTAATGGCAGGTTTGGATGGGGTTAAAAATCAGCTAGACCCAGCAAAATATAACCTCGGACCCTATGACGAGAATGTTTTTGACTGGAGTGAAGAAAAGAAGGCAAAGCTGCTTCCTATACCAGCGAATTTAAAAGAAGCTATGCAAAGTCTGGAAGAAGATCATCAATATTTGCTTGAAGGTGATGTCTTTAATGAAGAATTGATTGAATCCTATATAAAACTTAAGTTGAAAGAGCACGACGAAATCTGTAATCGTGTCCATCCTTATGAATTTATCCTATATTATAATTTATAAAAAATGGAATAATTATTGCTCCATATAAATATAAATATTCTACCTATTAGAGGTAACTTGATGATTAAAAAAGTATCCCTTGTTTTAATGTTGGGATTAAGTCTCAGCGCAATCTTAGCTCTTAACGATAATATACTTCCTCAAGCTAATCAAGCTTTCCAAATTACTACGAAAGCTACGAACTATTTGGATATTCAATTCACACTTCCTTCGTATGATATAATAGAAGAAGAAGCTAACGGCAATATTTACCAGAGAATAATGATGCCAGAAGCAGGAACAACACTGGAAAGTGGATTGCCTGAGCTTCCTACTTTGAGCATAATGCTGGCTATACCTCGTCAAGGTAGCGTGCAGATTGAAACTTTAAATAGTCAGACGGAAGTGATAGCTCAATTTTTACCTTATCCTGTACAGGAAGAACAGGATTCCGCATCCCCCAAATCTTTTGTAATAGATAATGCTTACTATGAAAACGGTGTTCCCTATCCTGCTAATCTTATTCAGATTAGCGATCCGGTGATATTAAGAGATTTTCGTCTAGTAGGAATTCAGGTAAATCCCTTTAGTTATAATCCTCTAAACCACACTCTAACGATTATTCCATCAGTATCTTTTCGTATTAACTATCTAAATGAGCCAGGAATCAATGAACTAGAAGGAGAATTACAATTCATTTCCCCTGCTTTTGCCAATATCTATGAATCTATCATATTCAATTTTGATGATTATCGTAATCTGATAGATAGTCATATTCCTCCTCGTTACTTGATTATTTATGGCAATAACACTGATACTAATTATATTGCTGCCTTAAATTCCTTTGTCCTCTGGAAAAAACAGAAGGGAGCAGATGTATCTATTGCCAGTACCGCTAATAATGAAGCAGGAAGCAGCACTACATCTATTAAGACCTATATTCAAAATGCCTATAATAATCTTGATACTAGACCCGATTATGTAATTCTTATTGGTGACACCAGTGGCTCCTATACCATACCTTGTTTCACCTATTCTAATGGAGCAACCGATTATCCATATACACATTTAGCTGGTAGTGATATATTAGGTGATGTTTTTATCGGTAGAATCAGTGCAGAAAATTTTTCTCAGCTTCAGACTCTTTTCGCTAAAATTTATCTTTATGAAAGAGACATCAATCTAAATAACGCACAATGGTTGAATAGTATGCTTTTAATAGGTGATTATTCACCTTCAGGCATTAGTACAACCTATGTTAGCAAATTTATCAAGGAAAGTGCTCTTGCTATTAACCCTGATTATACCTTTACCGAATTATATGGTGACAATCCTTCTTCTACAGCAGTAACCAATGCTATCAATCAGGGAGTTGGATTTCATAGCTATCGTGGTTATATTAATATGAGTGGATGGTCGCCTTCGGAGTCTTTAAATAATGCCTATAGAATGCCTCATGCAGTTCTTCTTACCTGCAGTACGGGAAACTTCAATTCTACAGCAAGTACGGAAACTTATATACGATTAGGGAGTTCTGCCCAACCAAAAGGCGCAATAACTGCTATGGGTATGGCTACTTCAAGCACTAAAACAGTGTTCAATAATGTTTTGCATGGGGGGATATTTGGTGGAATATTTCAGTATAATATGCGTACTCCAGGCGAAGCTATGCTTAATGGAAAGTTATTTGCATTCCAGGTTTATGGTCTGTCTTCTAACTATAATAACCAACATATTCATTGGCTAAATCTAATGGGAGATCCCACCGTGGAGATATACTGTGGTATTCCAAACCATTTTAATATTAGTAGTCAAACCAGTATTCCCCTGGGACAGAATTATATAGATGTATTTGTAACTGATGGATCTGGTGTTCCAGTGAAAGATGCCTGTGTTACTTTAACTCAAAACAATTCCATTATCGGTCGTGGTTATACAGATGAAGATGGTAATGTTGTCCTTATCTTATCCTCCGATATGACAGTTAATCCCTGTGTTCTTACTGTTTCCAAACATAATTTTAAACCTTTACAGCAAAATATAGCAGTAGACAATTCAGGAACTCTGGTTCCAGGCACTATCATTGTGGATGATGATAATGATGGTTTCTCACAGGGCAATTGTGACGGTCTAGTAGATGCAGGAGAGACTATTGAGCTTCTTTTAGGACTCCGTAATACCACTGCTACTTCCATTTCCGGTATTTCTGGTTATTTATCTTCCAGAAGCCCTTATATCTCTATAGTGGATTCTCTGCTCACTTATGAAGCGATAGCTCCTTCTGCTCTGGGTTTTAATAATAATCCGGTGGTGGTGAATATAGCAGCTAATACACCTAATGAGGCAATGATTCGTTTTCATCTTATGCTCACCGATAGCAATAATGTTAGCTATGATGTTTCCGAGTTCGTAATTGCGAATAATGCGGAGATGATTTTTAATAGCTATCAGGTGATAGATGAAGGAAATCAGGTTTTAGATCCTGGAGAAAACGCTGGATTTGTAGTTACTATAACCAATCAAACTAATATACCTGTAACGGATATCTATGGCCGTCTCTATACGCTGAATGATTTATTGTCTGTTAGTGACCCTATAGCTTATTTTGGAGATTTATTACCTGACATTGAGGTTACTCCAACCACCGATATCTTTCAGCTTTATGGTAGACCGATGTTGCTCCCAGGAATGATTATTCCTATGCGTTTGAAGCTTTATAATAGCTCAGGATTTGAACAATGGCTGGATTTTTCTCTTACCATAGGAGTGGTAACGGTAAACAATCCCTTGGGACCGGATAGTTACGGTTATGTTATCTACGATGACCAGGACATAGGTTATGAGGAATGTCCCATTTACAATTGGATAGAAATTGCTCCTGCTGAAGGCGGATTAGGAACAGCTCTGCCTATCACCGATGCTTATGCGGGCGGAGATGAAGGAGACCAGGTAGGATCACATGCTCTGGCTGTGGTAGAATTACCTTTTCCTTTCCAATTTTATGGGCAGGTATATAATCAGATAACGGTTTGCTCTAATGGCTTCATTGCTATGGGAGCAACAGAAAATGGCGAATTTCGTAATTACCGTCTACCTGGTCCTATGGGACCAAGTCCTATGATAGCCCCCTTCTGGGATGATTTAGCCACCCATGCAGGAGGTGGAATCTACACCTGGTATGACCGAAATAATCATAGTTTTGTGATAGAATGGTATAACCTCAAGAATGGCTATAATAATTCCTCTTTGGAAACTTTTGAAGTCATTCTTTATGATCAGAGTATGTATCCTACTTCTCTGGGAGATGGTCCCATAAAGTTTCAATATCTAACCTTTAATAATGTAGATGTATCTTCCGGCAATCGTCATGGCTGCTATGCTACTATAGGTATTGAAGACCATACTGGAACAGTGGGATTGGAATATACTTTTAATAATGTCTATCCTACAGCTGCTTCTCCCTTGGGAAATCAAAGAGCACTCTATATTCTTAATGTTCCTCTTTATTATTATGACCCACATGTTATCCTTTGTGAAACTTATATAGAAGATAGTAATAGTAATGGAGTCTGTGAACCCGGTGAAACCGTTAACTTAGGCATTAAACTACAGAATATAGGTAATCTAACTGCAGAAAATTTAACTGCTACTCTTACTACCAATAATCCCTATATAAATATAATTAATCCTACGAGCGATTATTATCCTCTAGCCACCGATTGTTATGGAGTAAATCAGCAACCTTTCGTTTTTACGGTCTCACCTCAATGTCCCAATGGTACAGTTGTAAATTTCTATCTATCAATTAGTTCCGGGGAATTTACTTGGCAAAGAACTTTCACTGTTAGAGTGGAAGCATCTGTACTGGTATTTGACTCTTACTTGATTAATGATGCTGATTCCATTTTTAATGGCGTTGTTGATCCACTGGAAACAGTCAAGATTATTGTTAATATATTCAATCATTCGGATGTGCAATCTCGTGAAGTTATGGCAACGCTATCTACTTCCAGTTCGGATGTGTTAATTAACAATCCCATAATTAGTTTACCGCTTATTGAAGCTAATACTATAATGCAGTTTGTGTTTGAGGTGCAGTTTATTGGTACCAGCTCTCTCTCGCAATATATCTCTATGCAATTTAATATTTCTATCTCTAATGGTCTGCCAGTATCCAATAATATTTTGATACCCTATAACATAGCTAATGTGTTCAATGATTTTGAATCTAATACCGGTAATTTTATCTCTGAAACAGGGTGGGAATGGGGCATTCCTGCTCAGGTTGGACCCTATTCCGGAGTAAAAGTATGGGCAACCAATTTGAACGGAAACTATCCTAATCTAATAGATTATGTTTTAATAACTCCAGCCTATACACTTGATAGTAGCAGCATACTAACCTTTCATCATATCTATGGAATGGAGAATTATTATGATGGAGGAAATGTAAGCATTTCTTTGGATAATGGAGCTAGTTGGACGGTTATTACACCTCTAGGTGGTTATCCACAGACTAGTATCTCTAGTTTAAATGGGCAACCAGGCTTTTCAGGTTCTATCGGCTCCTGGCAAACGGTGCAATTTAATCTAAGTCAGTATTCAGATCAAACCGTGCGTTTTCGCTTCCGTATGACTTCAGATAGTTCAACTACGGGAATAGGCTGGTTTATAGATAATTTTGAACTTAGCAGAGTAAATCAAAAGACCGGATATATCTATGGTCTGGTTACACCAACTTCTTCTACTCCTCCAAGTCAGGCATTGGTTATGGCTGATAATCATTTTGCTACCCATCCAAATGAAAACGGGGAATATAGATTGTATGTACCTTTTGGAACTTATGATATTACGACAAGCTTACCCTATCATCAATCTTCCAGTGCTTTTAATATTAATATCACTCCAGAGGCTCCTCTTCATAATTCTGATTTTACTCTAATCAGTCTGCCTAAACCAGAAATTCCAACCTTCACCGTTGATAATCCAACAGGAGAAGTATCAATTAGCTGGGAAGAACCTTTTGATCCGGTTTTTCCTATCGGGGGATATAAAGTATATAAGAAATTTAATACCGGTCCCTTTGAAGTAGTCCATACTACTAATATCACTTCATATACAGATTATATTTCGCTTAATGGATTATATAAATATTATATAAGAGCTCAATATTACAATATGGAAGGATGCCCTTCAGATACTATAGAGTTTATATTCCCTTATGAGGATATAAACGAACCAGCTATACCTGGGTTAATCACTAAACTTAACGCAAACTATCCCAATCCTTTCAATCCTACTACTAATATATCTTTTGATCTGGCAGAAGCAAGCAAAGCTAAGTTGTCCATATACAATATAAAAGGACAGCTGGTGAAGATTCTGCTGGAAGATGATTTCGCCCCAGGAAGGTACAGAGTAGTGTGGGACGGTAAGGATAGCAAAAATCGAAATGTTTCTTCAGGAGTCTATTTTTGTAGACTGGAAACAAAAAACAAAGTGTTTACTCGTCGGATGTTAATGCTAAAATAGAGCAGATACGGTATTGGTTAGGAGAGTTATAACTAACACATAAATTATAAAGTTACAAAAGAGGAGGGCTTTTTATTTTTACTTTAAAAAAGAATTAAATAAATTAGCAGCTAAATAGCATAGTTATGTAAATTACTAGAATAACCTAGAACTCCATATTTTATTTGACAAATTTGGCAATACCATTATTTTGAAAATCAGTGAAGGTTATATGAACAAATAAAGTCTAGTTATTATTAACCTCCCCCTCGTTTATGACATAAGTATGAATATGAATTTCCCTGTATAATAGTATTTTAGTTTATCAAATAGATGATTATAAATGGAGAATGAATGCGGACTTTTGATGCCGTTATTCCATACTTAAAGAAGAGTTATGGAAGAATTGCTGGCGGTTTAGTGATGTTGATCCTGGTGGATATAGTTCAGCTGATAACTCCCTGGGTTATGCAGCAGGCTATAGACAGAATTCAAGAGAGAACTATAGATTCCAGAGGGCTATTTATGATGGCATTGGTTATTTTCTGCCTTGCCATAGCTGTGATGGTGTTAAGGTATTTCTGGAGGTTATTAATCATTGGCAATTCTTTTATGATAGAGAAAAACTTGCGACAGGATTTTTATGACCATCTAATGCAGCTGTCCCAAAATTTCTTTAATAAACAAAAAGTAGGGGACTTAATGGCATATGCTACCAACGACCTGAATTCCGTGCGAATGATGTTTGGGATGGGTCTGATAGCTGCTATGGATATTGTTCTTATGACCATTGCCTCCTTCAGTTTTATGGGTTCCATAGATCTTCGTTTGACTGCCCTAGCGGTTATTCCTATGCCAATCTTGACTATCACTATTAGTGTCTTTGGCAAAAAGATGCACAAGAGTTTCTATCGGGTTCAAACAAGTTTTGCCACATTAACTGGAGCTATCCAAGAAAGCATTTCCGGTATTCGCATCGTAAAAGCATTCGTGCAGGAAAAAACAGAACTGGAAAAAGTAGATAAGGTATCCTGGGATTTTGTGAAAGAAAACATCAATTTGGCAAAAATAGCTGGGTTTTTCCATCCTTTTCAAGGCTTAATTATCAGTCTCTCTATGATTATAACGCTTTTCTTTGGAGGTAGAGCCACTATCAGAGGTGATATTACTATCGGTCAATTCATAGCTTTCTTCCAGTATTTAGGGATGCTGGTTTGGCCTATGGTAGCTATTGGTTGGATAGTGGATATGTATCAAAGAGGTACAGCTTCCCTGAAAAGATTAAATGAAATCTTTGAAGTAGACCCCGAGATAAACGATAATGAAGCAGATTTTTCCATTAAAGCTTTGCAAGGCAATATTGAAATAAGAGACCTCACTTTCCGCTATGCTAAAAATCTTCCTCTAATTTTTGACCATATCAACACCTCTATTGACCAAGGTAAAACTCTATCTATTGTAGGTCCCACCGGCTGCGGAAAAACAACTCTGATTGAACTTATCGTAAGGATATATGAACCTCCACGAGGCAGTATTCTGATTGATGGTCATAAGGTCCACCGCATACCACTTCAAGTGTTGCGACGAGATATCGTGCTGGTGCCTCAAGATATCTTTCTTTTTTCTGATACTATAGCTAATAATATTCGGTTGGGAGCCATAGATGCACCTATAGAAGCAGTTTATGAAGCGGCTAAGAAAGCTGAGATTTATGACGAAATAATGGATTTTGAGGATAAATTTGAAACCGTTATAGGGGAACGAGGAACAACTCTCTCGGGAGGACAAAAACAAAGAGTGGCAATTGCACGAGCTCTTTTAACTAATCCTGAAGTGTTGATTTTGGATGATGCTCTTTCAGCTGTGGATACTAAGACCGAACGGCATATAATAGAAAATCTCGTAGAAGACAGAAAAGAGAAAACTAATATCATCATATCACATCGTATTTCTTCCATTCAGCATGCGGATCACATAATTGTATTAAGCGATGCTAAAATCATTGAATCTGGAACACATCAAGAACTGATTGCCAAGGGTGGACTATATAGTGACCTTTATGAGAAGCAACGGATCAGAGCAAGACTGGAGGGAGAAGAGATATGATGGGTGGTGGACATGGAGGCGGAAAAGAAATAATAGCCTCGGATGAGGTTAAAACTAAAATTTTTGATCGGCGTCTACTAGGCCGTCTATTGCACTATCTAAAACCCTATCTGATAGGTGTAATCGTTTCTTTTCTAATTGTTATGGTGGTCTCTTTTGCAGAATTGGTGCAACCACTTATCCAACAAAGAGCTATTGATGATTACATTGTCTCAGATAAAAATATCGCTATCTTTCAGGATGAAGAATCAGCTAATTCCTTTCTAAACAAGTATTCATATCTAAAGCTTAAAAAATTAACCTATGAGAATAGACACTTTATCATTTTGAAATCTGCTGATTTGAATAAGATTAACCAAAAAGATATATTGGAATTTCAAAATGAAGGAATAATCAGCGAGGAAAAGGTATTTCTCCTGGTAGATAAACCAGAGAACATCCGAATATTAAATAAATATCTTAAAGAAGATACAAACCCGCAGGGTGGCAAAGAAGGTTTTAAGGGATGGTTTAGAGTAGGAGATAGACAGATAGCCATCTCGCGTGATCAATTAAATATTGTGCCTAAAGAAGATCGCTTTAAACTTAGAAATGAAGCCGCTAACCAACTAATCTGGCTGGCATTAGCATTCTTAGCTATTAGTATTATAAGGTTTATTGCTGGATATTTTCAGGTAGTTATCACCACCACTTTCTCGCAAAAAGCTATGAATGATCTGCGTCATGATGCCTTTGCTCATCTACAAAGAATGCCAGTTAAATTCTTTGATGTAAATCCAGTAGGAAGATTAGTTACACGCGTTACCAATGATATTAGAGCTATTGATGAAATGCTGGCTTCTGGCGTTATCACTATTATCCAGGATATAATTATGATTATTGCTATAGTGATATTGATGCTGCTACTGAACTGGAAATTAGCTCTGGTAAGTTTTGCTATTTTACCTATGGTAGTGTGGGTCATTGTAATTTTCCGAAAAAAAACCCGACCTATATATAGAGAAGTCAGAAAACAACTTGCAACGGTTAATGCAACCCTGGATGAACATATCAGTGGTCAAAAGATAATAAAACTGTTTAACCAATACAAAAGAAAAAGAGAGGAGTTTGCTAAGGTTAATCAAAATTATTATACTGCTTCAATGAAACAGATGAAGCTTTTTGCATTTTTCCGTCCCATAATTCGTGTTAGCTCTCAGATTGCAGTTGCACTTCTCATCTGGTATGGAGGAGGTCAAATTCTTCAGAATGTTATTACCATTGGATTATTGATGGCTTTCACTCAATATATCTCAAAACTATTCCAACCCATAGACGACTTTTCGGAAAAATTTAATGTATTACAAGGATCTCTGGCTGCAGCTGAAAGAATCTTTGACTTGATGGAGTTAGAACCTGAGGATTATCGTGAACATCTGAAAAAAGGAATTAGACTTCAGGGAGAAATAGAATTTAAGAATGTGTGGCTGGCTTATAATCCTGGCGAATGGGTGTTAAAGGATATTAGCTTCAAGATTGAACCAGGAGAAAAAATTGCTCTGGTGGGTCATACCGGAAGTGGGAAGACCTCTATAGTCAATTTAATTTTAGGTATGTACACCTATCAAAAAGGACAGATTTTACTTGATGGACGGCCTCTGGAAAGCTATGCTATAGAGGATATACGAAGAAATATCGGCATAGTTCAGCAAGATGTATTCATCTTTAGTGGTAATATCAGAGATAATATCGCCCTTAACAATAATCAACTAAGCAAAGAACAGATTATTCAAGTAGCTAAATATGTGAATGCGGATAAATTTATTAGTAAGCTTCCTCTCGGTTATGATGAGCCAGTAATGGAACGAGGAGCAACACTTTCTACCGGTCAAAGACAATTAATAGCTTTTGCTCGTGTGCTGGCTTATGATCCTGCTATCTTTATTTTAGATGAAGCTACTTCCAATATTGATACGGAGACAGAATTACTCATACAAGATGCTCTACAAAAGATTATGCATAATCGCACCTCTATAGTCATAGCACATCGGCTTTCTACCATTCAGAATTCAGATCGTATCATAGTTTTGCATAAAGGAGTGATTGTGGAAGAAGGCAATCATTTTGAGTTGCTGGATAAAAAGGGATTATATTATGACCTATATCGTCTGCAATACACCTGATGATTATAGATAAAAATTAAGGGGATGAGCTCTGTTCATCCCCTTTTATTTTGAACTGGTTCAAGTTTAGTTGTCTGGAAAAGGATTTTTTGAAGCTAAAATTTGTTTTCTCTCTTCCCAGAGTTTATCCGCTACAGGTGCCCATTTTTCAGCTGCAGGAATAGTTTTAGCACAAAGTTCATCCACTGTTTCTGGTCCTTCAAGCTGAGTTGAATAGGCACTGGAATTGTGTACCATCTCCATCAGGATTTCGGGATTATCCAGAAGTGGACAGGGACGGAGTAGATTTTCGTTGAAAGGTTGATGTTTTTTATATTCCATAAAAAGAGGAGATCGCAGGGCTTCCAATAGAGATACATCTTTGATATTTACATTAGCGTAATGAATGAAAGCACAAGGTTCCGCATCTCCATTAGCATTAATATGTAAATAACTTCTACCTCCTGCAATGCAACCATTGGCAGCTTCTCCATCATTCCAGAAATCAAGAGCAAAGATCGGTTTGGTAGCTCTAATTTCCTGAATACGACGATACATATAAGCACGCTGTTCTGGAGTGGCAATAAAATCTAATTTAGCATCTTTGCCGATAGGAATATAGGTAAAATTCCAGGCGAAACGACATCCACGTGCAATCATATCATCTATGAATTCATCAGAACCTACATTTTCCGTATTATAACGATGATAACAAGTAGAATAACCAAATAGCAATTTATGTTTCTTCATAAGCTCCATAGCTGATATCACTTTTTGATAACAACCTTTGCCACGTCTCATATCTGTAGCTTCTTCATCACCTTCTATAGAAAATGCTAAGATGAAATTGCCCACTCGTTCCATATCTTCACAAAGCTTTTCATCCACCAGTGTGCCATTAGTGAAGGCAAAAAAGAAGCAATCCTGATGTTTTGCACAAAGCTTAATTATATCATCTTTGCGAATTAAGGGTTCACCTCCAGAAAAGAGATACCAATAAATACCAAGTTTCTTACCCTGTTTTACTAAAGAATCTAAGATATCATAGGGTAGATTATATTGCTTTCCATATTCTGAAGCCCAACAACCTGTACAGGAAAGGTTACAGGCGCTAGTTGGATCTAATAATAATGCCCAAGGAACATTACAATTATATTTAGCTTTAATTTTATCTCTACGAGGTCCCCCTACCATAGTGGAATTGACCATAAAACATTCTGCTACTTTACGGATGGTTTTGGTGTTAACCTCTTTAAATAAATCTATTGTAAATTTGTGCCAATTGCCATCCTCATCCATCAGTGCATTATATATTCCATCTATATAAAAGTCATACTGATGCTTCGGGTCAAGCTTCTTGGCTAAAGAAACAATCTTGGGCATTTTCTTTATAGGGTCTGTTGCCAAATAATTGACCAATTGATCAACCGCTATTTTTCTTACACCCTTCATTTTTCTTACTCCTTATATATCTGTATATTATTTATAATCTTTAAATTCATAATATTTGCTACGGTCACGAATAATTTTAGTTAAAGTATCTATCATTTCTATTTCTTCTAAATTTACTACTATCATTTATATCAATGCTTTGTCAAGAGATATTCCCTTTTACTATATATTGTAGTCTAATATCGGTAATGTGCAAGCTAAATGTTAAGAATTTTTTTCTAGAAAGAAGTCTAAGATATCAAAAAAATGAAGAATAATGGAATATAACCAGATAATATATTTAAATACATTCCAATTCAATATTATAGTAGTAGCTAATTTAGCTCTATCGTCCGGCTTACTATCCTGTAATTCAGATAGTTATCCTTAACTGATGTCTAACTGATATCCATTTAGGACATAAGCTGGACATAAGCTGGACATAAGCTGGACATAAGTTGGACATAAGCTGGACATAAGCTGGACAAAGATTGGTGAGAAAAGTGAAAAAAATTATAAAGGGGAAGATTGGGAAAAGGATAGTTAGAGCTAATTATTACTAGTTGAATTATAGGTAATTAGAATGGTATAATCTATCGTTGAAATAATTGAGAAGTTATGAGATTGACGAAAGTAGTAAAGATTCTTAAGTGGTTTTATAATGTTTGATCTTCTAAAATACAGTATTGTTATACTTATTAGTATCCTATTCTGTTCTGCCGCAGAAGCTCAGAGAAATATTTATCCTCTGGATAAAGGATATTTGGTAGAAAAAAACCTATATCCTGCATTATTGAAAATACAAGTTTTAAATCCTGAATTAGTTAAGTTGCACATTCTCGGTTTTAGCGGGACAGAAGAGCTTCCCATTTATGGTTTAGAAATAGGTTATCCCCAAGCCACAAAAAATGTTTTAATGATAGGACAACACCATAGTGACGAGGTTTTGGGAGTTGAAATTGTATTTGCCTGGGCAGAGAAACTGGCAAAAGAGGCAGATTCGGATAAAAAAATAGAAGCTATTCTGCAACACTATAGATTCTGGATAGTTCCCACTATCAATCCTGAAGGTTATAAAGTTTTTACTGAGGGTTTATACAGATATAAACGCAAAAATAATCGTGATACTAATCAGAATAATATATTGGAATTGCAATGGGATGGAGTAGACCTAAATCGTAATTATCCAGTTTTTTGGGATGAAGATTCTCTACTGCCCCCTACTCATAGATATTATAAAGGAACTGCTCCTGCTTCAGAACCAGAAGTTCAGACCATAGTTTCGCTTGCCCAGAAGCACCAATTTGAAATCGCCATCTTTTATCATAGTTCCTATACTGGTGCTTTTAGTGAAAGGATATTTTTGCCCTATTTAGATGAAAACAATGAGCATCAGAAACCAATTTATGAAGAGACATTACACTTTGCTCAAAGGTTGGCAGAGAATCTAAAAAAGGATTATCTTCCTGGAAAATATGAAGTTAGTGATGGTCCGGTTTCACGAGTCGGAAATGCAAGAAACTATTTTTTCCATATTCATAGAACTAGAGCTATCCTCATTGAAGTTGGAGGTATGGATAAAAAAGGGAAAAGTATTATCTATCCTTCTGCAAGAATAAAGAATAAGATCGTTAAAAAACATATTGCAGCACTGAAAAAAGTTTTTTACGAAACCCTTATCTAAAAGCTAATAATCCCGATTCTTTAGGGGCTAATTCAGGGATTGGATACCTGCAAGCTCACTCCGCCATAAAAAGCTATCCCAGGTTGTGGAACATAAGCGTAAACTTCATATTGTTTATTAAGCACATTTCTAACCGTAAAGAAAGGGGAGAGCTTCCATCCTTGAACTAACAAATTATAATTTAAACCTAAATCCAGTAACGAATAACTAGGCAAAGGTTCGGTGAGATTATCGGGAGTAGTATATTGTTTTCCCGTATAACGATAATCACTCCATAATTTCAGTTTTTTCCCGTTAAGTTCCATTTTTATAGAGTAGTTCTTATCTGGAGTATACATCAAATAAGGCGCATCTTCTTCACCAACACTGCTGATATCCTTAGCTCGGGTAAAAATAGCGGCAGTAGAAAGATTTAACCATTGCCAAGGTTTCCATCCTGCTTCAATTTCTATATTTTGGATCTGTGCCTTACCGATGTTTAAAGGTTTCCAAACATTGCCCCACATTTGAATTTGACGCCACTGGATGAGATTTTCAATGTTGTTTTTATGGAAGGCACTTTTTAGATAGAATTTATTCCATTGATTGGTCATCCAGAGTTGCCAACCTCTGGAATACTCACTTTTTAAATCTGGATTACCCAGAGCTTGGGAATCACCTTTCCAGTATAAATCATAAGGCGAAGGGAGAGAAAAGGAAGTTCCTAAGGTTCCGCCAATATTTGTTTCTATATAACCTAAATGTTGTAAACTGCTCTCCAGACGCCAGGAAAACTCATCTTCCCGTTCGGTTAAATCATATCTTAAAGCTCCAGAATTAATCCAGATGAACTCACCTTTATCCAACTTCAGTTCTGTTTTCAGAATAGAATTGGCAAATCGGGAAGAGAAATCAAGATTATTGGCACTATTCAGGAGATTATTATTTTGATAACGGTTGAATCCTGCTTCAGCAGAAAGACTTGAATTGAGAGATAATTCTGGAGTAAGGGCAAGATTATGTCCGTAACTTTCATGGATTCCAGAAGTTAGTAAGCTTTGTTTATAGTTAGATAGATAGACAGGTAAGAGTGCCTTTGTATTGTCATAAGTAGTCTCATCTAAATTTAACCAGATTAAGGTTCTCAGTTTACCTTTAAATAATGGAAGATCCAGGGTCAATCTATTACGATTAGCCCAGCCTGATAAATAAGCATTTTTATAGACATCAGGGAAATTAACTGTTCCAGGTAATTGACGAAGAAAAGAGAGGTATTCGCTTTGAATACTAAAACTGGATTTTTTATTTAGATGAGTATAAGATGCGGCAATAGAATGTTGATGTTTGGCATTATTAGAACGAATTTGAGTACTATCGGCAGACCACCATTCTGGCACTTTATAACGAAAATCATTATCGGTGCTTAAATTACTGAGGTTAATCCTGAATATATAAGAAGATTGATTCAGAGAAAAACTCAAAGAATTTTGAGCATATCCAAAAGAGCCAAGTTCAGTGCTTAGAGAAAACTCTTTTCCCGTGTGCTTTAAGCCTTTTTTAGTGGTTATCATCACCATTCCACCAATAGCTGAACTTCCACCATAAACTGAGACATTATTTTTTATAATTTCCACTGATTCAATGTTATTGGGGTCAAGCATAGACAGGTCATACAAGTTTCCATCTGAATTTAGAGGAACTCCATCTAATATGATTAGACTATGCCGGGCAAGATTTCCCAGGATAGAAATATTCTGTGATTCACCTGGCAGTCGTACATCATTGCTATGAATGATAGGATTAGTTGTAAGTATTTCTCCAGCAGAATAATAATGTCGGTCTGGATCTAGAGGTAGAGAAATGCGATCTAGAGGAGGTGAAACGATGTTCCAGGCTACCTCAGAGACAGTTACACGAGGAAGTATCACGGGTTCAGGAATTAAAGTTATTTTTTTAGCTATAAACTTGGTAGAGATCTTTTTCTCTTGAAAACCCAATCTATGTAAAGTTAATGAATCTGAAGTAGTGCTTATCCAGAAATAACCTTTTTTATTGCTGAATACGGTTTTATTACCATCGGTAATCACTACTTCTGGAACTGGTTGCTCTTTAGGGTCAACGATAACTGCTTCAATGGAATAAGTTTCTGCGGTTAAAGCTACTGATACTAAGCATAACAAGAGAACAATGAAACGGGATTTCATTTTATTCCTGGATAAAGAATATTGGGTTTTCCACTCAAAGGATTATGAATAGTTTGCAGTTCAATGCCAAAAAGCTCTTTTAATAGGTCAGGTTGCATCATATTTTCGGGAGTGCCAGAGCCTAGAATCCTTCCTTTGGAAAGGAATACCATTCTATCAGCGAAATTGGCACCTAAATTTAGATTATGAGAAATGAGTAAGATCCCTTTTTTATTCTCTGCCAGAATCTTCCTGAGAAGAATCATAATATCAATTTGATGATTGATATCCAGCTGAGAAAGAGTCTCATCCAGAAAGATATAACGCGTATCCTGAGCTAAAGCTCTAGCGATAAGAACTCTTTGTTTTTCTCCTCCACTCAGTTGAGAATAGAAACGATTGGCAAAAGCCTGCAAAGAAAGCTGTTCTAAAACTCTATCTACCGCCTCATAATCTTTTGGCATCCAGCTCTGAGTTAAACCTAAATAGGGATACCTTCCCATTAAAACTATGTCTCGCACTGGATAATCAAATTGAAATACACTTTCTTGAGGAACAAAGGAAACGAGATGAGCAAGTTCTATTCTTTTATAGGAATTAAGGGGTTTATCGAAAATGCGTACTTTTCCCTTACGAGGTTTTAAGAAACCAAGTAGGGCATAAATTAAGGTGGATTTTCCTGCTCCATTCGGACCTGCTAATATGGTAAATTCGTTTTCCGGAAGAGTTAAATCCACATCTTTGAGCACCAGCTCATCTTCATAGGCACAACAAAGATTTTCTATTTCTATCATCTGTATATCTCAATCAAAGTTTTGAAGAGGAGTGAATTCTGTCAACTGAAGCTTAAAAAGAGAGTAGATATTTTTCTTGTTTTAATCTCATAGCATATTACTATATATTTAAAAAGAGGAAGAATGAGATAACAAAATGGCAGTTAGTACAAAAACAGAATATGCTCTAAGAGCATTACTTAAGATAGCTGAAGAGCCAGAAGCTGCTGTTTCAGCTCAGACTATTTGTGATCAACAGCAATTACCCAAGAAATATATTGAACATCTTCTCAGTTCCTTAAAGAATGCTGGATTAATTGTTAGTAGTGCAGGATTGAAAGGCGGTTATATTCTGGCAAAATCTGCTGCTGAAATCACGCTTTATGACATAATAAAAGCGGTGGATGACCATAGATTGGAACTGGATTGTAATATGGGAAGCAAATATTGTCGGGGCGAAGATTGTAATTTAAAGCCAATATTTATAGAGATAGGAGAAAAACAAAGAGAACTTTTCAGAAGTTATTCTCTTGCGAAGATAGCAGAAAAAATACGGGAGGAAGATTAATGAATAATCATAGAATATATATGGATAATTGTGTAACCACTCCAGTAGCTCCAGAGGTGCTGGAAGCGATGAATCCCTATTTTCTAGAAAAATTCTGGTTTCCTGGAACTTTTATCAGTACGGGAGAAGAGACTAATGCAGCTTTAGCACAATTCAAAGAAATTATTGCTCAAGCTTTGAACACCTTACCGGAAGAGATTCACTTTACTTCAGGTGGCACCGTAGCTAATAATATTGCTCTCAAAGGGTTGATGGGAGCAAATGCTAAGAAAGGGAGACACATCATAGTTTCACTCGTAGATTATCCGGATTTACTTACCAATGCTGCTTATTTTGAGAAACAAGGTTTTGCAGTTACTTATCTGGAACCAGATTCAGAGGCTTGGGTTAGTGCAGATAAACTACAAAAGGCAATTAGACCCGATACTATATTATTTATGAATACCATCGTAAATCATGTGGTTGGCACTATTCAACCTATGCAAGATTATAAAAAGGTGTTAGAAGCAGCAGACCATAAAATCTTCTGGCATGCAGATGCTGGACAAGCTTTTGGCAAAATGCATCTGGATGTGCAAGATTTAGGGGTTGACACTTTAAGTGTTTCTGCTCATAAGATTCATGGTCCTCAAGGAATAGGAGCTCTTTTTGTAAAAAAAGGAACTAAGCTAAGTCAGTTAATACATGGTGTAACCAGAGTAGACCAATTACAGACAGGTGGATTAAGTATTGCCTTGATTGCTGGTTTTGCTAAAGCAGTGGAAATGACTTTCAGTGACTTGGATGCAAATATTTCCTATCTGCGAGAGCTTTCTAATTATCTTTTAGAGAAATTGGAATCTACTATACCAGATATTGAATTAAATGGACCAAGAGGAGACAAAAGAGTTTGTCATAACATCAATGTTTCCATTTCTTATATTGAAGGAGAATCTATCACTATGATGCTGGATTTAAATGGAGTAACTGTTGCTACTGGTTCTGCCTGTGCTTCTCAAGGTTTGAAACCGAACTATGTTTTGATGGCAATGGGGAAAAATCATGTTCAGTCTCATGGTTCAATGAAATTTACTCTATCCAGATACAATACGAAAGAGGAAATTGATTACACGGTGGAAAAGTTAGCTGAAATAACAGCAACTCTTAGAGAACGCAGTCCTCTTTATCAAGCAATACATAATAAGGAGAGATAAATGCTGTATTCACAAACAGTCTTAGACCATTTTATGCATCCTCACAATGTAGGTAAACTGGATAATGCAGATGCAGAAGCAACTGAAGGTAGCCCTGCTTGTGGAGATCAAGTTACTATGTTTTTAAAAGTCAACCCTGAAACTCAGGTCATAGAAGATATCAAGTTTCTTTCTTATGGCTGTGCTTCTAATATTGCTACAGCATCAATTATAACTGACCTTGTAAAAGGTAAGACACTGGAAGAGGCAAAAAAAATTACCTGGCAACAAGCTATGGAAGAACTTGGAGGTTTACCTCCAATCAAAGTTCATTGTGCTGTTCTAGCAGTAGATACCCTGCAAAGTGCTATTTCCAATTATGAAATTGCTCATGGACTTAAAGAAGTTCCTAATTTTGGGAAAGATACGATAATTGAGGAATTGAAAAAGATTATCTATCCTAAAGTAGGTGAAGATATTGTCAGTTTGAAAATGGTTAAGTATGTGGGATATAACAATAACGAAGTGATAATTGACCTCAACTTGATGCGTTTTGATCAATGGAGAGATAATATTGCTGAAGAAATTAGAGAACACCTAAAGAAATATCCACAGATAAAAAACATCAAGATAAACTTCCCTGATGCTGAAACTACCTAATTCAGTTATTTGATTCTTCTTCAAGAGATAAGGATAGCTGAGTTTTTTAGCTCAGCTATCCTTACTCATATATAAAGCTCCGGTAAAACAAAGCCTGGTGCAAAGTGAACAACCGATACACTTTTCCTTGTCTATAACAGGGAACTTTTCTTCATCTAGTTTTATAGCTTGATAGGGACAGCGAGTGCAATTTCCACACTGGAGACAGAGATCAGGATTTAAAGTGCTGCTCTTTGATTTCGCAGGCAAATCCTGAAAATCTGTGATAGGATTAGGTTGCGCAATTCCGATGAGATCTTTAACTGAACTCATTTTCTTTGCTTCTAAAAGGTGACTTAAACCAGAATGGAGTTCATCAATAATTTCATAACCATATTTTTCTACAATACTACAGAATTGGACAGTTGAAGTGCCCAAAGCAAGGAAATTAGCAGCATCCAAATAACTCATAGCTCCACCATTTCCAGAAACAATAACCCCAAGATTGCAAGCTCGTGCTAAACTTAAGTAAGTGATAGGAAGGATACCCTTTCCACTAAGTCCTATAATCACTCCTTCATCCCAGCGAGCATCTTCTTTTTCTCTAAAACCCATAGCTGGGAAAGTATTGGCTAGAGTGATTCCTGCTTTTTTCTCTGGATATCTAGCAAAAACAGATTTGACTGCTTTGATGATAGGAACAATAGCTGTTACAGCACTGGTCAATTTAAAAAGTTTAGGAATCTCTGGATTACTTATTTGCATTACCCAATCTATAATTTTTGCGGTTAATTCAGCGTTTTGGGCTACAATATCACCGTGAGTTCCATCTCCACCTTGAGGACAGGAAAGACTATATTCAATGCCCATTGCACCGGCATTTTCTAATTTGCGGGTATTGGATTGCCAGGCAGCTTTATCTGATTCATCATTACCAGTTACTGGACCTCCGGTTGAAGCCATAGTTAAATGGTCAGGAAATTCTCTTATTAAACGCTGAATTTCTTCACATACACGGTCTATAGGATGCTCTGAGACATTGTCACAATTGCCAAAAGTTTTATCATTAAAGACCCACATATATTCACCTGGAATATGAATATATTGTTTCTCAAAGGCAGTTTTCATTATACCACCTTGCCAGCCAGCAAGATAGGCTGTCTTCATCTGTTCATAACCATCAGTAGGTGGGGAAGCTGAAAGCAGAAAAGGAGAATTTATCCTTCTTCCAAAGAAGTCTATTTCCAGCGATATGGGATATTTCTTCCAATGCGGGATAGAGATAATGCTCTTGGTTGGCTTTTCTGGTTCATCAAAATCTTTATTTTTTAGATCTGCATCAATTTTCAAAGCTATATTCTTTCCTGAAGCAATCGCTTCTACAACGGTTGAAGGACCATTTGCCATATCTCCGCATTGATAAATATAGGGTCCAGTTTCCTTTAGTGAACAACGATTACCAATAGCTACTACAACCATATCAAAGGGTCTATACATTTCAGTTGAGCCTTCTTCATCTATTATATTAGTAGGATGAAAGGGTAATCCCGAAGGAAGTGTTACTCGTTTAGTCTTAATGCCAATAGTTTTTCCGTTTTCATTTATGATAGCAGTAATACGAGTTCTTGGACTAAAAGAAACTCCTGCTTCAATCAGTTTTTGCTTTTCATCTTCAGTTATAGGCATTTCATTCCAGGCTTCCAGAGTTACCATTTCCACATATTTAGCACCTTTTCTCCTGGCTAAAAGTGCCGCATCAGCAGCGATGGCACCTCCAACCAGAGCAATCCTTTTACCTGCAAGGTTGTAAGCTTCTGGATTATGTAATAGTTCCAGTCCAAAAACCTCAGTTTCCGAACCAGGGATATTAAGTTTTATAGGTTCATTCAAACCACAAGCAAGTAATACTGCATCATATCCTTTTGCTAATAGCTCCTTAACATTATCTACTTTCTTAGGAATATGATTAAATCTGAATACTTGCTGCAGATAGCTTAAATCGTTTTCTATAACCTCAGACTCAAGTCTTTCTGGTGGAATAAGTTTGATTTGACCGCCTAAGGTTTCCGGGTCAAATATATCTATTTTATAACCTAATTGAGTTAAAATTACCGCAGCACCAAGACCAGAGGGTCCTCCACCTATTATAGCTATCTTCTTCCCATTTTGGGGAACAGTCTCAAATTCTGGTAATTGACCCAACAAGTGTGCTTTATGTATAATAGTAGCCTGAACTTCCTGGATTCGTATAGGAAAATCAAATTTATAATGGGAACATGCTTGAACGCAGAAATCGTCTGGACATACTTTTCCACAGATTCCACCTAAAGGATTGCTGGATAAGATAATACCTGCAGCTCTTTTATAATCCGAAGGTTTACCTTCAGCAGCTGCCATTATAAAATCAGCAGGGGAACAATCACAGGGACAAGCAGTTTTACAAGGTTTATCAGCACAGAACTCACAACGCAAGATTTCGCTCTTCAATTGTTGATCAGTTAAAAACATCTCTATCTCCTTATGTAGCAATTAAATTTATTAACCTTTCTTTTCTTTTGATATTTCCTTTCCGTCAATGAAAAAATATAAAAAAGAGATTTGACAAGTCTGACCATTTAATTATATTGTAGAAAGAAGCATAAATGATTACGGATATAAAAGATTTATTTTTAAATTATAGTTCCAGGTTTCAGTTCATAAGGTGTAAAAGTATAGTCACATCCATACTTAGAAGTAAGGTAGAAAAGAATTGAATAACAAAAGTATATTTATATTAATCCCGACGAAAGAAAAATAATTATTGACAGAAACATAAAAGAGCATAAATAAGAGATTATACTAACATTCTTCAAAAAATGAGGAGGATCAATGAAAAAAGTATGGCTAATTATCTTGGCCTTGACACTTGCCATCGCAATGTTTGCAAACGGTTCAAACCGTTATGAAATAATTGCCTGGCAAGAAACCTTTGAGGACGGTGCCGAAGGGTGGACCCATTATGATGGGAACTTACCCCCCAATAACTGGCACATTTATAATTATGGTGGAACCCAGGGAAATGTTTGGTGGATGGGAGATCCAGCTCTTGCACAAGGAACAAATATTGGCGGTTATTATAGCCACCAGTATTTAGTTCTGGATACTCCTGCCAATACGATTACAGCGGCAAATTCAGTTTTGACCTTTAAGATGGCTGTTGCTCTTGAAGCTGTGGGAGGAACTGGTGAATATAATGGTTGGGATTCCTTCAATGTTCGTATATCCACTGATAACGGAGCAACCTGGACAGTTTTAACTCCTACCAGTCCACCCTATGATTTCACTTCATCCTATGCTTTTGGTTTTGAGCACGGTGAAGGTCCAAACATTCCTGGTTGGGGTGGTATTCATCCTGCCTGGACCACAGCAACTTTTAACCTTTCCAGTTATGTAGGACAGAGTGTAAAAATTAGGTTTGCCTTCGCTTCTGATCCAGCTTATTGTACCACTGATAATCCTGCTTTATTTGGTGTTATGGTAGATGATATTTCCTTTGGCGGATATACTAATAATGGTGTTGATGATGGTCAGATGACCTGGGCAAGTTTAGTACCAGTAGGTGGTGACATCTGGTCTTTAGCAGAAGTTGCAGACGCACCATCTCCTACTCATGTTATGAGATGTCAAAATGAAAATGGGACTTATAATCCTAATATGCTGAATTATCTGGTGAGTCCTCCTATCCTGCTTCCTAGTGATGGAGATATCAGGGTAGATTTTATGCTTAAGGGTGAATTTGATGATCTTGATGCATTCCCCAATTGTGATTATCATGGTTGGGAAATCTCACCCAATAATGGTCTAACCTGGTTTTATATGAGTAACCCATATGGTGATCCAAATTTAAGCAATTATGTTTATTCCGATGCTCCACCCAACTGGGCATCAATGGTTGCATCCTATAGTCTTGATGGCTACATTAGTGACTATGCAGGTCAAACTATCAGATTAAGATGGTCATTCAAGTCCGATGGTGATACTCCTATTGGCACAGGTTATATGATTGATGATGTAACCATCTATAATGAAGTGTTTATCGCTCCCCCAGAAAACCTGGAAGCTGTAGTTAATGAAAATAATGTTATGTTAAGCTGGGCAGCTCCTGGAACGGGAGGTGGTGGAGAAGAAGGCTGGTTGCATTACGATGGAGAAAATTATGATGCTATTGGTACAGATAGTGCTGCAGATTTCGCTGTAGCAGCTAAATGGGATCCTGTTGGTGAATATGGAATCAGTCCCTATGTGGGAATGCAAATCACCAAGGTTAAATTCTATCCTCATGAGGCTAATTGCACTTATACCATTCGTATCTGGACAGGTTCTACTGGAGAGCTCGTATATGAACAGGTAGTTCCTTCTCCTACAATCCAAGCCTGGAATGAAGTTATCCTAAGTACTCCTTTCACTATTCCTGCTCAAACTGTACTCAGGGTCGGATATCGTTGCAATACACAAGCTGGATTCCCTGCAGGTTGTGATGCAGGTCCTCAGGTGGAAGGTTATGGTAATGCAATGTACTGGCAAAATTCCTGGACCACATTAACCAATGTAAATTCAGCATTGACTTACAACTGGAATGTTAGGGTTTATGTGGCTAATGCTAAAGGAGAAGAGTATGTACTTTCCTATGTGCCACTAAAACAGGAAGTGCAACCTATTTCCAATGCTCAATTTAAAGCTAAAGGCATTAAAGCAAACCGTAATTTAGATGGCTACAGGATTTATCGTGATAATGTTCAGATAGATCAGGTAGGTGCTGATATCCTTACCTACACTGATAGCAGTGTCCCGGGTGGAATTCATAACTATTATCTGACTGCTATGTATGGAACCTATGAATCAGGACCTTCCAATGTGGCAACAGTATTTGTAATGTCTGAATCTATGGCTGAACTATTAAATGATGATGGTACAGCAGATCAGGGATTCAATGTTGGTGCCAATAAACAGATGGCAGTAAAATTTAGCTTTGACCATTCATTAACTGTTGCATATGCTAAAATTTATGTCCAGAATGTTGGAACTACAGGTATGATTGTCCGTGTTTTTGATAATGATGGACCTAATGAAATGCCTGGAACACAGCTTGCTCAGTTTCAATATCCTGCCGCTTCTATAGTTCAAGGATGGAACTATATAGCATTACCAGCCGATATTGATGTTACTGATGGTCAATTCTATATTGGCATTCTGGATGTTGCAAATGCTTCTGCAATAGGTCTGGATACATCCTCTAATGGTCACAGTTATAAGAAAATAGGGACAGAATGGGAACCAGTTACAGAAGGTGAAATAATGATTAGAGCTATTGTGGAATATGATACCCCTAATAACGACAATGTGGTGCCTGTTTACACCTTGTCAGCAACTAATTATCCTAATCCCTTCAATCCGGAAACTACTATCAATTATAGCGTTCCGACTACAGGTCATACAACTCTAAAAATCTATAACCTGAAAGGAGAAGTGGTACGCACCCTGGTTAACGATGTTCGTCAAGCAGGTAATTATAGTGTCGTCTGGAATGGAACCGATGACAGAAATAGAACTGTTGCCAGTGGAATCTATCTCTATCGTTTAGAGAATAATGGTAAGAGTCATATTGGGAAAATGTTGCTCTCAAAGTAATGATGATATAATAATACCTCACAGAGAAAAGGAGTGACCTAAGTGTCACTCCTTTTTCTTTTTAATCATATCAAAATCTGTAATAAGATTATTGACATCTTTATTAAGCAGGGAAATGGTAATTCTAAAAGTAATATTAGATAGAAAAAAATGATGAAGAAAACCCTCTTTATGGTAATAATGTTTTTGCTTTGTGGTCTATTGCAATCTGCCACAATCAATGGATTTGTGACCGAAGCTGATAGTGGGGAACCCATTCAATATGTTAATGTATATGTTTCGGGCACAAAAATAGGCTGTCAGACCAATAAAAAAGGGTATTATGTTATAACTTTACAAGAGACAGGAGATTTTACCCTGACTTTCTCCTTAGTATCCTATAAAAGGGAAACTGTGCCAGTCACTATAAAAAGCTTAAATGACCATCTTGTTATCAATATGCAGTTAACTAAGACTGCTATAGAATTGAGTCCAGTAATTGTAACCGGATCAAAAGATGAAAATGAAGGACCAGTTATTCAACCCAGCACTCTTCATCAAACCAGACAGGATATTCAGATGGTAGTAGCTCCTTTGGAAGCTGATGTCTTTAGAGCTGTTCTTGCCGTGCCAGGAGTTGTTCCTATATCAGATTTTTTTGCTGGATTGTATGTTCGTGGTGGTTCTCCAGATCAAAATCTTATTCTTTTAGATAACACTGAGGTATATAATCCCAATCATTTTGGAGGTATATTTAGTACCTTCAATACGGATGCAGTTGAAAGCATTGAATTGATGAAAGGAGGATATCCAGCAAAGTATGGGGGAAGGATGTCCTCAGTTCTTGATGTAACTGAAAGAGACGGTAATAGAAAATATTATGAAGGTGTGGGAAGACTTAGTCTCATTTCTGCTTCAGCAACAGCGGAAGGTCCCTGGAAAATAGGTTCACAAAGTGGTTCAGTTATGGCTTCATTTCGTCGTACTTATCTGGAAATGTTAAAGATGATATTCTCTGATTTACCGGACTATTATTTTTACGATGGTCACATTAAATTTAACTGGGATATAGATACAAATAATAAGCTCAGCGTTAGTGGATATTTTGGGAAAGATGTATTATCCTATGACATTAGTCCCATAATGGATTTAGATTGGGGAAATAGCATTTTTTCTGCTCAATGGATGCATCTCTTTTCGCCTCAGCTTTTTTCCCAGTTTATTATTTCGGGAAGTCAATATAATAATTCTATTGAGGAAATCTCAGCTGAAGGTATGAATATCTTCCAAAGTAAAAATTATATTCGTGATTTAACTGCTAAAGGATTACTAAATTGGAAACCCAGCAATTATCACGATGTTGAAACAGGAATAGAGCTTAAATTGAATGATACCGATTTAAAGATGGGAACTACCTATCAAATCGCACAGAACGCATTACCTGAAGCAGCTATAACTTCATTAACCACTTCAGCTTTTATTCAAGATACTTGGTCAATAAATGAATTATGGACTTTGCAACCTGGTTTACGAGTAAACTGGTATAAAACCCTGAAAGAAGAACCAGCTCCAGTGCCTTCTGCTTCCTATTTTAACCTTGAACCTCGGGTTTCACTTAAGCGTAATCTGGATGTTGGAGAGAGTATATATCTTAATTTTGGGGTTTATCATCAATATCTTTCACTTCTTGGTCTGGACATAAATTCTCCCTATGATGTTTGGTTGCCAATAGAGGGAAGTGTTAAACCTGGAGTTTCTCAGCATTATATCTTAGGATATAATAGAGCCATTAGTAAATATTTTCAATGGAATGCAGAACTATATTATAAAGCCTATAATCATCTCCTTGAGTTCAATACCAATACTTTTTTCAACTGGAATAGTGAAACAGGAACTCTTTCTGATGCCGTGAATACTGGGAAAGGCTATTCTTATGGAGCAGAATTGATGATAAAAAATGATTGGAAAGGGTTAAAAGGCTATCTAGGTTATTCTTATAGCGAGACTAAACGCAAGATTAATAATGTTAATGTTGATCCCTATACTGGAGAACCTCAATATTTTTATCCCCGCTACGATAGAACTCATACCGCTTCTCTAGTGGAAAACTATAATATCAGTCAAAACACAGGATGGCAATTAGGCAATGCTGATCTGATTGTAGGAACGAATTTTTCCTACAATTCTGGACAACCTTCTGATGTACCAGAACGCATCTTTTTTGATGGTGAAAATTTCCAGCTTATATACAGTTATCAGGATAGAGTTCGTCTTCCTGATTACTTAAGGTTAGATTTAAGTGTGCATTTACAATGGAACACTTTTTGGGGTTCTATTGAACCCTATCTGGAAATCATTAATGTGTTTAATCATAAGAATGTAAGTTTTCGGTTCTATGATATGCAGATTAACGAAGATGGCACCTTGAAGCTGGTTACAAGAGATGGGACACAATTTCCCTTTTTGCCCTTTATCGGAGTTAATATAAAATGGTAAAGCAAGTTTTAAAGATAGCGCTTATCTCATTTCTGTTAATAAGCTGTCTCTTTATTCTATCCTGTGATAATACCTCTGGACCTAGATTTAAGGGTGAAGTATACACAGTAACAGGATTATTGATGGTGGATCAACCTATCTCTCTTTCCTATCCTATATATATAACCCGAAGCAATTCCCTTGATGAATTTGACCCCTTGCAGCTTTTCGTCTGGGATGCAGAAGTTATTATAAAGGATCTGGATACCCAGGAATCTTTCTCTTTAACTCCTTCCTTGCATGAATATAAAATAAAATATATAGATTTAGCAGAACATACTATTCAGCCTGAACATCGTTATAGACTGGAAGTTCAAATTCCTGATATGGATTCTTTAATCTGGGCAGAAACAACTGTTCCGCAAAGAGTGGAATTGAAACCTGACCCTTATGGAGTTCATTTGCCCGGAACAGGATATTCCTTTGATCCTGATACAGAAAATATCATTCCCTTTAATCAAATTGATACCGATTATCCTCTGGTGGTTAGCACCGGAAATACAATGGGAATATTTAATCTCTGGATTGAAACTTATTGTATGGAGGAATTTAGTACCAATCTGGAATATACCAATCAGTTATTACAAGAAATCCATCCCACAGCCAATATTGAAGAGCTTTATAATCAAGGAAGTCTGGGGATCAGGCGTTTAGAAATAGCTAATCGCTTCCAATCAGCTCCTCTGGAAGGTCTACCAGGTTACTATGTGATTTTAAATGATTACTCTACCGCTTTTATATTCTATGGAAAGTATCGCGTAAGAGTGTGGGTAATTGACGATAATTATTATAGATTTCATTATATGATGGATGGTTATTTATACGGTGGGGTTCATAATGCGTTGGGTTTTTTTGGTTCAGCCAGCGGAGGAGAACTCTATGCTCGTATTACGAAATCTTATTAATTTTATAAGTTTGTTTTCTATTTTATGTAGATAGTTATCATATATAATATTTAGATGACACTATTGAAGGTATTCTATGAATTGATGGATAAACGGTATATTTACCTTTTAGATAATGAAATAACCCCATAATCTGTCCCC
>Ga0265294_10001268_pt1 | contig 34232 bp, 37 predicted proteins | sample MunlanPumphouse3_FD_192504 | JGI IMG/M metagenome (GOLD analysis project Ga0265294, IMG submission 192504) | Groundwater microbial communities from a municipal landfill in Southern Ontario, Canada - Pumphouse #3 | ecosystem: Environmental > Aquatic > Deep subsurface > Groundwater | place...
CCCGAAAAAACGATGGGGTAACTCGACGGTCAGCTGCATCGGAGTCGGGGTCGGTATCGGAATCGGGGTCGACCTAGTACGTTTTTCGATACCGATTCCGATAGCGACCCCGACCCCGAGTTACAGACACGAAACTGTGACAAAATGGTCGAGTTATAGGCAAGCCGACCGCGCAGTGCACTGCGAAAAAACGACGAGGTAACTTGACGGTCGGCTGCATCGGAGTCGGAGTCGGGGTCGGTATCGGAATCGGTATCGATTTTATGCGCTTTTCGATACCGATTCCGATTCCGACCCCGACCCCGAGTTACAGACACGAAACTGCGACAAAATGGCGAGTTATAGGTAAGCCCGCCGTTTACAGGCAAAATCACGGGCAAAGCCCGTGTTAGAGTAGGAGATAGATGTTGAATTTCAAGTTTTGGATCTTATTATTATGTTTGGCACTGCCGTTGGTAGGCGAGCAGCTGTATCTCTCGCCCTCGGATATTGAGGTTTCGCAGGATGGGGAGCTGCTCTATGTAAGCTGCGCCACAGCTGGCTTGATTCAAGTCTTTGATGTAGCCAAAGAAAAATCGGTCGCTCAATATAAGGTGCCGGGCATCACCGGAGTGGCGCTTGCGCCAGATGGGCGCCGGATCTTCGCTGCCTGCAATGAATTCAACGGCCGACTGGTGGAGGTGGATGCCAAAAGCGGTAAAACCTTACGCACGTTTAAGGCTGGGCACACTCCAGTTTCGCCGCTTGTAAGCGCGGATGGAGGAACAGTTTTTTATTGCAACCGTTTTTCCCGATTGGATCAGATGAATGTTCACGCGCTGGATATTGCCTCAGGTAAGATCAAAGCTTCGGCCAGAGCTATCCGCGAACCAATCACCATGCAGCTTTCGCGGGACGGAAAATTCCTTTGGGTGGTGAATCACCTGCCTTTGATGGAGGCCAACCTAGAGCATGTCTTCACATCGTTGAACATCTACAGTAGCGCTGATCTCAAGAGTGTTGCCAAGCTGGATTTGCCCCCTGGCTCTTTTGCAATACGAGGTTCAGCGATGAGCCACAATGGCAAATATATGTTTGTGTCGCACACCATCGGCCGCTTCACTGTGCCCACCACGCATCTGGACCGGGGCTGGATCAACACCAGTGCAATCTCGGTCTTTGATGCAATTGAGCAGAGATATATCAACACGGTTTTGCTAGACGATACCATGCAGGGGGCTGCCAACCCCTGGGGTGTGGCTGTGACCGAAGATGACAACTGGCTCTGTGTGAACGCCTCCGGCACACATGAGGTCATTGTTGTCAACCTCAAGGAGATGTTCAGCCGCCTTGAAGCAGCCGCTGCACCGCTGGAGGTTATGAATGACCTGGCCTTCCTGTATGGCGCGAAAAACCGGGTTAAATTGGAGGGTGAGGGCGCTCGCGCCATTGCGACTAAGGGAGCTGCAATTTATGTTCCCATGTACTTCTCCGACACTCTCAACCTGCTTGAGATGTGGGATGACGGTCCCGGCGCCGCGGTTGCGTTGCCGCTCATTGATGCGCCTGCTCAACCCAATTTAGTCCGTTTAGGGGAGATGGCTTTTAATGATGCTACGATCTGCTATCAGAATTGGCAGAGCTGCGCCAGTTGTCACCCTGATGTGCGCTCTGATGGAACCAACTGGGATCTCTTAAACGACGGCATTGGCAACCCAAAGCAGTCGCGTAGTCTTCTTTATACCCACAAAACCTCGCCTGTTATGATCACTGGGATCAGAGCCTCGGCCGAGCTTGCAGTGACCAAAGGGTTCACACACATTCAGTTTCATCAGGTCACAGAGAGGGTGACTGACAGCGTTAATGCCTATTTAAAATCACTGGAGCCTGTTCCCAGTCCGTATTTGACGCAAGACGGCAAGCTGACAAAGTCCGCGCAACGCGGTAAAAAAATCTATAATGGCAAGGCCGGGTGTGTGCAATGTCACATGCCGCCATACTATGGTGACCGCAAAAAGCACAAGTTTGGGCTGGGCTCGGACAGTGAGCGCGATCGTGAGTTTGCAACTCCGATTCTGATTGAGATTTGGCGCACAGCACCCTATATGTATGATGGCCGCGCGGTTTCGATCCACGATGTGATTACTGTTGACAACATTTACAACACTCACGGCAACACCAAAGATCTTAAGCCACAGGAGGTCGATGACCTCGCCGAATTTGTGAACTCGCTCTAAAGTTTGTTGTACAGGCCACTAATCTACTAAAGCAGCTAGTCGCCGCAACCGGCTGAGTTTGTGTGATTTGTGAAAGGTCTTCGCTCTCATTGAGAAGTTGCAATGAAGGCTATAAAAAAGTAGCACAGGCGTCCCGCCTGTGTTTGGCACGTAATTCACAGCCGAGACGGCTGTGCTACTTTTTCACTCAACAACTTATGACAACGACTGTCTGAACTTCTTGTTTTTTACGACAGGAGTTGAGAGAATAGCAACTAATGCAGATGCGCCCGCAACAATTTCGCTGTCACAATTTCGCTGTCACAATTTCGCTTGCAAACTATCAGCAAATAGATGAAAATAACGCACTATGAAAAACCAATCTATTTTCAAACATGTCGGTGGTCTTTTGGCCATTTCTTTACTGTGTTTCTCTGTGCCGATGATCTCACAGGCGGATGAGGCATCCCCATTTATCGCTCGCTGGGCACTGGTGCTGCCAGGGGGAGGAGCCGGATGGCTGGGCGTGGATCGCCAGCCGGATGGTTCTTTAAAGAGCAGCATGCTCTGGGGTGGAGGATCGCCGTTTAATTTGACAGAGACCAAGATACGTCAAAACACCCTAGTTCTGACACGCCTAAAGAAACACAAAGATCCCGATAAAACTACGACCGAGCTGTTTGAAGCCATGGTTGAAGGGGAGTTTATCAAAATCGGCCGCAGAATCATTGATGCTCAGGGCAAGCTTAAACATAACGACAAATTTAACGGCAAACGCATCCCCAACCACTCTCCAGCCCCCGATCTGAGTACGCTCCAATTTGGCGGGCCAATCCCTCTACTGAACGGGAAAGATATGACAGGCTGGATCGCAATGAATGACAAGGCCCCCAACTGTTGGAGTGTGCAGGACGGCATTCTCAGCAATCGAGTGAAAGGCCCGGACGGAAAGAACCGGCATGGCGCCAATATCAAAACTGACCGCGCCTTCACAGATTTTAAGTTAGCCACCGAGGTGCGTGTTCCCGAGAAAGGCAACAGCGGCATCTACCTGCGCGGTATTTACGAAATTCAGGTGGCGGAGAGCTACGGCAAACCGGTTAACTGTCATAACATGGGTGCCCTGTACGGGCGTATCACCCCTGCTATAGCAGCTGAAAAGCCGGCCAATGAGTGGCAGAGTTTGGAAATCACGCTCTACGACCGTTATGTGACGGTGATTCTCAACGGCAAAACCATCATCGACAATCAGCCTGCCATGGGCTGCACTGGCGGTGCGCTCACGTCAGATGAATTCGCACCGGGCCCGATTTTTCTGCAGGGCGATCATACCGATGTTGATTATCGCAATATGGTGTTGACTCCGATCATCAAACAATAAAAACCCTCCCGCACCATAGGTCCTTAGGCGACTAGAAAGAACAATTAATTGTTCTTTTTAAAAAGTTGTTTATCGGGGGTTTAGTGTAGTAGTCGCTCTATGAGCGACATCGGTTGACGATGCTGTGCGACCCGCCTTCCATTTGTCCGGCGTGGGGCATGCGATGGCGGATTACGATTAAAAACTCCGCGCTTGAAAATCGTCCACCAGCATCGTCGCCGTTATCGCAAACCGAAGGCGCAGCCGACTTTCAGTAGCTCCCCATTTCGTCGGGCCATGTCCGGCTGGAAGCCGGACCTACGTTTTTGCGAAGCACTGTATCCGCTGCCCGCGACAGCCGGTTGAAGCGTCTACACGCTCCGAATAATGAATGCGGTCGTGACGGACGCTCTTTCCGACAAAGTTTACGACAAGGTTAGCGGCAAAGTTCGAGACAAGGAGTTAGAACAAAAGATTTGATCTCATTGTTCGCCCCTGAGTTTACTGTTATTGGTCGCGGGATGGGAGCCGAGCAGCGGGGTCTTGGCGATAATAGGATTTGAACTCCTCGTACAGTTCCGGGTGGTCTTGTTTGAGCTGGACAGGCTGTTCAAAAAAAATTTCGGTAACAACTGCGAAGAATTCAGCGGGCCGAGTAGCACCGTAGGGGCGGATAACCGAGTTCCTGTTATGGGCCACATCCTCTCGCAGCTGTTCGTATTCTGTGCTCAGGATTTTGCTCCATTCGCTGTACAATGCGGCGTTGCTTAAAAGAGGTGCCCCGTTCATCACTCCGTCCAGCTGGTCCAGTTGATGGGCAAATTCATGAAAGACAACGTTTATGCCGTCGCCAGGATTCAGAGAGCCGCTGATTGTATCTGGCCAGGAAAGGACAATCACCCCTTTGCTGAAAGAAAGACCCGCAACAGGCAAATCGCTTTCGGAAATTATTCCGATGGCACTACGCTCTTTCTGCTTGAAGTTGAATCCAGAGGGATAGACCAGAATAGAGATCATTTGCCCATGCCAATGGAAATGGCAGCAAGTTGAGCGCCTGTCTGCGGCGGTCGCGAAACGGATGAAAAACACTCATAGAATATCTTGTTGTAGACCTCATGCGCGATGTGTTCCAGCTGTCATTTCTAAAGCAGTGGGCTCTTAATCACAAACCCTTCAGTGAGGGCGAAAAAATTTAGCATATTACACGAACTCATTTGGTTGCGACGACTAGCTGCTTTAGTCGCTTAGGCCCTTACCGAAAGGCAAAACAACCATGTTTGTGGTTAAAAACATCATTTACCGCTGCCGGCGGTAACCACTCGGAAATATTTGGTGGCATGCTGGCCTGAAGCTAGTTCGCACGCCTTAATCTGCCATATTCCTGGAGCATCGTTCTTCGCTATATCAAGTTGTACATCCAGAGTGCCATCTTTGGCACCGTAATAGCCGCTCCACTCCATCACTGCGCCGGACGGGTCACTTATCTCCACCCTGACAGGCACCACCGCATCCAACGGAGTGCCAGCATCATCAACTATCCTTATGCGGCATGCTAACCTTGCGTCCAGTTGGGCCGTATCCGGAACCTCAATACTCACACCTTTAATCGCCTTGTCGGTGATCATCATGACACCTCCTTCACAAGGCCCGAATCCGCGCGCTATTTTCAACACGCCCTTGTCAGACACAGCCTTAAGCTCGCGGCCCTCCACAAGGTCATACACATGCCCGCCCGCGCGCCGCACTGTCAACACCGTCTCAGTCGGCCGACCATTTTCCATCACCAGCCCGTGATGCCCCACATAATTTCCGAACTCGCGTAGGTCGTTTACAGCGAACAGATAATCGGTGGTGCCATATGTGCGGCACCTGGGCACCACATCTCTTGACGAAGAGTCAACACGCCAAACATAACGCCCTTTCAAAGCCTCACGCAGCTCCTGCGCCTTGGCGATCAAAGCCGCTCGATCCTTATCGGCCTCGCGTGTCCTTTCGTAAGAGGCGATCACAATATCCGCGCTGACAGCAGGACAGAGCCGCTCATCCGCTACAACCAAACCGCCGTTTTTTTGAAACGCTAGGATTTTGTTGACAACACCCTTTGTCAACACATCGCAGTCCATCAGAAACAGTATGCGGTAACCCTCCAACCCCTCGCACAGCACTGTCTCGTCATAAATAATCTCCGGTTGTAAACCAGCCCACAGCAATACATGATAGGCGTGCGCCGACCAACCGTTACCCCAACCATATGTGCCGCGCCGGGCGAACATCTGCGATGCGAAACTTTCAAGAAATGCCACATCGGAGTTACGGTCAGGCACCTGCAGCAGTGTCGGACCCAAGGGTTCGACAACTTTTTTTATCAGGCGGCGCAGCTCATTTTTTGTCTCAGGATGTGTGTACCGATATGCAGTCTCACCACTGTCGGGAACCAGAGCACCCCACCCGTGATACATGATTCCGCGCACGGGCCGCGCCAGCTTAGTCCAAAAAGCCTCTCGCAGATGCATCGGCGCAATCGTCGGATAAGCTGCGTCAGCATCGGAGTCCTCCCAAGGGGTTTGCGCCGCTTTGGCGACCTCATCGCCTTTGGCCGCCGGGGCAGTCTGCGAACGATACCAGATAATCTGGGTCATTTTCATCACTTGCTGCGGTTCGGAGGCACCACGAGCCATTGCGAACAACTCATCCGTAGCCAGGCCAATGCGGATAGGATCAGGATAAGAATAGGTCCATTGCGAAATAATATCTGCGGCTCCGCCACTGCCGTAAACACTCGCAACGCGCACTGCCGGATCGTGAAAAGTCCATATGTCATTACGTCCGGTTGATTTAAGCCCACGGTGCAACTCTGTGTTGAGGCGGTTCCAGCCGTCGCCCTCCTTCCAATACCAACTTAAAAACTTAAGTAGTGGGTGGTCATCAGGGACCACTCGATCTGCCGGAAAATCTTTCAGTTTGGCATATTCGACGCCCCGTTTGTTCAGTACACCCTCTGGATAATCCGCCCCCGTGGCCGCCCGGCAGGCCGCACGGTCATGCTCATGCCAGCAAATATTCGCCCCGTCACGCACCTCAGTGTGCATTAACGCTGCCTGCCATGCCGGAAAATCACCGTACGTTTGCGCCACTGAGGCTCCCACGTTGTAGCAGAGCTCCGCAAGCTCGGGATATGCGGCGCAGGTTTCCGGTTTTGCCTTGTTGACCTTGCCCTCGCGATTAACACGCAAGAACTCGTTCTTGTAGTTACCGATGCCTCTGCCAGGCGCGAGAGAGGCGATAATGCCGATATCATTGGCTAAAGCCAGGTTCAGCATGCGCTTGACTTTTTCCACTTGCTCTACTGACCCCGGTGCCACGGGTTTACCAGCCTCAAAAACCAGATTTTGATCGGCACCGAAACCGAGGCTGTGCGTAAAACCTATATCCTTTAATCGGGCGAGCTCTTTGGTGAATCGATCAGCTCCGTAAAGGCCCCACATCACCACTGGCATCCGTGCTGGATGCCGCGGAACTATCGTAAAAAGAAAGGTTTCTTCCGTCTTGTAGGGTGCCTGGCCGAAAACTTCTACGCTAGCCTTGATCTGATACTCTCCGGGCTTCAGCGTGGTGTCAACCGGAACAAGCAAGATATGCTCCGCGCCGGACGTAATCTCCGGCAATTCCGTACTTGCCCATTCTTTGCCATCTGCCGCCACCACCACGCGCCCGCCCTGGATCGGGTCAGGCCTTAGATTGGATAATCTGAACTGTAGCGGCGGCACACTCTCCATTCGCACAAACACGTCGCGGTCTGACACATGCTCCAGCTTGACAGGGCGGAACTCCAGCACGCCGTCACAGAGTCTCACCTGCGAGATAATTCCGGGAAACCCGTGATAGTAGCTGCCAATACGGTCTCCGATTGATAGTGGGTGCTTGCCTGCCGCGATACTTCCCCTGCCATGACGAGTTACGCCTCCCAGGGGCTTGCCGTCACGATAAAAACGCCCTGTACCGGCTCCATCATAGGTGAAGGCTACATGATGCCACTCACCCAGCGCATAAGTCTCACTATCAGAGACAAACGTCTCGGAGTCTTCGCCAAAGCCCAAGCGCATTACAAGAGAACGCTTGCCGCCCTTATCAGCATTACTCAGCGTAAACTGATAGTCCGTATCGGCCACATACTTCTTATCGATCAGGAAAGACTCTGGATAGTCCGCGAGTTCCGGCTTGGGTTTCAGCCACAACTCAAGCGAGAAAGCGGCTTTTGGTGTCAGTGCCGGGCTATTCTTCGCGATCACAGCATGGCACTTTTCGACGACTGGATAACCGCAGAAAGACTCCAGCCCTTGCCCGAAGCGGCCCTCGGGGGTTACCACAGCACCCTTCAGGGTAAGGTCATGGCCTTTTCCAGCGGCATCCCGCATCTCAGCGCCCGTGTTAAAATTCCACAGTCCCAGCACATGTTTCCCTGTGGCATCTTCGCCTTCATATGCCTGCCACCATGGCTGACAAAGAGTTTTCTGCGGGGGCTGCTGCGCCCAAGCAGTGGAACCAGGCAGCAGTGCAGCCGCGCAAAGTAAGAATAAGAATCGCTTGACAGGAGACATTTTTATTTCCTTCTTAAAAAACTTTTAACTACGTTATTAACGTTTGCTCAGCACATCTTTCTCGTACTGAACAACTTCATTGAACCATTTCAGTCCAACTGGCGTGCCCTGCCGCAAGCAGTAGTAATCCCACACAGCGGCCCATGGCATTGTCTTGAGTTCCTCAAACATCACTAAGCGTTTCGTAAAGTTACTATCCAGTTCAGCCTGACGCAGCTCGTCAATCGGTTCAAGCAGTGCGAACATCAGCGCTTTGATCATATTGCGAGTTCCGATCACCCAGGCCGCCACACGGTTGATACTGGCATCAAAGTAGTCCAGCCCAATATGCACCTTTCCCATATCTCCGCTGCGGATCAGCTCCTTGGCAATCTGGTATGCCCGCTGGATCTTCTCATTCCTCATGCGTCACCTTTCCTTTTCAGTTTTATTTAAATATAAATCGAATTATACATAAATTTTTAAAAACAAAAAGCCTTATTAAACGACAAAAGATCAGCGAAGTGGAGTTTCTTGCAGCAAGCAATCGAAATTTCCAGTCCCTATTTTGAAAGTCTATTTCGGGAGTTGACATTTTTCACTCCCTGCCGCATAATGCGTTTCAACCATAAGGAGTTGGTAGCTTACTGACCAAGCTTCTATAGTGGCTGGCAACTTCAAATCAATATCATATAATATTGCGAATAGAAAGGCAGTATAAAACAAAATGAAACAGACGATCTTACTTTGTGCAACTCTCCTTTGCGCGCTTCCCAAAAACAGCAGCGCCGCTCAAGACAGCAAACTAACTTCTCTTGCGGAAAACGTAGAAACGCCGTCTTCGATTCTTCCTGAAAAACATGCCGACTTGATTGAAAAAAAGGCCAAGTACGAAGCCGCCGTCCAGTTCAGCGTACACCGGCTACCCAACAACCTAAAGGATTGGGAAGCCTATAGAATTCAGTTAAAAGAGAAGATCGCTGAAAAAACAGGCGCCGTGCTGAAGCAGGATTTGCCGTTTAACATGCGGGAAACGCGTGTAACTAAGATGCAGGGGTATACAGTTAAAAATATCATATTTCAAACTCAACCAGGAATTTATGCGACTGCAAATCTTTATATTCCTGACGGCCCAGGGCCTTTCCCCGCAGCGGTGTTGATGGCAGGCCACAGCAAGGACGGGAAAATAACTTACCAGCATCATGGCTATACTTTAGCGCTTAACGGTTTTGTGGGCTTGGCCATAGACCCCTGGGGCGCAGGGGAGAGGACCACACAGCATGGCACCTATGAATATCACGGGGCGAACCTGGGCGCCTCTCTCATGAATGTAGGGAAATCCTTGATGGGCATGCAGATCACCGACAATATGCGCGCCGTGGGACTTCTGTGTTCGCTACCCTTCGTTGACCCTGAAAAGGTGGGTGCCACAGGAGCCAGCGGCGGGGGGAATCAAACCATGTGGCTGGCAGCCATGGACGAGCGTGTTAAAGCTGCCGTGCCTGTTGTCAGCGTCGGCACATTTGAATCGTATGTCATGGGACATAACTGCATCTGTGAAGTCCTCATTGACGGGTTGACCTTTACTGAAGAATCCGGGGTGCTTGCTCTGGCTGCGCCAAGGGCGCTGATGCCATCGAATGGACTGAAAGACAGCAACCAGGCTTTTAATCCCGCTGAGATGCTTAGAAGTTTCGCCAATGCGATGCCCATTTTTGAAATGTACGGTGCAAGCAATAAGTTCAGCCATCTTATTTTTAATGGTCCTCATTCTTATCCTCCAGAAACGAGGGAAGCGATGATTGAGCTGTTTAATGTACATCTCAAAGGTATCCCTGCGGGCCAAGCTAAAATCTTGATTCCTGACGCCGACCGTCATCCGCAGGAAGAAATTTCGGTCTTTCCAACAGGAAAACGTGACGCACAGGTGATCACGACCGCTGAGTTCTGCAGAAAACAGGGTCAAGAACTGCGGAAGACCCATCTGGAGGCCACCTCTTTTAATGCGGCGCAGAAAAAAAAGGAGTTGAAAGAGGTTTTGCGGATCAGTGACATCCCGACTCTGAAGAAAACAAACATAACGCCTGCTGCCTCAGGGTGGGATGCCATCACCCTCGAGACATCTGATGGCAAGTTGATTCCCCTGTGGCATCGCGCGCCCAAGAAAAGGGCCTCCGATTATGTGATCCTGTCCAGTCCTGATGGGGCAAAGTCTTGCCTGCTCTCCTTTATCAATGCGAAAAAGGAAAAAGACACAGGTGTTGTTATTGTCGATTTTTCCGGAACCGGGGAAGCGGCTTCGACCCTGTCCGCGTCCAGGGACAAACTGGCGAAACTGCATACACTGGCCCGCGCCAATCTCTGGTTGGGAAAAACAGTTATCGGAGAGTGGGTTAAGGAATTGGATGTGGTAACACAATTTCTTTTAGTGGAACAGAAAGCCCGTAAAATAAGTTTTGATGGAACCAGGGAGTCGGGACTTGCCGGATTGTTCTTTGCAACGCTGGGAGGCAAAATAGATACTATAACTCTTCGCGATGCTCCTGTTAGTTATATTTTTGATGACAGGGAGACTATCGACTTTTTCAGCATGGGGATTCATATTCCCGGCATTCTTAAATGGGGTGATATCTCACTTGCGGCAGCGTTAAGCAACAAAGATTTGACCTTTATTAATCCAGTGACAATGTCGGGGCTGTCGGTCAGTGGGGAAGCTCTTGAAAAATATAAATCAGAGTTCAAGCACATGAAAAAGGTCTGCCGTATGAAAGGCGTAACGTCTTTCGACTGATTTTGGAAAGGTTATGATCCATAGCGCACTGCTTAAAAAAGCTGTGCGTTAAAAAAAAGAGTAGCGCATGTTTTAAGGACCAATATGAATTGCCCTTCGAGTAAGGGCCTAAATCCGCGCTGGGCGCGGAGTTTTTAATCGTAATCCGCCATCGCATGCCACGCCGGACAAATGGAAGGCGGGTCGCCATCATCGTCGGCCAATATCGGGTGTTAAACGCCAGCTTTCAGCTTCTCCTGAAGCACTATCAGTTTTTCGGCATATACATAGGGAGGAAAGATCTCTTGCTCGCGGCAGATAGCTGCGGTGATACCTACGACCTCTCCCATCATCCCTGTTGTACATTGTACCCGGAACATGGCAAGAGACAAGTGACTCTGGCTGACATTACGGCCCGCCATGAATAAATTGTGAATTTTGCTAGAATACAAACAACGACAGGGAAGATATCTAACTGGATGCCTTCCGCTCAGCTTATGATGCGCAACACTGCGAAACGGCCACTCTACAAACAGTTTTTCGTTCTGGGGAGCAGGCACATGAATATCAACTCCCCATGTACAGCCCACCGCAGCGTCAGGATACATCTCGCCTGATTCAATATCCTTCTGGGTGAAGATAAGACCACCCTCTAGACGGCGGAACTCACGTTTGCCAAGGTTGTAGGCCACCCGAAAAAGCTTCCGGTTCTCTGTTCGACTGCCACTACGGATTCGATGATTTGGTTTTTCACCTGAACCCCCGTGACCTGCGTCAAAAGAAAAAGATCGATATTTTTATCAGCTTCCACCAGACCTTGCTTTCCGCGCTTGTCAGACTTGAGCGCTCGTACGGCATTTCCAATTTCAGGATAGAGCGGATGATTTGTTGCGCCGGAGATCGGGATGTTGATTTCAGAGCTGTTGTTTCCACCGAGGACAGGACGGTTGTGCACCAGTGCCACCTTGCATCCAGAGCGCGCTGCGGCAATGGCACAGCAGATCCCTGCAATCCCGCCACCAGCCACCACGAGGTCGTATTGCCTCCTGATTGCCGGCTTCATCGAAAGGCCAAGAACCTTTCTACGAAACCCCTGTAGATCCTCGCCATTTTCCGGCGGAGTGAACTCTGGATCACTCGAGAGGATGATGGCTTCACATCGGCCCTCGAAACCAGTCAGGTCATTCAGAGTCAACTTGACTTTTCCTGCGTTGAGCTGAAGGTAGCCGCCGTCTTGCCAATGCCAGTCGCTCTTTCCAACACCAAAGTTGGTTGCTAGCGTATGGTCGGCAATAATCAGGCGGAATTGGCCAGGTCCATGGGGAAATACCCGAAGGTATTTTATGCATCACCGACATAGAGGTTTTATAAATAGCATTACTTAAACCACCGCCGGGCAGTGCGTCCAAACTACTATAGTAAAAAACAGGATAAGGCTCCTCTTTAGTGGCTGCCGTCCCTTTGCTGAGGTCGATCACCATAACCTGCGGTGGCGAGTTGGTGGACCATGCGGTCACCTTGGGCTTGGCGACTTGAGTTAAGTTCTCAGACCAGTCCGCACCAACGTTCCACACAATGGAGCAATTTCCCGTCTGAACCACCTCGCACACATCGCCTAAAAGACGCGTCATCGCCCCGTCGGTATCGCCACGTTGTTGGTCTCGATTCCCAGTGTGACGATTGCCGCCTCGCCGGTGAGATCATATTCGATGTCCACAATACGCGAACCCTCACGCTGCGTCATCTTCACATTAGTCACTTCCGGCACGGCATACGCGCCCACGGTCATAAAGACCGCCGCCGCCATAAGGACTACACTGTTTGTCATAAGCCTCATTGCGTTTCCTTTCTTTGAATTTCGTGCGCAGCACGAACAATCATCCGCAGCATTTCTTATACTTTTTACCGCTGCCGCATGGACAGGGGTCATTGCGGCCTACGGCGGGCTTAGCGGTGATGGGGGTATGACGCAGCTGGCTGCCACCCTCTTCCATTGAGTGGAGCATGGCATCAAAGCCAGCCTGTGCCGCCTGTGTAACCCCGGAAACCGGCTGGTTGGGAGCGGGTGCTTGCTGTTGCTGCTGACGATCCAGTATGTTCATCCCCGCATGTATGGTTTGAACATTAGCCTGGTCCACTCCTGAGCCTGCCAGCAATGCGCTGAAATTCTGCACGGTGGTCGTTTTGAATGCCATACTGACGACCTCTGTTTTAATATTCGTCATCAGCGATTCAAACATATCAAAGGCTTCACGCTTATATTCAATCAGCGGATCACGCTGTCCATAAGCGCGCAGGTTGACGCTATGGCGCAGCTCATCCATGGCTCTCAGATAGTCCTGCCATTGTTCATCAATGCAGCGCAGAAACACCGCACGCTCCATCAGCGGCAGCACCCTTTGGTCCTCTAGGGAGCACTTGAGTTCATAGGCTTTTTGAACAATGCCATAGATCAAGACGCCGGCTTTGGCAGGTTCGCCTTTGAATCCCACGACATCCTCCAGTTTAAGAGCAACCGGAAATGTGTCGGTGACCCACTCTACCAACCCCTCAGGAGCGGCATCTTTGGCGGAAAACAGAAAGCCCTCACAGCGGGAGAGAATCAGATCATGAAAGACATCCAGGATAAGATCGTGCGCTTGATCAGAGGTGAGGATTTCACCGCGCAGTTGATAAACGACTGTGCGTTGTTTATTCATCACGTCATCATACTCAAGTGTGCGTTTGCGGATAGCGAAGTTCTGCTGTTCCACACGGCGCTGAGCAGTTTCAACCGAGCGGTTAAGCCACTTGTGCTCTAGGGCTTCGCCCTCCTCCATGCCCAGACGGGTCATGATGCCGGAAATTTTATCGGAACCAAAGAGGCGCATCAGGCTGTCTTCGAGTGATATATAAAACTGGGAGGAGCCTGGATCGCCCTGGCGTGCGCAGCGTCCGCGCAACTGGCGGTCGATACGGCGCGACTCATGCCGTTCAGAGCCCACCACATGCAGGCCGCAAGGGGTCTCGATCAAGAGCTGCTTGAGTGTTTTGGGGCCGTTGTCATACTTCTCATCCAACGTAATTTGCGACTTGATGGTTGAAACCGGCACCCACACAACATCCTGGCCCAACTTAATATCTGTGCCGCGGCCAGCCATATTGGTGGCAATCGTCACAGCCCCGGGCTGTCCGGCGAGCGACACAATCTCCGCCTCACGGGCGTGATTCTTAGCGTTCAGAACATTGTGTGGAATTTTAGCCATGCGCAACATGCGGCTGAGCACCTCTGAGGTCTCGACCGTGACTGTGCCGAGTAAAACCGGTTGTTTTTTGTTGTGACAATCGACCACCTCATTGATAATCGCCTTGTATTTCTCACGCTGGGTTTTGTAGATACGGTCATTACCATCAACGCGGCGGACCGGACGGTTGGTTGGAATCACGGTAACATCCAGGCCATAGATATCATGAAACTCGGCGGCCTCGGTCTCGGCGGTGCCGGTCATGCCAGCCAGTTTGTCATAGAGTCTGAAATAGTTCTGGATCGTAATGGTGGCAAGCGTCTGAGTTTCGCGCTCAATATGAACCTCCTCTTTGGCTTCAACTGCCTGGTGCAGGCCATCGCTCCAGCGGCGTCCGGGCAGCACACGTCCGGTGTATTCATCCACAATATAGACATGGTTTTCCTGAACAACATAGTCGACATCTTTTTCATAGAGGCAGAAAGCGCGCAGGAGCTGATCCACATTGTGAACCCTCTCGCTGCGGATCATAAAATCCGCCTGTATCTTCTGGTGCCGCCGCTGGCGCTCCTCCTCTGTCAGGGAGGCGTCTCCATCTAGCTCTGAGAGCGCACTCACCAGATCCGGCATGACAAACATCTCGGGGTCATCGGGCGAGAGCACCTCACCGCCGCGGTCAGTCAGGGAGACCTCACGCGAGCGTTCATCAATAGAGAAGAGCAGCTCTTCGAGCAGGTTGCGGGCCTGCTCTTTACGCATCTCGGTCAACATCATATTCTCCACCTGCTCGTGCAGTTTACGCACTGCAGGATCCTCGATCAGATGTAGAAACTGCTTGTGTTTTGGCATGCCATGATAGACCTGATAGAGCTTGTGCATGATCTCTTCCGTATCGCCGCCGCTCTCAAGCATTTTTTTAGCCTCGCCAATATAGCGGTTACAAATCTCTTGCTGCTCGCGAACCAGACGGTTGACCAGGGGGCGCAGCTCTATGTACTGCGAGGTGGAGGAGTGCGCGGCGGGGCCTGAAATAATCAGCGGTGTACGGGCTTCATCAATCAAAATTGAGTCAACCTCATCGATAATCGCATAGTAGTGACCAGTCTGCACAACCTGATCGGGCTCGGTTGCCATGCCGTTATCACGCAGGTAATCAAAACCGAATTCACTGTTTGTGCCATAGGTGATGTCGCAGGAGTATTGCTCGCGCCGCTCATACGGAGACATGCTGTTCTGAATACATCCAACGGTCAGCCCGAGAAACTCATAGAGCTGTCCCATCCACTCGGCATCGCGCAGCGCCAGGTAATCATTGACTGTGACCAGCCGCACATTTTTACCACTCAAGGCATTTAAGTAGAGCGGCAGAGTTGCGGCGAGGGTTTTGCCCTCGCCAGTCTGCATCTCCGCGATCTTGCCTTGATGCAGAGAGATACCACCGATCAACTGCACATCAAAAGGAATCATATCCCAGACAAGATCATGTCCGCAAACCTTACGGCTTTGTCCACAAAGCCGGCGGCAGCCGTTTTTAACAGCTGCAAAGGCTTCGCAAAGAATGTCATCCAAGGTTTCACCTTCAGCGACGCGTTGTTTAAACTCAACGGTCTTGGCTTTAAGCTGCTCATTGGAGAGTGACTGGTAGCTCTGCTCAAAATTGTTAATACGCGTAACAAAGGGCTGCAGACGCTTTATGTCACGCTCATACTTGCTGCCAAAAAACTTTCTAATTAAATTCATAATTCACCTTGTCAAAGAAATAAAAGAAATTCACTTTGGAATCAAAAAAGAGGAACTTTAGTTTATAGCACAGAGAGCGGGATTTTTCCAGCGTAAACACAGCATGCCGCGCAGAAACTGCGCATCTGTGAATTGGTGCATATTATCGATAACCTTCAAAATCATTGTTGTCCACCGCATAGCGGAGGACATACTTATATTGCAAATAAAGTAAATCCTCCGTTACACGGTGGATTATTGCACAGATGCGCCCACGCGGAAAGGACGATCATAGCGGCACGTTGGGGACTAATCTGAGGAGTTTTTCTTTGCAATACTGGTAAAGTTTAGAGGCCTCTTGCGCATACATTCCGCGCACCTCTGTCGCAAGCTGCAGCGCATCACTCCGGGTGACACAGCTGAACACCTTTTTCACCAGAGGAATCATGTTAGGAGTCATGCTGAACTCATCCACCCCCATGCCATAGAGCAATACAGCCATCACTGGATCAGAGGCCATCTCTCCGCAAACCGTGACTTTACTGTTATGGGCATGTCCGGCTTTGATCGTCATATCAATTAGTTGCAGCACCGCCGGATGAGCGGGTTGATATAAACGCGCCACACTCTCATTCAATCTATCAACCGCCAGCGTGTACTGGATCAAGTCATTAGTGCCTATGGAAAAGAAGTCACTCTCTCCGGCGAGAGAGTCAGCGATCAGGGCGGCGCCAGGCACCTCCACCATGACCCCTTGTTTGATATTTTCATTAAAGTCGCGCCCCTCGCGGCGCAGCTCATCCATGCACTCCGCAAGTATCTGGTTAGTTTCGCGCAGCTCCTCCAGCACGGTAATCATGGGGTACATAATCTGAAGTTGGCCATGCGCGCTACTGCGCAAAACAGCGCGCATCTGCCGCTTGAAAACATCGGGATTACGCAGCAGGTATCGGATTGAGCGGTTGCCCAGAAACGGGTTGGCCTCTCTGGAGTTTTTAGAGTTGGCTATGATTTTATCGCCGCCAAGATCCAGCACGCGAATTGTGATCTCCTGATCAGCTTTGAGCGCACGCACCGCGCGGGTGTAAGCTTCTGTCTGCTCATCCTCGGTTGGCTCACGATTTAGAGCGAGCCAAAGATACTCGGAGCGATACAAACCAACACCCTCCGCTCCAACAGCTTCAAGGTCGGAGATGGCAGTGCTGGAATCGATGTTTGCAATCAGCGGAACCCGGACATTGTCTTTAGTCTGCCCCAGCTTATTTTTCAACTCTTCCAGCGAGATATTGAAGATCTTATTGATCTCAGCCGCTTTGTTTAACTCATCGATCGCGCTTTGATCGGGATGCAGAATAACCGTACCGCTGGTTCCATCCACCAGCAGGTAATCGCCGTTGCTGGCAATCTCCGAGAGACTTCCAATACCGACCACAGCGGGGATTCCCAGTGCGCGTGAGATCAGCGAAGCGTGCGACGTGAGACTCCCGCGGTCGGTGGCAAACCCCAGAATCAGGTGGCGCGGCAGGGAGATTGTCTCGGATGGGCTCAGCTCATCAGCAACAATAATGCATGGTTTGGTGACTAAAGAGGTGGCCACATCACTCACTCCCTGCAGATTGCGAATCAGGCGGCTGCCAATGTCATAAATATCATTCGCACGCTCACGCAGATACTCATCCTCCATACATTCGAAAATGGCCGCATACTCTGAGATGACCTTATGGACCGCCCACTCAGCGTTGCACAGCTGCTCCCTGATTTTATTTTGACACTTATCGATCACCGCCGGATCGTCGAGAATCATGACATGTCCATCAAAGGTGGCGGACTCGGATCCGCTGACACGCTTGCAAAGCTCAGTTGAGAGTGAGCGGATCTGGTGTCGGGTTAAAGTGAAAGCCTCTTGCAGTCTCTTAATTTCAGATGAGACCAGCACTGCGCTGATATCATATTCTGGAACCTGCTCCCGCCCCCTTTTACGATAAACATATACCGTTCCCGCAACCTGGCCATGCGATGCGGGTAAGCCCTCAAAAACTCTCATAACACCGCCACTACTTATCATACGGCTGACTCTTTTCAACTGCTATTCCTGCTCTTCAGGGATATCAAATTTGCGTGAGACTAACCCAGAAAGCTCATCAATCGCCTCGATGCTCTGCTCACCGATGGCGGTTATAAGCAACTCGGTTCCACAGGCGGCTCCCAGCGTCATTAACGCCAGAATACTCTTACCAGAGACAACCGTGCCCTCCTTTTCCACATAAACATCCGCATTATAACGGCTGGCGACTTTGGTAAACAGGCTGGCGGGGCGGATATGCAGCCCGTACTTGTTCAACAGGCAAACCTTACGCTCCGCTCTACGGGTAGCTAAATCTTCCATTAACAATTCTCCTCAGTGGAATGCAGTTCCACAACTCTTTTTCCAAGCTCTTCAACAGCCACATACCCTGACAGACGAAGTTTCTGATCCTGCGCCGCAGTCTCAGCCAAATTGACCAGACTCCGGCCTGGGGCAACAGGCACAATACGCTGCGGAATCTGAACTCCAATAAACTCGCGCGTCAATAGCGCGCTGCCAGTACGGTCAAAACTGTGCTCCATCTCACTTTGCTGCGTCAGCGTGATCACAAGATCAATCTGCTTTTCACGGCGGACAGCCCCCACTCCAAAAATCTGCCGGACGTTTAATATCCCGATCCCGCGGATCTCCATGAAGTCACGTTCAACTTCTGTGGCGGTTGCAATCAGATGGTTGATTCCATGGCGCCGCACACAGGTCAAATCGTCGGCGACTAACGCATGTCCCCGTTTAATCAAACCAAGCGCAGTCTCGCTTTTTCCCACCCCTGATTTGCCCTCGATTAAAACCCCAATGCCGGATATATCCATCATGGTCGCATGAATCCGACAGCGGGGCGAAGCCAGCTCCTCAAGCAGAATCATCGCGGACATCATAAAATCCCGGCTGAGATCCCTGGCTTTAAACACCACGACATGATGCCGCTCAGCTATTTCCAGCATGGAGTGAAAAATCTCCATTTTCCCGGGAAACACAATACATGGCACCTTGCAGGCAAACAGCGTTTCAAAACACGCACAGCGTTTTTCCTCACTCATCGCCTGCAAAAAGGTGTATTCCGCCATGCCCAGAACTTGAATACGCGACGCGGCAAAATGATCATAAAAGCCCGATAGAGCCAGACCCGGCCGATGCACCATGGGTTCACCGACAATGTTGCCGAGTCCGGCTCTGCCGGCAATCAGCTCCAGATCGAACCGCCCCGCAGCATTATCCATGAAATCTTTCACGGTAATGACAGGAACGGTTGCTCTGCTCTGAGGGATCTCACTCATAAGGATATCACACTCTGGTGCCAAAGTTCTGAAAAGCTGTGATACGTTTGTCATGTTTCTTTTTCAACTGCTTTTCAGCGCGGGCGGCGGCGGTGTCAATCACGGCCTGCGGATTAGCCGCATGCTCCTTGACCCCAACCACTGTCAAACCCTTCTGATGAACGATAAATTCCGCTTCAAACAGATGGCGCTGCATATCCAAAACCACATGCACATGATCAACTTTAGGAAATTGTGAAAGGATTTTCGCAGCGCGATCCTCCGCGTATTTTTTAACATTTTGATTTACTGAATCATGTCTTAATGTCACTTCTATTGGCATAACTTAGTCCTTTCTTTGTTTAACTGCCGCAGCAGTTGTATTACATTCTAAAGTTTTCGCCCAAATAAAATTCACGCGCCATGGGGTCATTCACCAGCTCTTCGCTACTCCCCTCGCGTAACACCTTGCCTTCATAAACCAAATAAGCCCGGTCAACCACCGATAACGTTTCCCGCACGTTGTGATCTGTAATAATAATCCCCAGCCCCCTGTCGCGCAAAGCGCAGACAATCTCTTGGATGTCATTGACCGCCAGCGGGTCAACACCGCTGAAAGGCTCGTCCAACATCAGGATCGAGGGCTCACGCACCAGCGCGCGGGCGATTTCGAGCTTACGCCGTTCACCGCCGCTGAGAGTATATGCCCGCTGCCGCGCCACTTTGGTGAGGCTGAGGCTGACCATCAGCTCATCCAGCCGTCTCCGGCGTTCAGCGGCTCTCAGGTTCATGGTCTCTAAGATAGCGAGAATGTTCTCTTCCACCGTGAGTTTTCTGAAAACAGAGGCCTCCTGCGCCAGGTATCCCAGCCCCATGCGGGCTCGTTTGTAAACCGGCACCTTGGTGACCACCTTATTTTTAAAATAAACCACGCCTTCATTCGGGCGCACCAGCCCCACAACCATATAAAATGTGGTTGTCTTACCAGCTCCATTTGGTCCCAGTAATCCAACAATCTCACCGCAATCAGCGTAGAGCGATATCCCATCTACCACCGTCCGCTGGCCATACCTTTTTACCAGATTGGAAGCGATCACATCGTGCTGACCCACAATTGTATTTTCATCATCTTCAAATGTTTTTACTGGGTCTCTCATTCTGTCTCCTGTCTCCTGACTTCTGAATACTTGATTTACTAGTATTCTTTCACGGAATCAGCTTTTTGTCCACGCTTTTAAAGGTGCCCGGTGGCAGCACAACGCGGCCCGGCGAAACCTCCACCCGCTCATCATTCAGCCAGATAACAATCCGCTTGCCGTTAACAGCACTGGCTTTGTCGCCGAGCTGCTCGAGTTGCGCGTCATTTCCGGTCATTACGATCTGGCCGTCTTTGCGGGTATAGACAGCCTTTTCACAGTGGGCACTGCGATTCTCATTGGTCAAGGAGACATTGCCCATCGCCATGATCTGGTCAACATCATTGGTGCCCTCCATAAAAACAATCAGCCGATCAGAACGCATGACAAACTGCTCATCATTCACCAATACATTTTTATCAAAGAGAATAACTCCCTCTTTGTTATCAAACTCAATCTTATCGGCGGTAATCACAGACTCCTGCTTCGGGGTTGTCTGAGCCTCAGCCTTCATTTCTCCGTCCGTGTCTGTCTCAGCAACACAAACCGTCATCATCGCGCTGGCTGCGAACAGCCATGTCATCCAAAAACAATTTTTCTTCACAGCAATCTCCCTAAATTACCTTTGAACCGATTAGTTCTTACTTCACAATTTGATAGTAGTTTAATAAATTCGTTGGAAATTGAAAAGTATATACCAACTCCTTTAATCACGTCAGAGCCTTTAAGCACTTCGGCCTTGCCTTTGCAGTATCCATGCGAGGCATGCCTGTCATAAAGACAGTCCTCCGCCTTTAAATACCCATCGCGCTTGCCGGACTCGTCGTAAAGCTGAACTCTAACTCCAGTAGCGAAAACTATTCCATCCGGGAAGATCTGGGCCTGTTCGGCGTAGAGGCGGGCTTTCACCAGGCCGCTGGGATAGTACTCCAACGGAAGGCTTAGTTTCTCCACCGGAGCGTCTACTTTGGATTTCACATCACTCCATTGTTCTGCCAGGAGCCGCCAATCACTCTCTTTGTGCTTGGCAAACAGCTCTTCAACGTCCGCATCGCTCAGCTCCCGAGCCGCATAGCTCTGCCAGGGCACGGCTGCCAACAGCGGCAATAACACCGCCAAAGCGAGTACTCTGTAATCAAAGACAATCATTAATAGCCACCAGTTTTTGCCAAAGTTGCTTCAGCTTTTTAAAATCAATTGCATTGGCTTTATCCGAAAGAGCCTCAACCGGGTTGAGATGGGTTTCAATAAAGAGACCATCAACACCTGTGGCAACCGCCGCCCTGGCCAGCGCGGGAGCCCACACGCCGTCGCCCCCGCTCTCTGTGCCGCAGCCGCCCGGGCGCTGCACGCTGTGGGTCGCGTCAAATACCACAGGATAACCGAAATCGCGCATAATTAACAGGCTGCGCATATCCGCCACCAAATTACGATAGCCAAAGCTGGCGCCACGCTCTGTCACGATGATCCTCTCATTGCCGCTGCGCCGAACCTTCTCAATCACATTGATCATATCCTCAGGGGCCATAAATTGCCCTTTTTTGATATTCACCACCCGCCCAGTGCGCGCAGCCGCCACAACCAGATCGGTCTGTCGGCTGAGAAAGGCCGGTATCTGCAGAATATCCGCTACCTCGGCCACAGCCTCGGCCTGACCAGCCTCGTGAATGTCAGTTAAAATCGGAAGGTTAAAGCGCGCCTTGACCTCTTTCAAGATCGCCACACCCTCCTTAAGACCAGGACCACGATAGGAATCCAGGGAGCTGCGGTTGGCTTTGTCAAAGGATGCCTTGAAAACCAACGGAATTTCAATGGAGGCTGCCAGGGCTGCCAGTCGGGCAGCCAATGTCATCACCCCGTCCACCGACTCAATCACACACGGCCCGGCAATCAACGCCAGCTTTTTTGAGCCAAAAATGACCCCTCCAACCTTGATCTTTTTCACTGTTGTTTTAGACACACTTAATCTCCTTGCTCCGTAAAATTCTCTCCACCCGAGGCACATCCTCCGGACAGTCAACACCAACGCCCTCATCATCGCATTGAATCACCGCGATCCGCCCACCAATATAAAGCGCGCGCAACTGCTCCAACGACTCCGTCTTTTCCAGCTGGCAGGGCGGCTCCGCCACCAGCCGCCGCAAAAAACCGCCGCGGTAAGCGTAGATCCCAAGGTGGCGCAGATAGAGTCCACCCGCCAGATCAGGGCTTCCGTCACGCTGGCAGGGTATCGCCAGTCGCGAAAAATAGAGCGCGCCTTCATCTGCTGCCAGCACCACTTTGACAACTGTGGATGACTGCAGGATGGCCATGGATTTGATCGGCGTGGCAGCAGTAGCCATGGCCCATCCTGGATCCGCTTTCATCCGCAGCACTAAGGTGTCAATTAAAGCAGGGTCAATCAGCGGCTCATCCCCTTGGATGTTAATTACAATATCCTCATCCGCAGCACCAGCTGCCTCGGCCACGCGATCCGTGCCTGTGGGATGATCAACGCTGGTCATCACAACCTTGACCTTACCCTGGAGCGCGTCAGCGATCCGCTGATCATCGGTCGCCACCCGCACCTCGTCCAGCTCTTTCGAGTGTTGCGCGGCTTCAACCACCCACTCCACCAGCGGTTTGCCAAGAATCGGATACAGACTCTTACCTGGAAAACGCGTTGATCCCCACCGCGAGGGTATAACCCCTATCACCTTCATAAAGAGATCCTAACCTTAATTAACTCTGCCGCGCTCCTGGCTCACAGCCCTTGCTGTCAACCACCCGCGCCAGCTCAGGGCGCTGCCGCACGATCTCATCCACCACAGGTGTAACTCCGGCAAAGTGCCATCCATCCAGCGTGTAGCATACGCCATCTTTTAAAGTGAGTCTTATTATACCCTTTTTATCCCACTGTTTCCAATCTATACTCTCGATATCCGCATAATTTATCATTCCCTCTCCAAAGCCGCTGCCAGTCAAACCGCTGTTATCCGCAATGTAGCGCTTGGAGAGCTTGCCAACAAACGAGAAAAACACTGCCAGGGCTGCCAGAGCAGTGATCGCCGCCATCACAAATTGACTCTGTAAATCGCGTTGGCTGTACACATCGCCCTCGAATATTTTTTTAAGCGACTGCTCCTCCTGCTCTCTGGCCTGCGCAATCACACCCTCTGGCAGAGATGAGGAAATCTTGGCCTCATTAATACTCTTGATCACACGCGCCGGTGGTTTCAGGTTGTAGCTGTTAAAACGGCGTTCAAGCTCCGAAAGTCCCTCCCCGCCGATTCGCGAGAGCCATATCTTGGCCGTCAGATTGGTCGCCAAAAGCGCGGGGCGCACGCGTTCAAACTCCTGGTTGGTCTTGGGCCAGGCCACCAGACCATCATAGATTGACCAGAGGCAGATCCCCAGCATCAGAAGTGTCACCCCCGCCATCCGCAGGGCATACTCTTTATTGATCTTCGCCACTATCATGCTAAATCCCTCTTCCGTAATTTCGCGCTATGCTCCTAACAAAATAACCGCAGACAGGCAACTTTTCGGAAAGAACAGTTAATTATTTTTTGTACTACTCTCATTCATTTTCGTGTTTTTTGTGCACGTTTTTTATCTCTCACAGAGGCACAGAGTTCTCAGAGTAATATACTTTTGCTCTCTGTGTTCTCTGCGACTCTGTGAGAGATGATTTATCAAGTAAATCCGGTTATCCTGCCGTGCCACTGCGTAGCCTTGGCGGAGACGGGTTATCCTGTTAAAATTGGTTGCGGCTATGCTGCGCTAGGCCCCGTATGGGGCTAAACCCATGCAATTCTACCAGAGCCCATATTGTCCCGTAAAAACCACATAAATTCCAAGCACAAAATTCGTGACCCCGTGTGCCAAGGCTGCTGCCCAAATATCGCCGCGCCAGATGACAAACAATCCGTAAGCCGCGCCTGCCACCATGCCCATGAACCAACGGTCATGCTCAACCCCGAAAACCAGCACTGTAATTAAGAAAGGGCGCAGATCAAACTCTGTCAGCGGCTGAAGCCAGAAAAGGCTGCGGCTCTGCCAGCGATACAGGAAGCCGCGAAAGAAAAACTCCTCAAGCACGGCAATCACGCACGACGAGCCGATCAGCTTCATAATGGTCAGCAACCAACCCGCCTGTTGCGGGGCGTAACTCCATGAGCTGTGGCCCGGCGGCAGGCTGGGGTAATAGACCGGAAACGCGCCTGGCGGGGCAATCAGCCAACAATGATAAAAATCCTGCCCTGCGGCAAAAGAGCGTCCAAACGCGCCCATCTCCGGCGCAATCCAGAGCACTGCCACCCCGAGGCCGATCACGAGCGCGGGCAGAATGTTGCTCGGCTTCAACGCGCTGTAAACTCGCCAAGGCTTGAGCCAGATAAAAAGCGCGGCGCAAACCACTGATTTGATAGCGTATGACCAAGGATAGATACACTGACCGCCAAGCCCCAAACGCTCAAGGCCTGGCAATAAAAAAATGACCCCGATCCAGAGCAGAAAAGGGGCGATGTGACCCATAAAAATTGTGCGCTTATCGTTTGTCAATAGCTTGCCTATAACTTCGCATGGTTTAAGATGTTCTCCATGTGGTTTTAACTTTGTCGCAAAGTTTGCTGGCCTGCAACTCGGGCTCGGTATCGCTCTCGAAATCGGTATCGAAAAGTGAAAGAGATCGACCCCTCACTCTATTCGTGTGATCCTTTAGGGAGGATAAACCGAACGTAACTGATTGGTGGCTATTCTCTCAACTCCCGTCACAAAAAACAAGCAGGAATAACCTGTTGTTACCCACAAAGCGCAGACTGTCGGACTTAAAAGAAGTCCAACAAGCAGCTACTTGCAGAAAATGAAGTAGTGCAAGCGCACCCAGCCGGAATAGTACCGGACTTTGTCAGGACTAACAAGATTGCTAGACAATACATACTGTTCATAGTCAATGAGTTACATTATCAAACTTCTTAATATGATGTTATACGAACGTTCGCATAATATCAGTATTACCAGCTTTCACGAACTAATTTTAGCCTGAGAAAGGTGCTTTAATTCAATCTACATATCTGAATACCAGATATTACGAACACTTTTAATTGACTAATTACCAGATATATTGTGGAAAAACAAGTTTGTTTTTGACAAAATCCATAAAATCTGTAATTATTCAATTATTATAAATCAAAACGACCGTAAATTGCGAACGTTCGTACAATAACTTGTTCACAATAAAAAGGATACCAATGGTCGTACCCACAACGATAGCCGCAATAAAAGCCATCACGGATTTCACGAAATTAGTCATAGCAAGCAAAGCGGATGCTATGGTTAAAGAAAAGGCTGTAGAATTAACAGATTCCATTATTTTCCTCCAGAGCCTTATTCTCGATACTCAGTCTCAAAATCATGAACTGCTGAATGCGAATCGTGAAATCAGAGAAAAACTCATGAATCTTTTGGACTGGAAAGATACCGCAGTTCGATATGAACTTGCCGAACTTTGTCCTGGAGTTTTCGTTTATGCGATAAAGAAGGCATACCAAGACACCGAGCCTTTTCACCATATATGCCCCAATTGCTACGAGAACAAAAAAAGGTCTATACTTACGCAATCCAGAATGACTTTTAGTGGAACCCAATACACGTGCAATGAACCAACCTGCAAAACACAATACAACGATTATTCCAGAAAGCTGGATACCCCAAGAAGCAGTGACGAATGTATACTCATATAAACTCATAATTCATCTCCAATTAAAAATACGTTGTGAACAATTTGCTTCACCGTATCAGAAACCGCGCTTCGCTTGGTTACCTGAACGGTGAGCATAACGTTATGCATTTGAATAATTAATGCCCAGTATGGTACAATCTTTGCATGAAAGTAAGGGATATAATTAAACAAATCAAAGATGATGGGTGGTATTTGGTTGCCACAAGAGGAAGTCATCGTCAGTTTAAACATCCTGTCAAGCCGGGTCGAGTTACAATTTCTGGAAAAACCGGTGATGATGTCGCAATTGGCACTCTTGGAAGTATTTACAAACAAGCGAGGTTAAAATGAAAAAATATCTAGTGGTTGTTGAGGAAACAAAAAATGGGTTCTCCGCTTTCTCACCGGATTTGGATGGTTGCATGGCTACAGGCAAAACCAGAAAAGAGGTCGAAACTTTGATGAAAGAATCAATTCAATTTCATCTGGAAGGGATGAAAGAGGATGGCATTCTTGCCCCTGTCCCCCACACCTACCCCACATATTGTGAAGTATTTGCATAACAATTGAGTGCACACTATTTCGAACCGCTGTCGCGTCTCGAAAAGTGTGACTCAGGTCGTTGAAAACGAAAAAAAAGACTGTGCGTAGTGAGATTTGAAACCACAAAGGACCTAGCGCAGCATAGCCGCAACCAATTTTTTGCCACTGAGACACGGAGGGGCACAGAGGGTACGCTAGGTTGTTTTTTAGGTAGAAACATAGAGGGGTAGAAAAATCTGTTGCAGCCTGGTAGATTTAAGGTAAAAAAATTTGGGGTAAGAAAATTTGGCAGCGTGATAATTATTAACTCGTCTACGATTATTCAGAGCGCATGGTTTAATTAAGAAAGTACCGAAGACTAATCGCTATGTTTTAACTAAAAAAGGATGCAAAGTTGCCACTACGGTGTTAGCTGCCTCTAATGTTGATACTGAACAACTTATGGATATGGTGATCTAAAAAACGTGCAGAAAAAACAAGAATGTGAATGATAGTAGTACAAGGAACACAAAGCCAGAAACACACCCGAAACAGTTTAAAGAAATAAAACTGTTTCAACAACCACTTTACAAAGATGGGCGCGCCCATCTTTGAAAGTGATTCCAACGTTCGGCCAGAATGATGAAACGAATACTTATAGCTGTCGGTGTGTTGTTAGCCTTCGCAGGAATTTTTTTCATCCTCCGCTACTCCTCATACTGCGACTCGGATTGGGTGCGAACTGAGTTTGCCACCCTCGACGAAGCAAAGGCCGCAAATGCTTTCGAGAGAGGTTGGCTGCCCCCAGTGCTGCCGGACGGAACCACCAAGATCGTGGAAGTGAACGATGTAGAGGCCAATTTCGGAGAAGGCAGCTTCATCTTCCCCACAGAATCAATATCGGCTTATCTTGAGGCAATGCAGACGGCTTTCGGGGCAACTGTTGCTGAAGGCACGACGGGAATCAGGGTTCAGATCACGTTAGAAGCGACACACTGGACGATAGACCTTGACCAACAGGCTGGACTTGGCAAATACGCTGTCGAATTGAAGAGATGAAAGGAGCTGAAGGCAACGCGGCAACCCGCGCGCCTGAACGCAGACGTTCGGAATAAAAAACGGCAATAAACAAATAATCCAACTCTTTTCATAAGTAATTAAACGCCCTTATCAGGATAAATACAGCTTGTTAAATCGGCATTGTTTTGATAAATTGTTGACATGAATTATTCGAGCATCATAACTATTGAACCCGGCAAACGAAGTGGCAAGCCGTGCATTCGCGGTATGCGTATTACTGTCTCGGATGTGCTGGAATATCTGGCATCAGGCATGACTGAGACAGAAATACTGCGAGATTTCCCCGAACTCACTCAGGATGACATCCATGCTTGTCTCGCATTTGCCGCTGATCGCGAGAAAAAGTTAGCAGTGGCATCGGCATGAAGCTGCTGCTTGATCAGAACCTTTCACGCCGACTTTTGCGTGATATTAATGTTGCGTTTCCAGGATCGCGGCACGTTGCCGATTTTAACCTGATGAGGGAAGACGATGAGGTCATTTGGAGGTTTGCGGCAAATCACGGATTTACCATTGTCTCAAAAGATTCCGATTTTTTGCATCGTGCATTTCTGCGTGGTCACCCTCCTAAAGTCATTTATATTGGAGTTGGAAATTGTCCCACGCAGCGCATCGGGAACTTGATCACTAATAACGTATCCTTGATCTGTGAGTTCGTTTCCGATCCAGTGGAGTCACTGTTGATTTTAAAATAAAAAGACGCAAAACCCGAACCAGATTTTCCAACGGATGGCGTAATGCGCCACCGCTGAAAATTACGTTGTGTCCAAAACAGGCCACTTGCAGGCGTATCTCGTTTGTGCTACATTTTCACTGGATTGAGGAGATGTTATAATGAAAAAAAGTGCCATGGTTAGAGCAAGACTGGAACCTGATTTGAAAACCAAAGCTGAACATGTGTTCCATCGCCTAGGATTGAATGCCACACAAGCTATCACGATGTTCTATAAGCAAGTCGAACTTAGGGGCGGTTTGCCTTTGTTTGAAGATTTTGACCATAACAGGCAGTACGCTGTTCCGGGTTTTCTTTTTAAAGAACAATAAACATTATCAAGGAGAGAAATTATGAGAAAAATCATTTTTATTTTTGGAGTATCAGTTTTTTGTGGAATGTATGTTTTCGCACAGACAAATTTTCACACTAATGTTACAAACCTTTGGTATCAAGGATATAAAACAAATGTACTTGCAATTGCAAACGAACGATTGTCTCAAAATACGAATGACATTGCAGGATTGATTTTGAAAGCTGAGTTTCAGCTGGATTCTTCTGAAATATACAATAGACATCTCATGCCTAGTTTGATAACTTATCTGTATGGGGAAACAAGAAAAAACATACATGCATATTATGCTCAGGATGGGCGATGCCAATGTGCCTTTTTCCGGTCTATGTTCATTGCTGAAGCATTTCGGGTTTTCATTACGAACTAGTGGTGATCATTATATCTTTATAAAAGATGGAGTTGATGAGATATTGAATTTGCAACCTAAAGGTAACAAAGCAAAATCATATCAGGTTAAGCAAGTTAGAAGTGTATTTTTGAAGTATGGGTTTAGATTGGAGATTTAATTATGAGTTCTAAATATGAAATTATAATTTTCTGGAGTGAAGAGGACTCTGCATTTATTGCTGAAGTACCTGAGTTGCCTGGTTGTATGGCAGATGGAAAAACATATAAAGAAGCACTTCAGAATGCTGAAATTATTATAGGTGAATGGATTGAAACAGCACAAAGTGTTGGCCGTTCTATTCCTTCTCCCAAAGGGCGATTGGCTTTTGCATAATTAAATGAGATTGTTTTTCGGCAAAGTAATGATATTATGATGAACAGATGTTGTAATCCTATCCCCGAATAACTGGATCACTTCTCCGGTTGAGGCGGGCAGCTTAGGGCCGCGAGGAGACGGGGGATGGCGGTAACAACGTCGAAGTCGATTTTACGAACATCAGGCGAGAGAGAGTTCCAGGGCACGATATCAGGGGAGGTGTGGGTATCGACGCTCTTGGGGCCTGGAGCATAGCCCCACCCAGCCAATTCGCGCTCCGCGCACCAGCGGGCGTGCTCCATGCGTCCAAGAATTTGGAGCTGCTCGTCGGTGAAGGCAACCGGGATTCCCCGGCGGGAGTCTGTTGCGGAATAATCGAAGGTTAGTAGTTTAAGCTCTAAATGTTCTGCCTGTTCGCGGTTGGACTCGCGAAACGCCTCGTCCAGACTCTCCCATGTCTTTCGGCTGGGCCCTGTTGTGGTGTCGCCTGCGGCTTGCCGATCAACAATGTAGGCTTCATGGAATACGCGGGCCATGCGGCTGAGCTCATCGGTCAGCACCAGTTCCCGTGTGCAGCAGGTGCCGGTCAGGCCGAAGCCGTCAATCTGTCGGGCCAGTGCCGAATCGGAGTGCTCTGCCTGCAGCAACTCGCACAGGCCAGCAGCGCGGGTTAGCCGGATAAAGATGGGTGTTGCGTGTGCCTTGAGATGGGGTGCCAGACGTAGGGCAATTGCAAAGTTTGCGTGGTCGTCGTCAAGACAAAGCACCACAGAGGTGATCTGGCCCGGTTTTGTGAGGATCTCAGTGATCTGTTTTATTGCTTGGGGACGGTCAAGGTCGGCTTGGATAAAGGCAAGATTACAGTGATGGGGTAGCGCGGGATAACGCGCCAAAAGGTGTTCTTTGCAGAGGGCGGCCTGGAGATCGATAATGGTGACTGTTGGTTTGAGACCGTTTGCATAGTGAGCACTGCGGACGAGGCGCAGCAGCACCGCCTCGCCCATCTGCCCCAAACCGCCGATCACTGTGTGCAGGGATCTGGCGTCGTCTGGCGCAAGCGGGCCGCATACCTGCAGGCGCTCGCGCCAGAGCAGGCGCGCCGCGTTATCGTATACGTTAAAGGTGTGCATGTCGATCTGGGCCGCGGCATCTTTGAAGATGCGGTGCCGCTTGAACAGTTCTTCAGTTTGCCGGTCAACCAGATGGATGTGGCAGGCAACGCGTCCAGCTCGGCTGGCAGAGGCCTTGCAGTGACGCATCAGGCTGGCCGCAATCTCGATGTTGACGCTGTCGTTACCGGTAGTGATGAAAACCCGCTCCGCACGCTCCGCCCGGGCCTGTCTGAGCGTCTCCCCGTCTGTGGCATCACCGCGAATCGCAAAAACGTCCGCCTGCGCAGGCACATCTTGCAGAACTTGCGAAGCCTTGCTGTCGATAATGATGACGCGCTGTTGTCCGCAGCAGTAATCGCGGATAAGGGCCGATGCTTTGGTTCCCGCGCCGCAGATGACAATGTGGCCACGACTGCGGCTCAGCCGGAAGTTTCGCACCTCTGAGTGGAAAATAACTGCGAGCGCTTGGGCAACAGCCGTGAAAGTCAAGACAGGCGCAAGAAAGCGGGCAATTTTAAGAGGCCAGGGGATAGGGTGGGGGATCACTCCTGATTCAAGGGTAAAAAGCTGGAGGCTCTGGTAGAACGCATCCGCCAGGGAATAGGGGCTTGCTGAAACAGCTTGATACTGGGTAAATCCAAGGGTGCCGATGGCGCAGGTCGCAACAGCCAGCAACGCTAAAACGAGCAGGCCGAAGCGTTGACGCAGAGTTCTTCCGGCTGGATGGACAGGATCGAGCATGATCATAGCAAGTGTTCCTTTGTAACAGTTGTTTTTGCGTAAGAGGCTCCGGCAGCCCGTAAAAAATCCATTGCGCTGAGGTTGTCGAGTTCGAGCAGGTTGCCCAATGCTGGGTGGATGATCTCTTCCCGTGTGAAGAGAGGGTTGTAGCGCAGGTAGGTAAAGAGTTTGTTTGGAATCAGGTTGTTGTGCTTGAGGTCGCCGATCTCTGAGTCGAGCTGATCGCCGACAAGGCAGCGACCCCAGAGCCGGCACAGCAGATCCTCGTGCGCGGTCACAGAGTCGATCAGTAGGTTAAACGAGAACTTCACCTGGTCGAGCAGGTGCATGCTCTCGATTGCCATGGGCATGGGGTATTTGCGCGTCATGCCTGTGCCGACTGAGACCAGCAGCAACCGCTCTTCACCAGTTTCAAAATTAATGCGGTACTCGGGCAGCGTGGCGAAGAGGAAGGCGATCTGTGACGGGTTGTTATAGGGTGAAACCGCGCCGTCGATAAAGTGAAACCGCTGGTCACCCAAAGCCAGCCGCTCGGGTTCAAAGTAGGTGGGCGCGGCGGTGCTGGCCCGCACGATCTGCCAGAGGGGCAGGTCGAGATTGCAGTCCGAGAGTGAGCGGTCGTTGTAGAGGGCGGCGGGGTTGTTGCAGATCGGCCACGATGAGCCAGTTGTTGCATTGCGCATCACCACCAGCAGTAGGGTTTTCAGGCACTGCGTACCCAGCGTGGCGGGCGAGCCATCCGCCTCGACCAGCGTTTTGCGCAGGAAGGCGTCGAAGCGGTCGTTGCGAAAGCGGCTTTTATGGCGACGGTGCCAGAGGTTAGGCGCGAAGATATCCGACGCACGTTCGTGATAGAGCGTGGCGACCTGCTCGACTGTCATGCCCCAGGCGAGGCAGGTGGCGATAATCGCCCCGGTGCTGGTGCCTGCGATCAAATCAAAGTACTGGTGCAGGGCCACGCCGTGCCGTAGCCGGATGGACGCTTCGATCTCCCGCAGGATCTCGAGTGCCAGTACGCCCCGTATCCCGCCGCCGTCGATGGTGAGTAGTCTTTTCATAATACCTCCTTCAGCAGGAGCGCAGCTCCCGCTGGATTGTTTCCCGTTACAGCAGTTCCTGCGCACCTGCTACTCTCTGTTCCCATAAACTTTTCCGCATTCATTTGCTCCCTGCTTCCAGCAGCGCCTCGATTGTCCTGTTTGCTCATTTATGTTCTCACCTCAGAGGAATAGATAAGTTGGGCATGGCGGCTTCGCCTGTGTCCGAGATCGCGTTATAGAGGATCGAGAGCAGCGAGATGGTGGTCTTTGAGTTTTCGTCGGCATACGCGACCCAATACAAGGTGCCACGATACTTTGTGGCACAATAAGCATCTTGCGGATGGCTGCCGGATAGGATCTTCAGATAGGGATTGGTGTTGTCGGTAGCTGCTGAGAGGTCGTAAAGCACGCCGAGCAGCGAGCGGTAAATCAGCACCACATCGCCGGTCAGATAGTTGGAGCGGAACGCCATCTGCTGCTCTTTGCTATATTGTGCGGCAAAACGTTTCAGCAAAATCTCCGCCATCACGCTGGCATTGCGTTTGCGTAGCGACTCTGTCTCCGCTCCTGGCATGGCACGCATCTGCCGCGACTTGAATGGATCGCGATACATAAAATCATTCTCATCGCCGATCTGCAACAACAGTTGGCCAAAGTGTTCAACATCTACTTCATCTGCAAACGGAGAGTCTGCCAGTGGCCGGGCGAGAGGCGGCGGGCTCTGCGTATGGAAGCTTTCTGTGAATAGCTCCCAGATAGTTAGAAAATCGAAGCCTGAGATACCGAGAAACATCATGGTTTCCAGCTTGATCGGGCGCGTCAGCCGCTGAGAGAATTCCACACCCTGGAGTGGACGGTAGCTGATAGTGGGCATCTGCGAGTAGCCGATCTGCCCGCCAAATGTCTTGGTTTTACTCTCAGTTCCCAACGGATTTATATCAGTCACAGCCAGACCGGCCGAACTGCCCATTGAAAGGCTTTCGCTCGCCATAATGCTGGCTACCGACATAAAGGCCGGCGAATCTTTAAACCGCAATCGCACGAGGTTATTCAGCAACTGCTCATCTGTAGCCAGTGCCATCGCCTCGTTAAACCCCGGCATATCCCGCTGCACGCTCTTCGTGCCAATATGCGTACAACCCGCCATCAAGGCTGGAATCAACAACCATGCTAATCTTTTCATCTCTTCTCCTTGTTAACAGTTTCACCCACTGATTTTCACTAATTGCCTTGCTGCTCATGCGCATTTAACAGAGCTTCGATCTTCTTCATCTCAGGATGGTCGCGACCTGCTTCGCGCAGAGCTTTGAAATCATTCCTCAACTCGTCGTTCCATTTGCGGCCATCTTCGAAAGCGGTGGTCATACTTTTCATAACCCCGCTTTCTTCTTCGTGAACTCGATGAACTTTTCATCCGTCGGTTGCAGTATCCCGTGCTGCTTCATGCCGAGAAGTTGTTCATGCGCCTTGCGCCACCAAACGCGTGCTTTTTCGGCATCTTGCTGTTCTTCAAAGCCTGCCATCTTGGCATAACTGACAAACAGGTCGCGCTGCCAGTCGGCGTTGCCGGGGTCGCGCGCGGCGAGGGTTTCCCGTATCTCCAGCGCCTTGCGGTAGTGTTTCTCGGCCTCGGGCAGGTTGCCGGTAGCCGTCATGAAATCGCCCAGCTTGTCGTGGCTGACAGAGAGGTCGCGCTGCCAGCCGGCGTTGCCGGGGTCGCGCGCGGCGAGGGTTTCGGCGATCTCCAGCGCCTTGCGGTAGTGTTTCTCGGCCTCGGTCAGGTTGCCGGTGGCCTTCATGAAATCGCCCAGTTTGTTGTGGCTGACGGAGAGGTCACGCTGCCAGTCGGCGCTGCCGGGGTCGCGCGCGGCGAGGGTTTCCCGTATGTCCAGCGCGTTGCGGTAGTGTTTCTCGGCCTCGGTCAGGTTGCCTGTGGCTTTCATAAA
>Ga0265294_10001269_pt1 | contig 34225 bp, 30 predicted proteins | sample MunlanPumphouse3_FD_192504 | JGI IMG/M metagenome (GOLD analysis project Ga0265294, IMG submission 192504) | Groundwater microbial communities from a municipal landfill in Southern Ontario, Canada - Pumphouse #3 | ecosystem: Environmental > Aquatic > Deep subsurface > Groundwater | place...
CTCTTTCCACTCTTTCCTGAAGTTGTCTTCCGATTCTTGGCTTCGCAATCTTTCAACTCCTGTAAAGTAATTACGCATTTGCCACTCAGGTCCTCTGTCGCCATTTGGCATGTCTTGCCAAACAATCATACCTAATTGATCGCAATGCATATACCAGCGTGCCGGTTCCACTTTTACGTGTTTACGTATCATATTGAAACCTAAATCCTTTGTTTTCTGCACATCATACAGTAAAGCTTCATCGGTTGGAGCTGTATAGAGCCCATCGGGCCACCATCCTTGGTCGAGCGGACCAAATTGAAACAGATCTTTGTTATTAAGCTGCAAACGCACTATTCCTTTGTCATCTCGTTTCATGGAATATTTACGCATGGCGGTATAACTGCCTACTTTATCAATCTGTTTATCATTGTTCCGCAACTCTATTTCTACCGAATACAAGAACGGGTCGTCCGGAGACCACAACCTCATATCTTCAGGCATTGGAACTTCTACAGGAACGTTATTTATCGATTGAGCAGTGGCAACGATACGATTTCCATCTTTTACTTTAACTACAACTTTATCTGTAGAGTTTTTAATATTGACAAATGTCTCAACTTGCAATATCTTCGAGTCAATATCAGGTGTAATTTTTATATTTTCGATATAATGGTCAGGAACCGGTTCAATCCATACTGTTTGCCAAATACCGCTTACGGGTGTGTACCATATTCCTTCGGGTTTATTAACCTGTTTTCCTCTTGGCTGAAAGCCTTCATCGGTTGGGTCCCACACTTTCACGACCAACTTATTGGCGCCGCCATTTTTTAAAGTCGGTGTAATATCAAAGCTAAAAGGCGCATAACCACCGGTGTGTTGACCAACTTTCACATCGTTCACCCACACATCGGCTTTCCAATCAACTGCTCCAAAGTGGAGCAAAACCTTATTGTTTCTCCATTTAGAAGGGACCGTAAATTTACGCTGATACCAAAGTTCATTCTCTTTTCCCAACATTTTCTGCACTCCTGAAAGACTTGATTCAACAGCAAACGGAACCAAAATTTCTCCGTCAAAATTGGATGGTACTTGCTGCCCTGCAGGAAGTATGGCGTAATTCCATAATCCATTTAAGTTTTGCCATTCGGCACGCTCCATAATTGGACGTGGGTATTCCGGCAATACATTATTCACATCAATTTGTGATGCCCATTTTGTTTTGATTTTATCACCGGCAGGATGCCATTGGGCGAAGATTGATAAGTTTAAAAAGAAGGTCAAAAATAAAAAAGTAGTTGTTCTCATTTCAATATTTAAAACGTGATTATTCAATAAATGTCAATTCAAAATATGATCCCACTCCGAAAAGTCAATCTCACTCATTTATACCTCTGAATCTGAAGAGAACTCTTGGAGAGAGCTGGTTATTAGGCTCTTCCCTCAGGGACAATGAGTATAAAAAAGTCTAATAATCAGTATTGGAATGTTTTCGGAGTGGGTTCAAATATGACGTTTTTTTGTCAATTCATTAAGTCATCAAATCCTATACCCTTCACTATACTCTTTTGTCAAAAGTTTATCGGCTTCCGGATCATCCACAAACTTCTCTGCATCTGGATTCCATTTAATTGGACGTTTTAGTTCGTATGCAATGTTGCCTAAAGTGCAAACTGTACAAGAACGATGTCCAATTTCAACAGGAACAACCGGATCGGTATGGTTTTGAACCGCTTCAATAAAATTTTGAAGATGTGGAACTTTTGTTTCATATGCTCCTTCATCTGCTGACGTTTTGGTTGGCAATAAACTATCGTCCGATGCAAGAAAGTGACCACGAGAAATCTCTATCCAACCTTTGTCGCCCCAAAATTTTACACCTTTGGTTTGCTGTTCGTTAAAAGGTTCTTCGGTCATCACTGTGCCGTTTGCATATTTATAGGTAAGGAATTGTCTGTTTTCGTATCCGGCTGGAATAATTTCTATTGGTCCGCTTTCGTCCATTTCTAATGCCCACTGTGCAATATCAAACATGTGAGCACCCCAATCGGTCGTAAACCCTCCGCCCAACTCTTTGTACCAGCGCCATGCACCCCAAAATTGTTCATTTTGCTCGGGATCTAACGATATGGGCGGATTCAGTTCCGAATTGTAATGAACGAAAGGAGAAGGACCCAACCACATTGCCCAATTTAAACTAGCCGGAACGTTCTCCTCGGGAAGATCGTAGGGTACCGGAGGCCCGCCAACGTGAGCATTTATGCGCTCAATTTTTCCGATTCTTCCTTCCTGGACCATTTTTACGGCGTGTTGAAAGTTTGTATCGGAGCGTTGCTGACTTCCTACTCCCAAGATTACATTGTTCTTTCTTACGGCTTTTACCAATTCCTGACCCTCTTTTATTGTAAAAGTTAATGGTTTTTCCAGATAAATATTTTTCCCGGCATTGCAAGCATCAATTGCCATAAAGGCGTGCCAATGATCGGGCGCTGCAATAACCACTGTATCAATATCTTCACGAACTAACAAATCGTGATAATCTTCATACACATCAACGTTGATCTCTTTCTCAACATTGGAATAGTAGTCATTTACACGCTTTAAAAAACGTTCGTTTTTAATGCCATATACATCGCTTCCGGCAACAACTTCTACATTGGGCATTTTGATGAACCCATTGAGCAAATACATGGATTGCTGACCCAGCCCAATAAAACCTAATCGAATAATCTTATCGTTACTCGATTTCTTTGAATCGCTTTTACAGGATGATAAAAAGTGAGGAAAAACTAATGCTCCTGCGGCACCAATAGTGGCTGTTTTAAGAAAACCTCTTCGCGTTAATTTTGTCATAGTGGATTGATATTAAAAATTAAAAAATTACACATTTTGGAGTAAAAGCAAATATAAACATTTTTAAAACAATTTTGCGCTAATAAGGGTGTTTTTTAGTAAAATATGGAAGAATTCTTTTTGTTAATTTACAAAAACCTTCAATTCATATGAAATTGGTTCTATAACTACCAATCCTGAAAGGATTGTATGTTTATAGCACTGATAACAGAAACTATGGTGCGACCACTATCGAGGTGGTCGAATATGTATATTCGCAAGTAATGCTATAAACATGTGACTTTTAGATGTCACGCAATGCAATAGATTTGATTTGAATGTTACGATATGAATAAGGTAATAAGGTTTGTTTTGTTGGAGATGTTCTCCTGTTACTAAGTACCCACGATTTTTAATCGAACATCAAGTATAATAACTTAAAGGTTAAAAACTTACACTCTTATTTATCTTTATGCCATCTGACAAAGATAAAGAACGAAACTTTTCTTCAATTAAATTTCTTAACACTCTAATATATAATGAGATGAACTTTAGTTATAGGGAAAATCGATATATTAAAAGCACATTGCGGCTCCTGTCCGCATTGTGCATAAAAAGTAGAATATAGACAGTGCGGTTTGGAACCGCAATGTCCGATTTTGTACACATGTTTAGAAAACAATTTGACGGTGAACTCGTAGAAGTGGAATCAGTGTGTCCGCCAATATTTTAATAAAAAGTGCCATTGTAGGGGCAAATCCGCGTGTCTGCCCGTAATTAATCGGTTTGATAATATAATATCAAGTCAGCAGATGTAAAAACACAAAAAAAGGTGTTTATAATTTTCATTATAAACACCTTATTATTGTCGGGGTACCAGGATTCGAACCTGGGACCTCCTGCTCCCAAAGCAGGCACACTAACCGGACTGTGCTACACCCCGAGTGATTTGTTTCAAACCGGGTGCAAATTTAGACAAAATTACATTACAAACAAAATATTTGATTTGATTTGGTGGCGAAACTTCGGTTATTAAGGAATTGATGGATGATTAGGAATGTTTATTATGAGATTTTATACGAAATAAAGTATGCTATTCTATATATCTATTTTTTCTCTCGGCAATGTAAGAACTCACATTCAACTATGCTGTGATTTTATTGTCGGTTTATTGTAAGTCACTGTTTAACTGGGCTTTAGCCACATTGAGATTTATATTGATTAAACGCCTAATTCATTATATTCATTTATAGTTGTTTAGCGTCAAAAAAAACATCAAAAAATGTTTCGGTGTATGCTCATCTAATACTTATTTACTCGCGCAAAGTCGCTGAGAACGTTAAGTTGCAGAGTATCAAATGTATACTCTATTTATTTGTAATATTTTAGCATAATACTTCAAAATAAAAAATCGTTTTTCATTAAAAAGTTTCATCAAAAAAATATTTCGGAAAAATCTCAACGATTAAATAATCGACCTTGATACGTGTTTCTTTCTTTGAATCGCTTGATAACTTTTTGAGCAAGCTCATGATTTTTTATGCCCCAATTGGGAGCTATTAACAGCTCTTTTGGAGATTGCGAAGCAAATCGTTCTATATAAAAATCGGGATTTAGAAGTTCAGAAAAATCGACACAAAGATCAACGTACTCTTTTAATTCAAAAATGTGGAACGACTCGGGCAGTAATTTATATTCTTTTGCCATGGCTGTCCCTTTTACAATTTGAAGTTGATGGAGTTTGATTGTCGTCAAGGGCAAAGCGGATAGGGTAGAGGCGTGACTTAATATTTCCTGGTACGATTCACCGGGTAATCCTAAAATCATGTGAGCACCTACAGGAATGCCTCGTTGAGACGTTTTTATTATGGTCGCAGAAGATTTTTCAAACGTGTGCTGTCTGTTTACTCGCTCAAGCGTTTTGTTCAGAGTTGACTCCACTCCATATTCAATAAGTACAAAGTGTGTTTTGTCTATTTTTTCAAAATAATCGAGCAACTCATCCGACATGCAATCGGGACGTGTACTAACAATAATTCCTACTACATTGGGATAAGCAAGTGCTTCTTCATACAATGGAATAAGGGATTCAACGTCGGCGTATGTATTTGTGTATGATTGAAAATAGGCAAGATATTTCATATCGGCATATTTATGCGAAAAGAAATTGATGCCTTCCTTCAATTGTTCAGAAACAGTCTTAGTGCCAACACCATAGGCAGGACTGAAACTTTTGTTGTTGCAATAGGTGCATCCTCCTCGTCCTTTCGTTCCATCACGATTGGGACAGCTGAAGCCGGCATTTATCGATATCTTCTGCACTTTGTATGGAAAGTGCAGTGATAGATACGTTGAGAAATCGTTAAAGGTTTTGATTGATTCTTCCATCATAGAGATTTATTGACAAATGCAAAGGTAAATTATTTTTTAAGGACCACTTACGTATAATATATTTTTATTTAATGAATTATCCGATTTGAGATGAGAGGGTTTAGCTATAAATAAAAAAAGCCACCCAATCAAGAGCAGCTTTTTTATCTATTTGTGAAAAATCAAAAATGAATTATTCTTCCGATTTAGTCTCGGTATCCTCCTCTTTGGGTTTTTCCTTTTCGGGTTCATCAGTTTTGCTTTCAGCATCGTCAGCTTTCTTTTCAGATTTCTTTTCTGTTTTCTCAGCTTCCTTTTCTGTTTTTTCGACTTTCTTTTCGGCTGTTTTCTCAACTTTATCTTCAGTCGTCTTCTCAACTTTCTCGTCAGTTGCTTCCTCAGTTTTCTCTTCAGTTTGTTTTTCAACTTTCTCGTCAGTTGGCTTTTCAACTTTCGTGTCAGTTGATTTATCTACTTTTTCGTCAGTTGATTTATCTGCTTTCTTTTCGGTTGATTCCTCAACTTTCTTTTCAGCTTTTGCTTCTGCTTCTGCAGGTACTTTTTTAGCCTCTTTAGCATCTTCCGCTTCAACAGGTTTTTCTACAACGTCCTCGCTTTTTTCAGCCTTTTCTGCTTCTTTTGCTTCTTTCTTGTCTAAGGCTGCTTTGGCTGCGGTTAACTTTTTACTGTCAAGTTTTTCTTTCAATGCAGCTAACTCCTCAATATCTCCCAAAGTAGATTTTTCTATTGGAGAAGTTGGAGCGCCGGTTGTTGCCTCTTCGCTTTTACGGCTTCTTCTTCTGCCACTTGCTTTCTTCTTAGAATCGGAGGGAGCTTGTCCACCGGTTTGTTCGTCTTCGTAGGCACGACTGTGAGATACCAAAATTCTTTTTGAATCCTTGTTGAATTCAACAATTTTGAAATCTAATTTTTCATCCAATTGGGCTTGTGTTTTGTCTTCTTTTACTAAGAATTTTGATGTAGCAAATGCTTCAACACCATAGGGTAAAGAAATAATTGCACCTTTGTCCAATAGTTCTACAACAGTACCTTCGTGAACAGAACCAACCGTGAAGATTGTTTCAAATACTTCCCAAGGATTTTCCTCCAATTGTTTGTGACCTAAGCTTAAACGACGATTTTCTTTGTCTACTTCTAAAACCTGAACTTCAATTGTGCTTCCAAGTTCTGTAAACTCGCTTGGGTGTTTTATCTTTTTGGTCCACGAAAGGTCGGAGATATGAACAAGACCTTCTACACCTTCTTCAATTTCAACAAATATTCCAAAGTTAGTGAAGTTACGTACAATTGCTTCGCGTGTGCTTCCAACAGGATATTTTTCTTCAATATTTTCCCATGGATCGGGTTTCATTTGTTTCATGCCGAGCGACATTTTTCTTTCTTCTCTGTCTAAAGTAAGTACAACAGCTTCAATTTCGTCGCCAACTTTCAGAAAATCTTGTGCGCTACGCAAATGTTGAGTCCAACTCATTTCGGACACATGAATTAATCCTTCTACTCCTTGTTCTATTTCAACAAATGCACCGTAGTCGGCCATTACAACCACTTTTCCTTTTACAACATCGCCCACTTTTAGTTCAGTATCAAGAGCATCCCACGGATGTGGTGTCAATTGTTTCAGACCAAGAGCAATACGTTTTTTCTCATCATCAAAGTCGAGAATAACAACATTTATTTTGTCGTCTAATTGTACAACCTCTTCCGGGTGTTGAACGCGTCCCCAAGATAAGTCTGTAATATGAACAAGTCCGTCAACACCGCCAAGATCAATAAATACACCGTATGAAGTAATGTTTTTTACAATACCTTCTAATACTTGACCTTTTTCTAATTTGGCAATAATTTCTTTTTTCTGTTGCTCTAATTCTTCTTCAATTAGCGCTTTGTGCGAAACTACAACGTTTTTGTATTCAGGATTGATTTTAACTACTTTGAATTCCATTGTTTTATCTACAAAGATGTCGTAATCGCGGATTGGTTTTACGTCAATTTGAGATCCCGGTAGGAAAGCTTCAATTCCAAATACATCTACAATCATACCGCCTTTTGTGCGGCTTTTGATGTATCCTGTAATAATTTCGTTGTTTTCGAGAGCTGCATTTACACGATCCCACGAACGCGATGCGCGTGCTTTTTTGTGAGATAATATTAATTGCCCCCTTTTGTCTTCTTGACTTTCAATATAAACTTCTACTTCGTCTCCTACCTTTAAGTCTGGGTTGTAGCGAAATTCATTTAATGAAACAATACCTTCTGATTTGAATCCGATGTTGATAAGAACTTCACGTTTGTTCATCTCAGTGATGGTACCCATAACTACTTCTTTATCGCTAATTTTACTTAGCGTTTGGTCGTATGTTTCGGTTAATTCTTGTTTTTGTTCTTTGCCGTAGGTTTCGCCTTCAGCATAGGCGTCCCAATCAAAGTCTTGAATGGGAGCATTTTTTAATTCTTCACTCATTTGTTGATTTAAAAAAATTGTAATTAATAAAGTTAGACATTATATTATTTGTAAAAACGGTTGCAAAGATACACTGTTTTTTTGTATAAACCAATTCATTACGAGATAATTTTGATTTTCTGAAATCCATGATTATGCCGATATCTTTCTGTTTTATTAGGAACAAAGAGAGGGTAAAAATCAAGGTAGATTTTGAACGGAAATGGAAAAAGAGCTAAGTTTACGTTCTACTTAGCTCTTTCATCATCTGTATTGTATTATAAAAATTACCTTTACACGTAGTGCCTGCAAGAAAACCATTGTTTATTGAGTCTACGGATAAGAAAAAGTCAGTGACTACACCAACAACCCATTTGACACCTCGTCTCGCGCTGCTTTTCCAACCAATGTTTCTATCAATTGAAGAGAAAAACTGATGGCAAAAGCCGGTCCCTTTCCAGTAATTATATTTCCGTCTACTGTAACCGGTTCGTGGGTAACAGTTGCTTCAATAAGTTCGGCTTCAAACCCCGGGTAACAAGTTGCACGTTTGCCCTTTAACAAACCCATATTCCCCAATACCATAGGAGCAGCGCAAATGGCACCAATAAATTTATTTTCTGCAAACTCTTTGAGTTGTGATTTTACACCTTCGTGTTCGTTAAGATTTTTTGCGCCGGGCATTCCACCGGGTAGAACAAGCATGTTATAATCGGCAAAATTGACATTATCAAAAAGTTTATCTGCTTCAACAGGTATGTTGTGTGCACCTTTAACGGTTTGATCGCCGGTCACAGAAACAGTTGTTACTGCTACTTCAGCTCTGCGTAATATATCTATTATTGAGATTGCTTCAATTTCTTCAAATCCTTCTGCTAAGAATACGACTACTTTTTTCATATTGTTTTTTTTATTTGAGATTAAACTTATAGGTAATGATACCTTGTTGATTATTAGCGGAATTTATGGAGTTGAATTTTGTGCTTCGGGCAGCTTTTATGGCTTCGTTGCGCAATGTGCTGCTGGGAGTGTTTGTTCCACGACCGATTTCAGCATCTATAACATTGCCACTTGGATCAACTGTTATGTTCACAACAACTGTGCCGTAATCGTCAACCGTATATCGTGGTTGTGTAAGACCGCCTCTTCCTAAACTTCTTCCGTCTAAATTGTATGATCCAATGCCTCCTACTCCGCTGGTTGCTCCTTGGGATGCATTCCCGGTAGAAACTCCTTGAGTTCCTTCTCCCTCTGTGGTTCCTCTGCTGGCGCTTGTGTTATCGCCAAACAATCCGGACATCTCTCTGTTTATTGCTCTGCTACGCGCTTCTTCTTCTCTTTTTTTACGTTCTGCCTCCTCTTGTTGACGCCGCTGTTCTGCTAACAGAGCTTGATTTTTCCGTTCCTCTTCTTCTTTTTCTCTGTTTTTTTGTTCTGTAACAGAAATCGAAGGTTCGTCGCTTTGTGTTATTAACGAGGGTTGGGCAGGAATGTTCTGAGGTCTTTCTATTTCCTGAACAGGTGGCGTGGGTTCGCGCAAGGGCGCTTCTTCATAACCGGAAGCGTCCTCTACATTTCCAAACATCACCGGAATACCGCCTAGGTCTTGGGGCGGACTGGCAAGTGAGAAAAAGGAAAACAAAAGAATAATTAGAAGCAATATCATAAAGATAGCCGCTCCAACCACACCTGTTATTTCTTCTTTTGTAATCATTTTTTTTGTATGCTTACGAGTGAATCTTATTTTTTTTATTTTGGTCTGGTCATTAATACCATTTTAAATTTATGCTGATTGGCAATATCCAAAATTCGAACTATTTCGCGGTAAGGAACGCTTTCGTCCGCGTAGAGTGCGACAAATATATTTGGATCTTCGCTATACGATGACTCAAGAAAGGGAGTTATTGCTTCAAAAGGAACTTCTCTTTCCATATCACCACCCGCTGCCACATAATAACGCATTTCTGCATCAATAGTTACCCTTGTGAGTGGTTTTGCTTGAGCTTGTTGTTGTGCTTTTGGCAATAACACTTTTATTGCACTGGGAACAACAATGGTGGATGTAATCATAAAAAATATCAATAGCAGGAAAATAACATCCGTCATCGATGCCATGCTAAACCCTGATTCTATTTTATGTCTCTGTTTAAGTGCCATAATGTATTTAAGATGCTGGTTCGTTCAATATATCCATAAATTCCATGATGCGCATTTCCATCTTGTTTATGACTCCTTTAATGAGTGTGGTTAGATAATTGTATGCAAACATTGCAATAATACCAACTATAAGACCACCAACCGTGGTGATAAGTGCTTCGTAAATACCGGTTGACAAGGTTGTTACATCAACGTTGGCACCTTCGCTTGCCATGCTCATAAAAGCTTTCACCATTCCGGTAACTGTTCCCAGAAATCCAATCATGGGTGCTCCTGCGGCAGTTGTAGCCAATATAGGAAGCCCTTTTTCAAGTTGAGCAATTTCTATATTACCCACGTTTTCCACAGCACTGGTTACGTCAGTCATTGGTCGCCCCAATCGGGTTATTCCTTTCTCCACCATTCGTGCTGCCGGAGTATCTGTTTTACGACAAAGCGATAAAGCAGCCGAAACCTTTCCTTCATGAATGTAATCTTTAATTCTATTCATAAAAGTTGCATCTTCCTGTCTTGCTTTTTTTATTACAAGAGTTCGTTCGATTAAAACATAAATGGACAGAAATAGAAGAATTAATAAAACAATCATCAGCCAACCGCCTTTTACAGCTAAGTCAAGGGCATTCATAGTAACTGCAGATGTTTCAACTGATGTGCTTGCTTGTTGTAGTGAATCTAAAGCCGCAGTTGGAATTTGTAATATATTCATAGTTTAAAAGTGCATTTATGTTTTTCGATTTAATTTCTTTTGCAGGAGGTAAAGATAACTAACTAATTTGTTTTAGTACGTCTTTACAATATGGTTAAACAATTTTTATATGCTTTTATTGTTTTTTCCAATCCCATATACAATGCGTCGGAAATAAGTGCATGTCCAATTGAAACTTCTTTTATCCAAGGAATATTTACAATCAAATAATTTAAATTTTCTAAGTTTAAATCGTGTCCGGCATTTAGTCCCAGGCCAAGATTGCGCGCCAACATAGCAGCTTCAATAAAAGGTGCAATAGCTGTTACCTTATCTTCTGCATAAGATTTTGCATACGGTCCGGTGAAAAGCTCAATCCGATCGGTTCCTATTTTAGAAGCAGCTTTAATTTTTTCTAAATCGGTTTCCATAAAAAGCGATGTTCGGATTCCGGCAGCTTGCATTTCGGCTACAATTTCCGAAAGGAACAATTCGTGAGTTACCGTATCCCAACCTGCGTTGGATGTGAGGACATTAGGCGCATCGGGTACAAATGTAACCTGGTTAGGTTTAATTTTTTTCACCAAGGAAATAAATTCGGGAGAAGGATATCCTTCGATATTAAACTCAGTAGTGATTTTTGACTGAAGATCGAAAACATCTTTTTGTCTGATGTGTCGTTCATCAGGTCTGGGATGAACGGTAATACCGTCTGCTCCAAAACGTTGACAGTCTTCTGCAACTTTCAAAATGTCAGGAGTATTTTCGCCACGTGCATTTCGTAACGTGGCAACCTTATTTATATTAACGCTTAATTTCGTCATGATGTGTGTAAAGGGAGTTTGCTTCTGTTAAATATTAGGTACAAAGATACGTAAATTTTCAACCAATTTGAAAAGTAAAGAAAACAATTAGTCGATTTATTGTTCTTAAAGAATGAATTTTTTTTACATCTTTGTAGTAGTCTTTGAGGAAAAACAGTAAATAGGAAACAAGTGTTTCGGGAAAAGTCAGTTACTTTACTAAATCTCACTTTTTCAAATACTTCGTTAGTGAGTCATCCGTTTATTAATCAAAGACTCGAGAAGCAAAATAACTTGCTGACACAAAAAACAGAGAGGATTATATTTTATGCAAACAAAAGAGTTCATAAAGCAACAGGTGAAAAAATTTGCTGCCGGCATTACGCCTGAGCAATTTATGGAGTTAACGGAGCAGGAACACTCTTTAATTGTGTTAGAGGTCCCAATTAATGATTATACACTTTCTGAAATTGCCCGATTAGTGGAAGACAACAATGCTCGTGTAATTCGCTTAGAAGTGCTTCCTTCAAAAGATGGGTTGAGCTTGCTTGTTTCCTTGAAATTAGATATCATTGATATCTCTGCCGTTCTTCGAAGTTTTGAGCGGTATAGCTACAATATTATCTATTATTTTATGAGAGAAGGCGATATAAGTGATACTTACGAAGATAGATTGAAGGAATTGTTGCATTATTTGGATATGTAGGGTGGTGATTTGGTGATATGGTGATGTGATGTGATGTGTGGTAAGAGGTATTACAAGTGATGAGTGATAAATTCGTAATTAGTAATTCATAATTCGTAATTAAATGAAAATAGCTCTGTTTGGCATTCAATATAGTGAGAAATCTGATGCATATGAGGATCAGTTTTATGAGATTTGTAAAAAAATTAGAAGACATGAAATAGAAGTCTATTTACCAATTACCTTTTTTGAAAGCTTATCCCATTCATTAAAGAAAAAAATAGAACCTTTTGTAACCTTATTTGAAAACATCGACAGTTCCAAGGTTGATTTAGCTTTTAGCATTGGTGGCGATGGCACATTCCTGCGAACTTCTGCTGCAATAGCAGATCATAAAATTCCCATTTTGGGGATTAATACGGGCAGATTAGGGTTTTTAGCAGATATAAAATACAAGGATTTGGATGAAACATTGGATGAGATATTCAATCGTAATTATCGGATTGAGATGCGTATGCTTTTGAAAACCATTACCAAAAAGAGTAACAAAGAAGAGGATCTTATCAACTACTCACTCAACGAAGTTGCCGTTCTTAAGCAAGATACTTCAGCAATGCTCACCATCCATGCTTTTATAGACGATGAGTATTTGACATCCTATCAGGCCGATGGTCTTGTTGTTGCCACACCAACAGGTTCCACGGCTTATTCTTTGAGTATTGGTGGTCCCATAATGGTTCCAACTGCTCCCAATATTATCCTTACGGCTATTGCTCCGCATAGTTTAAACACCCGTCCTTTGGTAGTAGACAGCAACAGTAAAATAACACTCAAAGTAGAAAGTCGTAGTTCCAACTTCCTTGTTTCATTAGATGGTGTTTCCCAAACATTAAATGTGGATAGTTTTTTAGAGATAAAAAAAGGTGAATATGCTCAACCTGTCGTAAAACGATGTGGACATACTTTCTTTGAAACATTGCGACATAAACTGATGTGGGGGGTGGATATACGTTCGTCGGAGATAGAGAAATAGTTTTTCTGTGGTCTGTGATATGAGGTCTGTAATGTGAGATGAAATTGGAGGTGTTTGGCGTGTAGATACTCGAAGACGCAAAGCCTTGCGTCTTGAAAATTCTCGCTGCTGCTGTTGATTTTCATGCAAGCGTAGTTCGTATAATAAAGCAAAGAACTATAGATGAAACAAAGTAAAACACAAAACAATAAAACTTATGACTAAAGAAGAAATCAAAGTTAGAGAAAAGGAATTATTAAAACTGACAAATACATTTTGCATTCAAAAATTAGATGCAGAATATTCGGAACTTTGTGAAAAACTAATTTTGAAGATGGGAAGAAAAAGAGAAGTACCCTTTAAAAGTGGCAAAATTGAAATATGGGCTGCGGCAGTAGTACATGCACTTGGTTCAATAAATTTTCTGTTTGACCGTTCATCCGAACCATACTTATCTGCAGATGATATATGTGAATATTTTGGAACAAAAAAATCGACCGTATCCAACAAGGCAAGGCAAATTAGAGATATGTTTAAAATGGCTTATTTTGATCCTGAATTTTCAACTGCAGATCGGATAGAAAACAATCCATACAGAGATTTGGTTATGGTTGATGGTCTTATTGTCTCTTTATCAATGCTCCCCGAACATTTACAAGAGTTGGTGCGAAAAGAGAGAGAAGCAGGACGAGATGTTGAATTTACATCAGAACCTGAATAGTAAAACTCGATTGGATCAAAAACCCTCCGCTCGCGCGGTTTTGCGAACCATTAACCCAGTGAAATAGTGAAGAAATTTCACAAGGCAAGCCTTCTGAAACATGTTCACTTGAATTTCACAGGGTGAATCCCATGAAATAGAATTAAATTTCACAGAGAGAATGTTACGAAGCAAAAAGTATTAAGGGATTGTGCCGAAATAACTTGACGCTTTAAACGTGCTCTTTTGTCCTTTAACTTCGTTGAAAACTCATTGAATAGCCCGCTATTCGCAGAATTTTCAAGTCGTTAACGAATAAAATAGCTTCGTTTCAAACAGTCAACTTATTTCATTACAAACCCTAAGTGAATATTAGAAACACCCAAAACCAATCGTTTCTTTGCCGAAATATATACAAAAAAAATATTCGTGGATTAAGAATTAATCCACGAATATTTTTCGAGTTCAAATTTATATCAAAAAATTAATATAAGAATCCAAGTAAAATACCTGCTGCTACGGCCGAACCTATAACACCCGCAACGTTTGGACCCATTGCATGCATAAGTAAATAGTTATTAGGATCATATCCAACTCCTATTTGTTGTGAAATACGTGCTGAGTCGGGTACTGCGGATACACCTGAATTACCAATAAGCGGGTTGATTTTGTTATCTCTTTTTAGGAACAGATTCAAAAACTTCACAAATAGAATTCCCGCACAAGTTGCTATCACAAAAGAAATAGCTCCAATTCCGAATATCTGTAAAGATTGGAATTTTAAAAATGTTGTTGCCTGCGTTGATGCACCCACTGTAACTCCAAGCAAAATTGTAACAATATCAATAAGTGGTCCGCGAGCAGTCTCTGCTAATCGTCTGGTTACACCAGATTCTTTCAGCATGTTTCCGAAGAATAGCATACCCAAAAGAGGTAAACCGGAAGGCACTAAGAATGTTGTTAACAAAAGTCCAACAATTGGGAAAATTATTTTTTCCGTTTGTGAAACTGCGCGCGGAGTCTTCATTCGTATTACACGTTCTTTATCGTTTGTTAGCAATCTCATAAATGGAGGTTGAATAACCGGAACTAAAGCCATATAGGAATAGGCTGATATAGCCACAGCTCCCAATAAATTTGGTGCCAACTTAGAAGTGATAAAAATAGCTGTTGGTCCGTCTGCACCACCAATAATACCGATTGCACCAGCTTGATTGGGTTCAAATCCCATTTGCAGGGCAATAAAATAAGCTCCAAAAATACCGAATTGAGCAGCAGCTCCTATAAGGATTAATTTAGGGTTAGATATTAACGCAGTGAAATCGGTCATTGCTCCAATTCCCAAAAATATGAGAGGCGGATACCATCCTTGTACTACTCCCTGATAGAGAATGTTTAGAACGGAGCCTTCCTCATAAATTCCAATCTGCAGATTGGCTGCTTCATTAAATGGGATGTTTCCGATAAGAATTCCAAATCCAATCGGAATTAATAATAATGGTTCATATTCATATTTCACCGCAAGGAAAATAAAGAACAGACCAATTACAATCATTGTAATATGACCGATAGTTGAGTTAGCAAATCCACTATATTCCCAAAACGTTGTTAAATTGTCAGATAATGATAATAAAATATTCATGTCTGTTTTTTTTATTCTATTACTACCAGTTCTGCTCCCTCAAGTACAGAATCACCTTTAATTACAGAAACTTTTGCTACTTTACCATCAGAGGGAGCTTGAATGTTGTTTTCCATCTTCATAGCTTCTAATATCAATAAAACATCTCCTTTTTTTACTGCATCGCCGACACTTACTCTTAAATCTAAAATTACACCTGGTAGCGGGGAATTTACGACTATGCTTCCTGCAGCAACAGCTGTACGTGTTACGGTTGGTCTTGGAGCAGCATTTTTTGTTTGTGAAGAAGAGGATACCACCTGCCTTTGAATGCGTGAAACGGGTTTTTTCTTCGTTTGTTCAATTTCTACCATATAAGGAGTGCCATTTACTTCCAATTCAACTGATGTATCGTCCGAATTTTGCACTACTACTCTATAAGGAGAGCCGTTGATTTTATATTTAAATACTTTCATACGAATTATATTTCTTTTTTTGTTTTATATGTTTATTTAGGCAATTGTCTCATGTTATATATTTTAGAACTCCAAGGCGAATATGTTCTTTTCACCTCATCAATGGTCAAAATGGTTGATTCTTTATCATGAACATCTTGATCCATTTCATATATGGCAGCTGAGATGGCTGCTAAGACTTCACCGGATATTTCGTGGGTTTTGTAGGCGGATAGTTTTCCGCTTCTAATTGCATTTAGTCTCGTTAATCGTTTGGCTATTCTGCCCGTAAATTTAAAAACAAAATAGAGCACAATAAGTCCAAGAAAAACTACCAACATAGAAGTGATGGTAATCATTACTCCCCAAGGGTCATTCTTTTTTAATGAAACTATTTTTGGGTTTTCGCCTATAACCATGTTGTTACTACCGGGAGTAACGCGGTCTAAAACTTTGCCTAAATAGTTACCCGCTTGATCACTTTCAATTCCATCGGCTTCATATCCATATGTTTTGTCTGCAGGTATCCCGGCAGGTATCGTAATCTTATCCAAAAGAGTTTTTCCATCTAATTCATACAAAGCGATATAATTTTCCTTATCAGGATCTAATTTAAAATTTAGATGAAATGTTCCTTTTGAAGGCATATTGTCTGCCCAAAAAACAACATGTTGATGAGGTTTTACAATTGTTTTAACGTCTCCTTGCGGTATCGGATATTTCTTTGGATTATTTGGGTCGTTAGTTAAGAAAGCGCCTGTCAAGTTTTGGGTTCTGGCAGTGTTATTATAAATTTCGATCCATGCATGTCTTTCTCCGAAATCATCGATGAAATTAGTTTTGTTGTTCACCATAACCTCGTTGATTACCCAATCCGGATGTTCAATATTTTTGTTGCAACCGGCCAAAAGTAATAACGATATTACGAGGATAGATAGTTTTATTTTTTCTGTCATATTCATATATCTCCTTTATAAAGGCATGTTATCGTGTTTCTTTGCCGGATTCACCAACTTCTTAGTTTGTAGTTGTTGTAATGCTCTGATAACACGGAAACGAGTGTTTCTTGGTTCAATTACATCATCAATGTAGCCATAGCTGGCAGCTTGATATGGATTTGCAAAAAGATCGGTGTATTCGTCTTTTTTTGCTTGCAAAACTTCTGCTTTTTTTTCAGGAGTATCTTGTGCAGCAATTTCTCTGCCGTACAATACTTCAACAGCACCGTCAGCACCCATCACTGCAATCTCGGCACTTGGCCATGCATAGTTGATATCACCACGTAGTTGCTTACAACTCATCACAATATGAGCACCGCCATACGATTTTCTCAATGTAACGGTTATTTTTGGAACGGTGGCTTCGCCATAAGCATAGAGCAATTTAGCTCCATTCAGAATTACTCCGCCATATTCTTGAGCAGTACCCGGTAAGAATCCTGGAACGTCTACCAACGTAACGAGTGGAATATTAAAGGCATCACAGAAGCGAACAAAACGAGCCGCTTTGCGTGAAGCATTTATATCTAACACTCCAGCTAAAAATTTAGGTTGATTTGCAACAATTCCAACCGATTGTCCGTTGAAACGAGCAAAGCCTACAATAATATTTTTTGCATAATCGGCATGTACTTCCAAAAACTCTCCATTATCAATAACACTGCCAATAACCTCATACATATCATATGGTCTGTTTGGGCTATCAGGTATTATATCATTTAGTCCGTCTTCAAGTCTATCGATAGGGTCGTCGGTTTCTTTAAATGGAGTTTCTTCTAAGTTGTTTTGAGGTAAGAAACTAAGCAAATTGCGTATAAGTGATAAACCATCTTCTTCTGTTTCAACTGCGAAATGTGCTACTCCCGATTTAGTTGTATGTACTCGTGCTCCTCCTAATTGTTCTTGAGTTACATCTTCTCCTGTAACTGCTTTCACTACTTTAGGACCGGTAAGGAACATGTATGATGTGCCTTGCGTCATGATGCTAAAGTCTGTAAGTGCAGGTGAGTAAACAGCACCTCCGGCACATGGGCCAAATATTCCTGATATTTGAGGAACAACGCCTGAAGCAAGAATGTTGCGTTGAAAAATCTCAGCATAACCGGCCAGAGAGTTTACACCTTCTTGAATTCTGGCACCACCCGAGTCGTTAATACCAATAACAGGTGCACCCATTTTCATGGCTTGATCCATTACCTTACAAATTTTGAGTGCAAGAGTTTCAGATAAAGAACCACCAAACACAGTAAAGTCTTGTGCAAAGATATAAACCAGACGACCATCAATAGTTCCATAACCGGTTACCACACCATCGCCCAAAAACTTCGTTTTTTCCATTCCAAAGTTGGTGGAACGGTGTTCAACAAACATGTCAAACTCTTCGAAGCTACCTTCGTCCAATAACATGTCAATGCGTTCTCTTGCTGTATACTTTCCTTTTTTGTGTTGCGCTTCAATTCTCTTTTCACCGCCACCCATTCTAGCCTTTTCACGTAGTTGAATCAGCTGTTTAATTTTTTCGAGTTGCTTGCTCATATAAATATATTATTACAGTTAATTAATTGATATCTGATTGTATTAAATAGGATATTTAAATTTATTTTATTCGGGATGTTCACAAAGCTCTGTCAGAACGCTACCCGTAGATTTAGGATGCAAAAATGCGATGTTTAATCCCTCTGCTCCTTTCCGAGGTTCATTGTCAATTAAACGCACACCTTTTTCTTCCATATGTTTAAGAGCTTTGCTCAAATTTTTTGTTGCATAGGCAATATGATGGACACCTTCGCCGCGTCTCTCAATATATTTTGCAATGGTGCTCTCTTCGCTTGTTGGTTCTAATAATTCAATTTTGGTTTGTCCTACCATAAAAAAAGCGGTTTTCACTTTTTGATCTTCTACCGTTTCAATGTTGTAGCACTTTAATCCCAAAGTTTCCTCGTAATAAGGCAATTGCTCCTCGATACTTTTCACAGCAATGCCGATGTGCTCGATATGCGTAATTTCCATAAAGTTTGATTATTTATTTGATTTTTGAAAAATTGCTACAAATTTACTGTTTTAATCTGAAAAGAAAAACTAAACATCCTTAATCCAAGTAATTATCTTCTTTTTGAAAATTCAAAAAATAAATTTTGAGGTTTTTTAGATAGATAATACTTTCAACAGATTTACTAAATCGGGATTGATTGGCTTTTCTCTTTTGATAGCTTTGGAAAAGGGTACATATACAATTTCTTCGTTCCTTATCCCTATCATGATGTTACGTTGACTTTCCAAAAGTGCTTGTATGGCTGCAAAACCCATTCGGCTTGCCAAAATGCGATCTTGAGCCGTGGGAGAACCTCCGCGTTGCAAATGTCCTAAAATTGATACTCTTACGTCGTATTGCGGATATTGATTCTTCACTCTTTCTGCAAGTTGCAGTGCTCCACCGGTAATTTCGCTCTCGGCAACTAATACAAGACTGCTATTTTTACTTTTTCTAAAACCTTGGGATATAAATTCGTGTAACTGGTCTTTTTCTATACTTATTTCGGGAATAATAGCTGCTTCGGCACCAGCTGCAATTGCGCTGTTAAGTGCAAGCGCGCCACAATTACGTCCCATTACTTCAATAAAAAAAAGTCTTTCGTGCGAACTGGCAGTATCACGTATTTTATCCACGGCTTCTACTATTGTGTTAAGTGCCGTATTGTAGCCTATTGTTACGTCTGTACCTAACAGATCGTTATCAATAGTTCCCGGAAGTCCTACGATGGGTATATTGTACTCTTGGGCAAAAATGGTTGCACCGGTAAGCGTTCCATCGCCACCAATAACAACTAGTGCATCGATATTATGCTTACGCATATTTTCAAATGCTATCTTTCGTCCTTCAACGCTTAAAAATTCATCGCAACGCGCAGTTTTAAGAATTGTACCTCCTTGTTGAATGATATTACTAACGCTGTTGGTTTTAAAAGTAACAATTTCGTTTGTTATTAATCCTTTAAAACCTCTGTAAATACCCTTTACTTCAATGTTATTATATATAGCCGTTCGGGTAACCGCCCTTATGGTTGCATTCATACCGGGAGAATCACCACCTGAGGTGAGGATACCTATACATTTGACAGATTGGATCATTTATAATTTATTTGATAGTGCGTGCAAAAATTGCGGCACAAAGATAAAGAAATAAACTGAGATAGATAAAAAAGAGACGCTTAAAATATTATTGGATCGTTTAAAACGAATCCCGGCTTCAAAGTTTTTATGATTTGGGCAACTGCTTCCATTTGCCATTTCGGAGTTGATGTTGCTCCACATATTCCAATGCTTGAGTTGTCTTTTATGAGCGAACCATCAACTTCTTCGGGACTATGAATAAAGTAAGAATTGGGATTGTGCTTCTTGCATTCGTCAAACAGAACTTGTCCATTTGAGCTTTTTTTACCCGCAATAAAGAAGATTAAATCGTGTTTTTTTGCAAATTCTTTCATGTTGGGTACACGATTGGATACTTGTCGACAGATTGTATCGAACGATTCGAAAGTAGCACCATCCTGCATCCGGTTTTTTATAGCTTCTCCAATTTCGGCAAAGCCTTCCAACGGTTTTGTTGTTTGAGAGAAAAGATGAATGTCTCTGGAAAAATCGAGTTTCTCTATCTCCTTTTTGTTTTCAATAACGATTGCATCGTCATTTGTTTGTCCTAAAAGTCCTATAACTTCAGCGTGTCCAATTTTTCCATAAATAACAATTTGAGCATTCTTATTTGATTCGTCTGCTTTTCGTTTAATTCTTCTTTGTAGTCCCAATACAACGGGGCAGGAAGCATCAATCAGTTCAATGTTATTTTCTTTTGCTATTTCGTATGTACTTGGAGGTTCGCCATGAGCGCGTAGAAGAACGCGTGCGTTCTTAAGTTCTTTAAATTGCTCATGATTTATTGTAATTAAACCAAGTTTGGCCAAACGTTCCACTTCCAATGAATTGTGAACAATGTCACCCAAACAATAGAGAATGCCTCCTTTTTTTAATTCCTCCTCGGCTCTTGCAATGGCTTTGGTTACACCAAAGCAAAATCCCGATTTTTTATCTATTTCAATTGAAGCCATTATTTTTTGCGTATTGTATTGTAATACATATCTATAGCCCACTGCAATTGCTGCTCTATATTGATGTTGGAGTTGTCCAACGTAATTGCATCGTCCGCTTTCCTTAAGGGACTTTCTTTCCTGTTTTGATCGTGATGATCGCGGTATTTTATATTTTCGAGTACTTCTTCATAAGAAGTTTTTGTATCTCCTTTCATTCTGAGTTCATCAATTCTTCGTTTAGCTCTTATTTCGGGCGATGCACTCACAAATATTTTTAATTCCGCATCCGGAAAAACAACTGTTCCTATATCTCTCCCATCCATGACCACACCTTTGTTCAGGCTCATTTTTTGTTGTTGTTTCACCATCTCTTTCCGGAGAAATCCGATAGCACTCACAGGACTAACCAGTTGTGAAACCTCCATTCCTCTTATCTCTTTTTCAACGTTTTTTCCATTTAGATAGGTGTCCGGGCGACCCGTCTCCGGGTTTAGTTTAAACCGGATATCAATATTGGGGAGATGTTCTTTAAGCTTCGATTCGTTTATGGTTTTATCGGGATTTATTATGTTGTTTTGCATGCAATAAAGAGTTATAGCTCGATACATAGCGCCACTATCAATGTATATATACCCAATTTCTTTGGCTAAATCCTTGGCCATTGTGCTTTTGCCGCTTGAGGAAACTCCATCTACAGCTATATTTATTTTCTCCATTTTTATAAATTTATATGTCGTTCTATAACAAGGTAGCTGCTTTTTATGTTTTTAGTTCTATAGAGTCTTTGCAATAAAAGGGTAAGCAGAATTTTCACGCTGAATAGCTCAACCTCAAACCACACATTCGCTGGCGCGAGTTTGTAACTCGTGTCTGCCGTAGGCAATTTTTTCTCGCTAACGCGAGCGAGGGAGCGGAGCGGACAGAACGTTCACCCCACTCCCCAAACCCCATTTTATTCTTCCAGGAAATTCGGATACATATAATCTGTAGCCGGTATAAAGCTCTCTTTGATGCATTGAGGAGACACCCATCTCAATAGATTAAAGATTGAACCCGCTTTATCGTTCGTTCCCGAACGGCGTCCGCCGCCAAAAGGCTGTTGGTCTACTACAGCACCGGTTGGCTTATCGTTTATGTAGAAATTACCCGCCGTATGGCGAAGTCGTTGAGTGTAATAATCAATTTTTTCTCTATCTGCCGAAAATATAGATCCCGTGAGTGCATAAGGCGAGGTGTTGTCGAGCAAATCTAATGTTTCGTCTATTGCATTTGGCTCGTAAACATAGACCGTTAAAATGGGACCAAAAAGCTCCTCCTGCATAGTAATATAATCGGGCTTTTTAGCCAAAATAACTGTCGGGTGGATAAAATATCCCACTTTTTTGTCATATTTTCCTCCGATAATAACTTCTGCATCATCTGATGATTTTGCGTTATCAATCACTTTTGAAAGTTTATCAAAAGAAGTTTCATCAATTACAGCGTTTACAAAGTTTGTGAAGTTCTCTACATCACCCACTGTAATCTTATTTATATCCTCTTCGAGCTGTTTTTTTACATCTCCCCAAATATTTTTCGGGATGTAGGCGCGAGATGCGGCTGAACATTTTTGTCCTTGATATTCAAATGAACCGCGCGTTAGCGCCGTTGCCACCTCTTTGACATTGGCAGTCGGGTCAGCAAAAACAAAATCTTTACCACCCGTTTCTCCCACAATTCGTGGATAGGATTTGTATGTAGGAACATTTTCTGAAATAGTTTTCCACATACTATCAAGAACTTTCGTTGATCCCGTGAAATGTAAACCTGCAAAATGCTTGCTCTTAAACACAACTTCTGCAGCATCGGGACCGGAGCAATAAACCAAATTCATTACTCCATCGGGCAATCCGGCTTCTTGCAACACTGTCATTATTAAATGAGCAGCATAAACCGCAGTTTTAGATGGCTTCCAAACAATTGTGTTGCCCATTAATGCAGGTGCTCCGCCTAAGTTTCCGGCAATTGCCGTAAAATTAAACGGGGATAAGGCAAAAATAAAACCTTCCAGTGGACGCCAAACCATTCGATTCCATACTCCGGAAGACGAATTGGGTTGCATAGCGTAGAGTTGATGCATGTTTCTGACATTGAATCGGTAGAAATCTACCAATTCGCACACGGCGTCAATTTCTGATTGGAAAACATTTTTAGATTGCCCTAACATTGTCACAGCATTGAATGTTTGTCGATAGGGACCAGCAATAAGATCGGCAGCTTTCAAGAAAATTGCTGCTCTGCTCTCCCAACTCATGTTTTCCCAAGCCGGTTTTGCTTTAAGTGCAGCATCTATCGCCATTTGAACATGCGTCTTGTCGCCTTGATGGTAATGTCCAAGCAAATGTTGATGATTATGTGGTGGGCGAATATCATGTAAATTATCGGTTCGCACCTCTTTTCCGCCAATTATCATTGGGAGGTCTAAATTTCCTTTTTTTAGTTCCGCCAATTTTAGTTTTAACTCCTTTTTTTCCGGTGATCCCGGAGCATAGCTCTTGATAGGTTCGTTCGTTATTTCCGGTAATTTAAAGATTCCTGTTGCCATGGTTTAGTTTTTTAATGATGTGAATAATTAATTTTTCAATGATAGCAAATTTACGAATATCTTTTCAGAAATAAGACAAATGTGGGGAACTTCTTTTTTTGTTGTATGTTTTTGTATGGCACAAGGAGTATGCATATTTCAACATAAAAAAAGGGTTTTATAAAAAATAAAACCCTCTTCTGATATAATATGACGAAACTTTAGGCGTTGCCTCTTAATTTATTTTCTAAGCTTTTTTTTTCTGCTTTTTCTTTTTTCTCTATGATATCTCTGCTATCCGCATCTTTCAGAAGTTTTATCATATCAATAATATTGGTTACAACAAGAATTAAACAAGCCAATGAAACAGCATAGTAGACAGAACCTCTAAAAAAGTACTCTAAAAGAATAATGATCATTAATACAATTCGCAACTCGGTAGGACCAAAAATACCAGAGTCGATTGAGTACTTGCCGGTAACTTTATATCGAAGCTGAGCCGTTATCATTTCCCATCCATATAAAACAATAAAAATAAGACCTAACCACTTCCATTGCGGAATAGCATAAATGAAAAAACCTAATCCTATAAGGGACAAACCTATCCAATCAACTGTTACATCAAGGCTAAAGCCGTACCATTTGCGCGGAATGTTTCGATAATATGCAAGACGTCCATCAAGTGAATCTCCGTACCAGTTAACTACAAATCCAATCAAACTTAACAGTAAAAAAATGTCACTAACGTACGCTGCTAAAACAAGAGATATAGCAACAAACAGGTTTCCAAAAAAACCAATGGCAGTGAGTCCGTCTGAAGTAAGCCATTTGGGAACTCGTTGGACAAGATATGCTATTGATTTTTGTTCTGAATCTCGGAGGATGTTTGTCCTCTCTCTATCCTGAGCTATTGTTCGGAGAATTACGGAGAAGTATTTTTTATTTTTCATAAAGTGGTTATTTTCACTGCTAAAACCTTGTTATTAAACCCTTAAAAGATACTCTATGTTGAGTAACGGATAGATTTAAGAAAGATATTACAAACGTGCTGTCTTACAAAATTCAAAGTTAATAAAATCTTTTAAATCTATTGCAAAATTGATTAAGTATAAAAGTATTAATCTAAGTTTTACTCCGAAATTTCATTTTTTCTCACAAAATCTTGGAGACGCAAAATTTTGTGTCTCTATAGTTGTTTCAAAAATCTTTTGTGTTGTTTTATACCTATCATCTCATCTTATCACTTTTAACTTTTAATTCTTAACTCTTAACTCTTAATTCAATATCTATTCCCACAACACATCTTCTTCAACTTTTTTCCCTAATAAGTTCTCTTTTTCGTAAAAGAATTCGCTTTCTCCAAATGCAGGCTTTAGTTGATCTAACCATGTAGCTTTTGGATCATGTTTTGCAAAAAATGGAATACCTACTAATTTAGGATTGCGGCATTGTAGGAACTTCAAAACAAAAACTTTCTCACCTTTCATTTCTGTAACACCCGTTATTATCACTTTGCCCGGGAAGGCGCTCATACTTGGACCTCTTACTGTTCGCGCAATACCACTCACGCTGGAATAGGCTTTGCGGAAAATATCCCAAGCTTTATCTAAAGGAACTTCAAAAAAAGCCTTTGATCCTGTGTCACGTGCAACAAACATATAATAAGGTATACACCCTAAATCAACCTGTTTTTTCCACATTTCTGCCCAGATATCGGGATGATTATTTATTTTCCTAAGCAAAGGTGATTGTGTACGTATTTGTGCTCCGGTATTTTGGATTCGCTCAATAGCCAGCTTCACCGCTTCTGTTGAAAGTTCTTTGGGATGATTAAAATGTGCCTGATAAGCCAAGTTCTTTCCTGCTTTATTAACTTTTTCAAAAAGTTCAATTAAGTTATCTGCATCTTTGTCTGTAAGAAAACGATAGGGCCAATATGATAGTGCTTTAGATCCTATTCTAATGGTGCGTATATGAGCGAATTCTTCTGTGAGCAGTGGCTCAATATAGCTGGAAAGTGCTTTGGCAGAAGCCGTTAAAGGGTCTCCTCCCGTGAAAAGCACATCAGTTACTTTTTTCTTTCGTTTTAGGTATTTGTGCAATAAGTCTGCCTCTTTCATTGCGAACTTCAAGTCGCTCATTCCTGAAAATTGGGGCCATCTGAAGCAGAAAGTACAATAGGCATGGCAGGTTTGTCCTTGACTTGGAAAGAATAAAACTGTTTCTCTATATTTATGCTGCATTCCATGTAATTTGTCGCCCGTCATAGTAGGAACATTCTGTTTTTGACCCGCAGGATTGGGATTTAGCTTCAATCTTATTTTATTGATTTTTTCTTTATAAACGTCATCCCTTGTATCCATATCCAGCATTTTTAACACTTGATTGTAGTGTGAAGGCGAAAGCATCTCTTTTCGAGGGAAAGTTAATGTAAACATTGGATCGTCAGGAATGTTGTTCCAGTCAATCAGCTCATTCACAACGTAATTGTTAGCTTTAAAGGGAAGTACTCTTCCAACAACTTCAATGGCTTCGATCTCTTCAGGCGATAAGTTTTTTATTTGTGGTAATTCTTTATAGTTACGCAGGGTGTAGGCGCGATATCTGTTTTCTTGTGTCATATTATATTTTGTTTAATAAAGGTGAGATAAGATATTTGTGGAGAAACCATTTATCTGTTTACTATAACAAATGTAGCATTTTGTTTTAAAAATATCAAGTTTTTTGTTGTTGTAGTTTGTGAAAAATGAATATTCCGACGCAATAAATGTCCTTTTTCCATTGTTTTGATAAATTATCTTTCATTTTTGTAGGAAATAAGAATATTATATTTACTTTTGTAAGAACAAATGAAGAAAATATTCTCACATATTACTTTGGCAGTAGCAAAACGTGTTGTCCGACGACGAAGTTTATCAATTGCTTGATTTTTAAAACCACCCGGTTTATAAAATCCCTCACTGCGTATGCAGTTTCCTAATTAACATTAACATATCACCTTTTTATTATATATTGCAGTAAATGAACGTAACGATTCATGTGGCTGATAGTAGCCACTTACAACATGCTCAAGAAATATGCGACTTAGTATTTGTTTCCGCTCAAGCGAGAGGCACAGGAATAGCTAAGCGTAGCATCGAATACATTGAAGAAAAAATGAGAACAAGCAAATCCGTTATCGCTTTAGATGGCGACAAATTGGTCGGCTTTTCTTATATTGAAACATGGCAACACAAAAAGTTTGTTGCCAACTCAGGTTTAATTGTTCATCCCGATTATCGTGGAATGGGTTTTGCTAAGAAGATAAAAAACAGAATTTTTGAACTCTCAAAAACACTCTATCCAAATTCAAAGATTTTTAGTATAACAACCGGATTAGCTGTTATGAAGATGAATACTGAATTAGGATTTAAACCAGTTACTTTTTCAGAGTTGACTGACGATAAGGAGTTTTGGAAAGGTTGTCAAGGATGTAGAAACTTTGACATTTTGCAACGTAACGATTATAAAATGTGTCTGTGCACAGGTTTGCTGTACGATCCTAAGGATAAAAACTCATCCCAGCCAGTTGCGAAACCATTTGCAAATAAAATCGTAAAGCCGATTGTTAAGGGAAAGAGGTCACGTAAATCGTTCAGAAAAAAGAAATAAATATAAAATGCTGTCGGATGCCAGCAAATGAATTAAATTATATATAAAATGAAGCAGAAAGTAGTTTTAGCATTTAGTGGAGGACTTGATACGTCGTTTTGTGTGCCATATCTAATCAATGAGAAAAAATGGGAAGTGCACACTGTAATTGTTAATACTGGCGGTTTCTCTGATGGAGAATCTATTGAAATAGAAAAACGAGCCATTAGTTTAGGAGCCACCACCCACACTTGCATCAATGCAATTGATGATTATTACGAGAAAGGAATCAAATACCTTATTTTTGGAAATATTCTCAAAAATAACACCTATCCCTTATCGGTTAGTTCGGAACGATTTTTTCAAGCAATGGCTATTGTTGATCATGTCAATAAGGTGGGAGCCGACTATGTTGCTCACGGTAGCACCGGAGCAGGTAACGATCAAATTCGGTTTGACTTAGTGTTTGAAGTGTTGGCACCCAATGTGAAAATTGTGGCTCCGGTGAGAGAACTGGAACTGTCACGACAACAAGAAATTGATTATCTGAAAGAGCATGGATTCGATTTTTCTTGGGAAAAATCAAAATATTCTATCAACCAAGGTCTTTGGGGTACGAGCGTGGGCGGTGTAGAAACTTTAAAATCATCGGGCGTACTGCCCGAAGAGGCATATCCATCGCAAATAACCGATTTTGGAACAGAACGAATTACGATCGGTTTCGAAAAAGGTGAACCGGTTTCGCTCAATGATGAAACAATGAGTCCGGTTGAACTCATAGAAACACTTCATAAAAAAGCTTCCAAATTTGCTATTGGTCGTGATGTACATGTGGGTGACACCATTATAGGAACAAAAGGGCGCGTGGCGTTTGAAGCGCCTGCGCCTCTTATTTTAGTAAAGGCGCATCACCTGTTAGAAAAGCATATTTTGACAAAACATCAACTCTATTGGAAAGAACAATTAAGCAATTGGTACGGTCAGTTACTTCACGAAGCTCAATATCTGGAACCCGTAATGCGAAATATTGAAACTTTCTTAGACGACACTCAAAAGTTTGTGACCGGAAGCGTTGAAGTAGAGCTTCGTCCTTATCATTTTTCAATATTAGCCTGCAGTAGCGATTACGATTTAATGAATTCTGATTTTGGAGATTATGGTGAAAGTAACAAATCATTCTCAGGACGAGATGTGGTAGGATTTACCAAAGTTCTTGCCAATCCACTTAAAATATACTATTCGGTTCACAAAGAAAAAAAGTAAAAGCATGATTAAAGTAAGCATTGCAGGAGGCACAGGTTATACTGCAGGAGAGTTGCTGCGTATTTTGATATACCATCCGCAAGTAGAAATTGAATCTGTTCTCAGTACTACTTCTGTGGGTGTTCCAGTTTCGTCTGTTCATCGCGATTTAATTGGCGAAACTGACTTGGTTTTTTCTGATTCTATCGGAAACCCCGATGTGCTATTTCTTTGTTTAGGACACGGAATATCAGAAAAGTTTCTTAAAACTAATGCGATTCCCAATTCATGTAAAATTATAGATTTGGGGAATGATTTTAGACTGAAGCCTAAGTTTCAGGATAGAACGTTTGTGTATGGTTTGTGTGAGCAAAACAGACAAGCGATTCAACAAGCCAACAATGTGGCCAATCCCGGATGTTTTGCCACTTCAATTCTGCTTGCCCTTTTGCCTTTGGCAAACATGAGAGAGTTGAAGAACGAAATCCACATTCACGCAATAACCGGATCTACTGGAGCCGGCAAACGTACTTCTGAAACGGCGCATTTTAGTTATCGTGATTCGAATCTGTCGGTTTATAAAGCGTTCAATCATCAACATTTAGACGAAATCAAACAAACATTGTCATTAGGGAGAAACCTAAATGTACCTGAAATTCAACTTGTCCCAATGCGCGGTGATTTTACACGTGGCATTTTTGCAAGTGTCTATACCAAATGGGATGGAAGTATGAGCGAGCAGGAGGTTTTGAGTTATTATAAAAACTATTACAAGAATTCACCTTTCGTATTTGTATCCAAGGAAGATATTAGTTTGAAAGAGGTTGTAAATACTAATAAAGGGTTGTTGCACATCTCTTTTCATAACGGATATATTCATATCACATCTATTATTGACAACCTTGTGAAAGGTGCATCGGGACAAGCTGTTCAGAATATGAACTTGATGTTCGGTTTTGCTGAAAATGAAGGTTTGCTGTTGAAAGGGAGTGCCTTTTAAATAGTTTTCTTATCAAAAACTCAACAGAAATAGCTTTATTACAGATTAAAGACGTTATAACAGAAAATATTTATTGAAAACAACATCAAAAATATAAATTAAAAAGTGATAAATAAGAATCAAAAAACCAAAGGCGGACTATTTGACGTCTATTCACTGTGGGAAATTGAGCCAATGAAAGCTAAAGGTTGTTGGGTGTGGGATGCAGATAACACCAAATACCTGGATTTATATGGTGGGCACGCCGTTATATCTATTGGACACACCCATCCTCATTATATTGCGAAGTTAAAAGAACAAATCGATAAAATTGTCTTTTATTCCAACTCTGTTCAAAATAGTTTGCAAATCGAATTGAGTGAAAAATTAGCTTCGCTATCCGGTTATCCGGATTATTCACTCTTTCTTTGTAATTCAGGGGCGGAAGCAAACGAAAATGCGTTGAAGCTTGCATCGTTTCATACCAGTAAAAAACGAATTCTTGCTTTTAACGATGCCTTTCATGGTCGCACTTCAGGTGCTGTTGCTGTAACTGACAATCCTTCCATACAATCACCTTTTAATACCGGTCACGAAGTAACATTTCTTCCAATAAATGATATTGCATCCGTTAAGGAGGCTTTGAAAACTGACGATGTTGCTGCAATTATAATTGAACCTATTCAAGGTGTTGCGGGAATTTTTTCTGCTGAAGCAGAATTTTTACAACAACTTGAAACTCTTTGCAACAATCACAACGTTCTGTTGATTGCAGATGAAGTCCAATCCGGATATGGACGAACCGGTAAATTTTTTGCGCATCACTATGCAAATATTAGACCCGATATTATTTCTATGGCTAAAGGCATGGGAAATGGTTTTCCCATTGGGGGAATACTTATTTCGCCAAAAATTGAAGCCAAAAAAGGGATGTTGGGAACAACATTTGGTGGAAATCATTTGGCGTGTGCCGCTGCAATTGCAGTTTTGGACGTAATTGAAGGAGAAAACTTATTGATTAATGCATTTGAAGTGGGCAATTATTTGAAAGATAAACTTTCAGATTGTTCCGGGGTTAAAGAGGTTAGAGGAGAAGGATTAATGATTGGAGTTGAACTGGAGTCCAAATACGCCGATTTGCGCAAGAAACTATTGTTCGAAGAACATATATTCACCGGTGGTGCTAAAAACAATGTGATGCGATTGTTGCCACCACTTTCTGTCTCGAAAACGGAGATAGATATTTTTATTGATGCATTTAAAAAACAGACACAACAATGAGAAACTTTATTTCCGTAAAAGATATTGGCAATTTAAATGATGCATTGCTGAAAGCAAAAGAGGTGAAAGAGAATCCATTTGCAAATCAAACATTAGGAAAAAACAAAACTGCCTTGCTTATTTTCTTCAACTCAAGTTTACGCACCCGATTGAGCACACAAAAAGCGGCAATGAATTTAGGAATGAATGTAATGGTTCTGGATGTGAATCAAGGCGCATGGAAATTAGAATCTGAAATCGGCGTTATAATGGACGGCGACAAGCCGGAGCATATGCTTGAGGCAATTCCTGTGATGGGAGCCTATTGCGATGTGATAGGAGTGCGCTCTTTTGCGCAGTTTGAGAGTAAATCGGACGATTATAACGAAGTTATTTTGAATCAATTTATTCGTTATTCGGGTAAACCGGTTTTTAGTATGGAGGCTGCTACTCGTCATCCTTTGCAAAGTTTTGCCGATCTCATTACTATTGAGCAATTCAAAAAGAAAGATAAACCAAAGGTTGTGTTAACTTGGGCACCACATTCGCGAGCTTTGCCACAAGCAGTGCCGAATTCTTTTGCTGAATGGATGAATGCAACAGATTATGAGTTTGTAATAACTCATCCTGAAGGATACGAATTGGACAATCAATTTATTGGAGAGGCAAAAATTGAATACGATAAGGAAAAAGCATACAAAAATGCAGATTTTATTTATGCAAAAAACTGGTCAGCTTATACCGATCCTAATTATGGAAAAGTATTAAGCACAGACAGAGATTGGACAGTTGATTCACGGAAAATGAAGTTGACTAACAATGCTTACTTTATGCACTGTCTGCCAGTTCGTCGGAACATGATAGTTTCGGATGAAGTTATCGATTCCAAACAATCTATTGTAATTCCACAAGCTGCTAACAGAGTTGTATCTGCACAAGTTGTGTTAAGTGAAATATTAAGAAATCTGTAGAATAAAGCAACATGCATAATTTAGATAGTCCGATTCAAAAAGAGGCGATCAGCATTGTTAAAATTGGTGGTGATGTTGTGGATAATCCCGTGTCATTGGAGTCTTTTCTTTCAGACTTCCAAAAATTAGAAGGAAAGAAAATATTGGTGCACGGTGGAGGAGTAATGGCATCGAAAATGGCTATCGATTTAGGTATAAAAACAACAATGATTCAAGGTCGTCGAGTAACTGATGCAGAGACTTTGAAATTGGTTACGATGGTTTATGCCGGCTGGATTAATAAACGTATTGTTGCGCTATTACAAAAAAACGGTTGCAACGCAATTGGGCTTTCGGGTGCAGACGCAAACATAATTCCGGCCAATAAACGTTCTCCTTATCCAATTGATTATGGTTATGTGGGCGATCCTTTGCCCGGCAAAGTAAATACCGGTTTTCTTTCTAATTTACTAAATAATGACATTGTTCCTGTTTTTTGTGCAATCACACATGATGAAAACGGATCGCTACTAAACACCAATGCCGATACCATTGCTTACACAGTTTCAGTAGCACTTTCATCCCTGTTTAAAACAACGCTGCTTTATTGCTTCGAAAAGGAAGGTGTTCTTCGAGATGTTAACAATCCGAATAGTCTTATTTTGTCGATGACAAAATCTGAATATAAAGAATATTTAGATCAAAATATTATTGCCGGAGGCATGATTCCCAAACTTCATAACTCGTTCAATGCTATTGACGAAGGTGTGTCTGAAGTGTTGATTATGCATGCTGATAATCTATTGAACCAAAAAGGAACCCGATTAATTAGTGAAAATGGAGAATGAAAAGAGCAAACTTCTGAACGATGCAATCGTTTTACTGCGTAAATTAGTTTCGTTACAATCTTTTTCAGGTGAAGAAAATTTGCGTGCCGATTTTCTGATGCAATATTTTTCGGAGCTGAATATAAAAACGGAGCGTATCGGGAATAATATAATTGTTAAGCAAGCCAATTTTGATGCTGCGAAACCAACTTTTATGCTCAATTCGCACATCGATACAGTTCAGCCATCAAAAGGATATACGTTCGATCCATTCAATCCACCCATTTCCGATAAACAGATATACGGTCTTGGAAGCAACGATGCCGGCGCAAGTGTGGTAAGCTTGTTGCAAACCTTTCTTTATTTCTATCCTGAAACTTTGCCTTTTAATCTGCTATTGGTGCTTTCGGCTGAGGAAGAAAATTCCGGCGAAAATGGCATGCGTAGATTGGTAAAAGAACTTTCTTTTGACTTTGCTATTATTGGCGAACCCACCGGAATACGTGCTGCAATTGCCGAGCGCGGTTTACTCGTTATTGACGGTGAAGCAAAAGGCAAAAGTGGTCATGCCGCTCGCAACGAAGGCATAAATGCCATTAATATTGCCTTAGAGGATATCAAAACTTTGCAATCGATGAAATTCAATAAAATTTCGTCCACAATGGGTGAGGTTAAACTCACGGTTACACAAATAAATGCGGGAACGCAACACAATGTGGTGCCGGACAGTTGCACGTTCGTGGTAGATGTTCGTCCGACCGATTGTTACACTAATTCTGAAATTATGGAGAAGTTGCAATCGGTAACAAAAAGTAAATTAACTGCTCGTTCGCTCACAAATAAAAGTTCGACAACGCCCCAAAATCATCCACTAATGGAGTGTGTCAATAAACTTGGAGTTGAAACCTATGTCTCTCCAACTACTTCCGATTGGATGCGTATCGATTGCCCTGCTATTAAGATGGGACCGGGCGAATCGGAGCGTTCTCATCAATCCGATGAATTCGTATTCATTGACGAATTACAACAAGGAATTGAAGGCTACATCCGATTTGTTGAAAATTTAGCCGTTATATATACAGGATTATAAAAAAACACGATAAAGTTTCTGAATCGAAAACGTTATCGGAAAAAATAAATAAAATACAATGTCAAAAATTTGGAACAAAGGCTTCGATGCTGATAAATTAGTTTTAAACTTTACCGTTGGAAAAGATAGAGAATTAGACTTGCGATTGGCGAAACAGGATATCATCGGTTCGTTGGCACACATAAAAATGCTAACGGAAATCGGATTGATGGAACGGGAAGAGGAAAAGATATTACGAACCGAACTTCAAAATATTTTGAAGGATGTGGAAAAAGGCAACTTCTCGCTGGACGACGATGCAGAGGATATTCATTCGCAGATTGAATCGATGTTGATAAAAAAACTGGGTGAGATAGGCAAGAAAATTCACTCTGGTCGTTCGCGAAATGATCAGGTTTTGGTTGATCTCAAGCTCTACCTAAAAGATGAGATTTTAAATATAAAAGATGGCGTGGTTGCTCTTTTCAATTTGTTGCAACGGTTAAGTGAAAAACACAAAAATGTTTTGATGCCGGGCTACACACATGGACAAATTGCGATGCCTTCGTCATTTGGTTTGTGGTTTGGTGCTTATGCCGAAACGCTTATCGACGATATGCACACACTAATTGCTGCATGGAATGTTACCAATCAAAATCCATTGGGTTCTGCCGCAGGATATGGAAGCTCTTTCCCAATCGATCGGGAAATGACAACCCGTGAATTGAACTTTGCCACCATGAACTACAATGTTATTGCTGCGCAAATGGGAAGAGGCAAAACCGAACGTATCCTTGCTCAAGGCATGGCGAATATTGCTTTCACTTTGAACAAACTGGCAGATGACAATTGTATGTATCTT
>Ga0265294_10001270_pt1 | contig 34171 bp, 35 predicted proteins | sample MunlanPumphouse3_FD_192504 | JGI IMG/M metagenome (GOLD analysis project Ga0265294, IMG submission 192504) | Groundwater microbial communities from a municipal landfill in Southern Ontario, Canada - Pumphouse #3 | ecosystem: Environmental > Aquatic > Deep subsurface > Groundwater | place...
TCTATACTATCAAGCATTGGTCTTTCAGAATGACAAGCGCCAAAAACAAGAATAGGGAAAAAAGAAATTACTAACAATATTAAAATCAATCTTTTCATAATTTTTTTAAAATTAAACCCCAGTGAAATGCTCCTGCAACAAATTCTTTTTCTGTTTTGAGTCCTATACTACTAGACATCTCTTTTATTTCCTGCAAAGAAACTCTTCCCTCGCTTGATCCCATTTGTGCATCTTTTTTCCAATCGACTATTAGAATCATCCCATTTTGATTGATTAACCTTTTAGCTAGCTCCAAAACCTTTGATTTATTCTCCACCTGAAATAAAAGATTGGTCATTAAAACCAAGTCAAAATAATCCTCTCTTAAGTTAATACTTCCTTCGATATTCCCTTTTACTGTTTTTACATTTAATAGGTTCTGAGCAGAAGCTTTTGATTGAAGAACAGACAAAACGTCGTCTAGAATATCTACTGCATAAACAGTGCCGTCCTTTAATTGTTTAGCTAATGGAATAGCCCAACCGCCTGAACCGCAACCTAAATCACAGACGCTCATTGTGCTTCTTAATTGAACATTCTTAATAATCTCATTTGGATTTAAAAATCCTCCATTCATAATTTTATTATACAAAAAACTACATTCTTTGTAAACTACTCTTCTATCTCTTTTTCTACACAAGTCGCTGAAGCAACGCTGTCCCCCGCCTTCATCTTCATTATTTTAACACCTTGAGTATCTCTTCCTAACTTAGGAACATCATTAAGTTTAGTTCTAATTACTTGTCCTTTTTTAGAAATTACAATTAAATCGTCTTTACCAACAATGGTTTCTATCTTAGCTAATGAGCCAGTTTTTGTTGTAATGTGAGCAATCTTAACACCTGAGCCACCCCTTCCTTGAATCTTATATTCTGATAATGATGTCTTTTTTCCATATCCATTTTCGGTTAAAACCAATAATAAATCTTTCTTGTCTTGATCTTTTTTAATAACTTCCATTTGAATTACCTCGTCACCCTTTTTGACCTTAATGCCTCTAATTCCTGAAGCAGCTCTTCCCATCTGTCTTATGTCTTTTTCAAGGAATCTAATTGATTGACCATTCTTAGTTGCTAATACTATCTCATCACCATCAGCAAGTTTCTTAACGCTACATAGAGCATCACTAGGTTTCAATTTAATTGCGATAAGTCCATTTCTTCTAACATTTTCAAACTCCTTAAGCGGTGTTTTTTTGATTACTCCGTTTTTAGTAGCCATTACCAAATATTTTATATTCTCTTCCTTGTCTTTCTTATCTAATGCTAGAACAGAAAGAACTTTATCTTGACTAGATATTTCTAAGAAATTAGCAAGCCCCCTACCTCTATTCGCTTTAACACCCTCTGGAACTTCGTAAACTTTTGTTTGGAAGGCCTTGCCTGAATCAGTGAAGAAGAATAGTGAGTCATGTGTCTTGGCACTAAAGAAGTGACAAACTGCATCATCTTCCATTGTCTTCATCCCCATCATTCCTTGTCCTCCCCTGTTTTGCTTTTTGTATTCTGATGGATTAATTCTTTTAATGTATCCTCCCGCGGTTAATGTCACAATTGCATCTTCAAGTGGCACTAAATCCTCTTCAGAAATACTTTGCGGACTATTAGCCATAATGGTTGTTTTTCTTTCATCTCCGTACATTTCAACCTCAGAAAGGATTTCTTTTTTCATTAATTTCTTTTGCTCAGCCTTGCTTTCTAGTATTTTAGTTAGCTCCTTAATCTCTTTTAATCTTTGAGCAAGCTCTTCTTCTACTTTTTGTTTTTCTAGTTTAGCTAATTGGTGTAATTTAATTTCTAGAATTGCCTCTGCCTGAATTATAGTTAATTTAAATTTTGTAGAAAGATTCTTCTTGGCCTCTTCTTTATCTTTTGATTTTCTAATTGTTTCAATTACTGCATCAATTTTATCTAATGCTTTTGCAATTCCCTCTAAAATATGAGCTCTTTCCTTTGCTTTATCTAATTCATGTTTCGTTCTCCTTACAACAACTTCTTGCTTGTGAATTAAATAATATTCTAAAACATCTTTTAGATTCAAAACTCTTGGCTCAATTCCATTAACTAGTGCAAGCATATTTAAATGGTAATTTTTCTGCAAATCAGTATATTTGTATAATATGTTTAATATTTTCTTAGGAATTGAATTCCTTTGTAAATCAATAGCAATACGCATTCCATCTTTATCTGACTCATCTCTAATATCTTTAATCCCCTCCAATCTTTTTGATTGAACTAAATTAGCCATTTGGATAATAAGGGCTGATTTATCAACTTGGTAAGGAATTTCTGTAACTACTATTTGGCTATTCTTTTCTTTTTCAATAATTTCAACGCGACCCCTTGCTAAAAATGATCCTTTTCCTTGAGAGTATGCTGAAAGAATGTCCTTTTTATTATAAATTATTCCCCCTGTTGGAAAATCAGGACCTTTGACAAACTCAAACAGATCCTCTGTTTCTGCTTTAGGATTATCAATTAAGTGTATTAGGGCGTCACAAACTTCTTTTAAATTATGTGGCGGGATGTTTGTTGCCATACCAACAGCAATACCAGTTGAACCATTTAACAATAATCCTGGCAATGGTGCTGGCAGAACTAATGGCTCTTTCCTTGTAGCATCATAGTTTTCTCCCCAGTTAACAGTGTCCTTGTCAATATCTTTTAGTAACTCTTCTCCAATTTTTGATAATTTACACTCGGTATATCTTTGAGCGGCAGGTGGATCTCCCTCAATACTTCCAAAGTTTCCTTGTCCTTTAATTAACGGGTATCTTAATGAAAAGTCCTGTGCCATTCTTACTAATGCCCCATATACAGAAGAGTCACCATGTGGATGATATTTTCCCAAAACCTCACCAGTAACTGCTGCTGATTTTCTAAACTTAGCATCGTGCCTTACTCCCATATCATACATCGCGTACAAAACTCTTCTTTGTACTGGCTTTAATCCATCTCTAACATCAGGCAAAGCTCTTGCAACAATCACAGACATTGCATAGTCAATATAGCTCTCTTTCATTTCTAGAGAGATTTCTCTTTCTTCAACTTTACCTATGCTTTGTAATTCTTCTTCTTTTTTTGCCATTTTATTTTTCTTCTAAAATTACAATTTCTGCTTTATCATCTGATGAAGCAATGTTTTTCTTTTGAATGGTTAACTTATCTTTACTCTCAATGTCTTTCTCTCCCATCGCTTTTAAGAATTGCTCTAAAGATTCTTTCTTGTAACACATTGGAATAATAATTGATGGTTGAATCAAAGAAATTATTTTTACTGCTTCTGAATGATTAATTGTTTTGTTTCCATCAATTGGAACCATTAAAATATCAATGTTGCCTATTTCTTCAATCTGCTCTTCATTTAAGCTATCTTTTTTGTAATATCCTAAATGACAAATTCTTACATCTTCAACTTCTAGGGTGTAGATAATATTTCCATCGTCTTGAAAAGACATTATTCCTTGAATAAAAATACCCTTTCTTTCGTATTCTCCACAAGAAGAAATGACAAACTGTTCGCCTGTCTTAAAGCCGTTTTCCTTTGAGTGAGTTTGTAAAATAATATCTGCCTTGTTGAATTTTTTCCCCTCTTTTGGGTCAACAACAGTTAAGATATTTTCTTTATCTTTTGACGTACAATTTATTTCGAAACAAGAATCTCCACACCAATTTATTTTCATATTTTGTAATTTAATTATGGAGCGGGCGAGCAGAATCGAACTGCCGTCTCAACCTTGGCAAGGTTGCATAATAGCCACTATACGACGCCCGCATTACTATTGTGCCGAGGTCCGGAATCGAACCGGAATCTAATGTTTTTCAGACATTCGCCGTGACCGACTTGGCTACCTCGGCATCTGGTGGGCGGTAAGGGACTTGAACCCCTAACCCCTTCGGTGTAAACGAAGTGCTCTGCCAATTGAGCTAACCGCCCTTAAATCATCTAACCTGTGGGCGAAGCGGGACTTGAACCCGCACGGGAATAATCCCCTATGCCCCTCAAGCATAGATGTCTGCCAATTCCATCACTCGCCCTGGGTTTTTTCTTCTTTTGTTTTTAATCTTGCCTTTCTTCCTTTTGCTTCTCTTAAGTAATACAATTTGGCTCTTCTTACTTTTGAACTTCTAACGATCTCTATCTTTTCAATAAACGGTGAGTGTAATGGAAAAATCCTCTCAACGCCTACTCCGTCAATAACTTTTCTCACAGTAATTGTTGATGAAATGCCCTTGCCATGCTTTCTAGCCAAAACAACCCCTTCAAAAACTTGGATTCTTTCTTTTGTTTTACCATCTCTAACATCTGTAATTTTTTGATGAACTTTTACAGTGTCTCCTGGTTGAACATCAGGAATTTCTTTTGCTGTTGGAGCTTCCTCCTCAACAACATCTTTTGTTTCAACTTCATTAACTTCAGCAATAACCTCAGCTTCATTAGTTTCAACTTCTTTTTCAGTATTATTTTCTTCTTTTTTTGTTTCTTCTGTCATAATTTTTATTTTAATTTGGTGGGCGTATCCTGACTCGAACAGGAGGCCTTTACGATGTCAACGTAACGCTCTAACCAACTGAGCTATACGCCCAGAGGTAATTAGCTCTTTTGTATTCTATTAGATTTATTGATTTTAGTCAAATAAAAAGATGGTATCTACCATCTCAATTAGGACAAAATTTCTTTTATCTTATCCTTTAGGTGTTCAACAATTGATTCATTGTAAGCACCCTTTTTGACTTGAAATTCTCCTAATTTTGAAACAACTCTTATCATTTTTTCTGAAAAAAAGGAATCTTTTCTTACCGCAAATTCCCCCGAAATATAAGTGAAAATCGGAGAATAGAAAAAATACTTATTGCCATGAAGCATTTCTGCGGTACTTTTGTTAAGATCGATTGGAATAATAGCGATGTCGCAATCGTACCTTTTCCCAGGATACTTACCACATTTTCTTCCAAAAGAAACAACCCATGATTCATCCAATATGAAACATAGCTTGTAAACAATGTAACCTTTTTCAAATCCATCGTTTGCAATCTCTGCATAAACAGGATTAAAACAAAGTTCTGGACGATCTTCCTTCAATGCAAGGTATGTTTTTTCTAAAACTTCGCTCGCCAACATTTCAATGCTCCAATAAAAGATTATCTTAGATTATAGAAAAAAACAAGTGGTGCGCATGGATGGACTCGAACCATCGACCCCAGCTTTATAAGAGCTGTGCTCTAACCACCTGAGCTACACGCGCATTTATTTCACTAACTTTTCGAACTCCTCTTTTTCTATTGTTTCCTTTTTAATTAATGTCTTTGCTATTTTGTCTAGCACTTTCCTATTTTTAGTCAATATGTCTTCTGCTTCTTCTTTTGCTCTTTCAATTATTTTATTCACCTCCTCATCTATTTTAACTGCGGTTGCTTCTGAGTAATTTCTTGTTTCTGATTCTCCACCTAAGAACGTTGAAGATTCTCTTTTGCCAAAAACAACTGGCCCCATATCAGACATTCCATATTTTTTAACAATATTTCTTGCTATCGCACTCGCTTTATTTAAATCATCAGAGGAACCAGTGGTTGTTTCTCCAAATACCATTTTCTCTGTAAGCTGTCCACCTAAGAGAACGGCAATCTCTGCCTCAAACTCTCTTTTATTCTTTAACATTCTTTCTTCCCTAGGAACCTTTAAGGTATATCCTGCTGCAAGTCCCCTACCAATAATTGATATCTTTCTAACTGGTTCTGCGTCAGAACATTTCTGACTTACTAGTGCATGACCTGCCTCGTGATAAGCAATTATCTCTTTTTCTTTATCAGTCATAATATGACTTCTTCTCTCTGTTCCTAACAAAACCTTTTCGATTGAATCCAATAATTGTTTTTGTGAAATTATTTTACTGTCTTCTTTGGCTGAAGAAATGGCAGCTTCATTAAAAACATTAGATAAGTCCGCTCCAGAAAATCCTGGCGTCCTCTCTGCGACCTCTCTTAAATTAATATCTTCTCCCAATGGCTTTCCTTTTGAATGAATACCTAAAATATCTTGTCTTTCTTGAATGTCAGGTAAATTAATCACAACTTTTCTATCAAACCTTCCGGGCCTTAATAGTGCTGGATCCAAAACATCAGGTCTATTAGTAGCTGCTAAAATTATAATCTTAGCATTCTGCTCAAATCCATCCATCTCAGTTAATAATTGATTTAATGTCTGCTCTCTTTCCTCGTTACCTCCCGTAATTGCTGGCCCTCTTGCCCTTCCAATACTGTCTAATTCATCAATAAAGACAAGGCAAGGCTGATGCTTCTTTGCTGCATTAAACAAACTTCTTACTCTACCTGAGCCAACACCAACGAACATCTCTACAAATGATGATCCAGCTACAGAGAAAAATGGGACATTGCTTTCTCCAGCAACAGCCCTTGCTAACAATGTCTTTCCGCAACCAGCAGGACCGACTAATAATACACCTTTAGGAATTCTTGCCCCCATTTTTAGATACTTTTGAGGATTCTTAAGAAAATCCACTATTTCTTCTAATTCTTGTTTTTCTTCTTTTAATCCAGCAACATCTTTAAACGTCACCTTCTCTTTGGGATGCCCCTCCGCACCAAAAATCTTTGCTTTTGTTTTAGTAAAATCAAATGTTTGCGCTGCTCCTGCTTTAGCATTCTTGAATATCATGAAGAAGAAAACACCAATTAGTAATAGTGGTAAAATGAACATTGCTAAGAATGCTAGTATTCCAGCCCAAGACTCATCCACCTCTTCAAAGATAAAAGAGATGCTTTTTAGTTTTTCTTGAGTTGTTCCATAGTTTAAAAGTGCCTGACTAAGTGTATCCCCCACCTCCTTTTTGGTGATTGCTTTTGATTCGTCATTATAGGTAATATAGATATCACTTCCTATTACTTTAATCTCTTTTACCTCTTCGGAATTGATCTGTTCTGCTAGTTTAGTAATTGAAACCTCTAAAACTTCATCTTTTGAAGTATTGAAAAGACCAAAAACGGCTCCTAGAAATAAGAAGATTAAAATAACTATGAAAATATTTTTAAGAAGGCCTTTTATTGGACTCTTCATGGTTCTATTTTATTTTTAATGACATCCAGTGTCTTTGAGGTTGGAAACTTAAAATTTGAAAATCGTAGTTCTTATTTAATTCAAGCGCTTCTTTCATTTTATCTTCAGAGCCAAACTCAGAAACATGAATAAGTCCTTGTATTTTTGCTTCTTCGTCTTTTATCTTATCATCAACAACTTGGATAAAAGCACCAAAAGGATTAAATCTTGTTACAATTCCTTTTACTGTATCGTTTGTCTTAAAATCAAGCTCTTGCCATGGATCTTTTTTAAGATTTTTGATTGATAAAGAAACTCTACCCTGTGTGATTTCTATTACTTGAGCTTTAACATCTTGACCAACTTCAACTACTTGAGATGGATCATCTATCAATTGCCAGTCTAATTCAGAGATATGAACAAGACCTTCTATTTCTGAACCATCTACTATTTTAAATTTTATAAAAGCACCAAAATTAACAATCCCTGATACCTTTCCCTCAACCGTGTCCCCTACTTTTACAAAGCTAACTGCATTTTGTGCCTGCTCGGTTCCTTTTGATTCTTCAGTTAAAATTACTTGACCACTTTTTTCATCAAAGTCCAAAACTTTAACTTTAATTTCTTGACCAATAAATGATTGTAACTTTCTTAATATCTTTGACTTGTCTCCTTCGGGAACTCGAGGATAATTTTCAGCTGAAAGTTGAGATGTTGGTAAGAATGCTGGGATACCAGAAACTTCGGTCATTAATCCCCCTTTGTTTGCTTTCACAATCTTAACTTCAAATTCTTCGTTTTTCTCTTTCTTATCTCTAACTGTTTGCCATGCTAATTCTTTTGCAGCTTCTTTTAGCGACAACTCAACGAAACCATCTTCGTTTTCGGGAGAAACAACTTTAACCGAAATAGTGTCCCCTATTTTTATATTTTTCAATATGTTTTTAGCATTTTGATATTCAGCACCATATATTATTCCTGTTTTTTTAGGTCCGATATCTAAATACATAGATAAATTCTCAATTGCAAGAATTTTGCCGTCAATAAGTTCTCCTGGGCGAGGAACAGAAACGGTATCGTTTAGCTTTTGTAATGTTTGATTTTCCATATAATTCCTTATAACACAAAGATTTCATATTATCAAGATATTTTTACTATGTGGAAAAAACCATTGACAAAATATATATTATAGGTGACAATATGTTTAGTCCTGCTAAGCAGGATTTAGTTATATGCATAAAAAACAAATATATATCGTAATCCCGGCAATTGCACTTTTCTTCTTCTTGGCCTCAACATTAATAGTTGAATCAAGTGTGGAATTGACGGACAATAAACAAAAAGAAGAAAATAATATCTTAATGACTTTCTCAAGAGAGGAAGAAGACAAGCCAAATCTAGTTAAAGTAATTGTTACAGCATACTCTTCAACTGTTTGGCAAACAAATGAAGATCCCTTTACAACTGCTTCAGGTATTCATGTTAAAGAAGGTATTGTAGCAAATAATATGCTACCCTTTGGAACAGAAATTAAAATACCTGAATATTTTGGAGATAAGGTCTTCGTTGTTGAAGATAGAATGAACCGTAGAAAGGGCCCTTATTGGGTAGATATATGGTTTGCTACCACTCAAGAAGCCGTGGACTTCGGAATAAGAGAAGCATACATTGAGATATTAGAGATATAAAGAAAAAGCACGCTTCAATAGCGTGTTTTTTTGTGCCTCGGGAGGGACTCGAACCCTCAAGGTCTAAGACCAGCGGATTTTAAGTCCGCCCTGTATACCAATTCCAGCACCGAGGCGTGTTTGGAGGCGTGGGCGGGAATTGCACCCGCGCATGAGAGTTTTGCAGACTCTTGCCTTACTGCTTGGCCACCACGCCATAAGACAAGAATAGCAATTTTAATCTTTTTTTTCAATACTTGATAAAAGTTTTTCTATCTTTTGTGCCTCTATAGTTTTTTCTTCTTTGCAAAATAATATTTTAGGAACCGGCCTCATATTAAGTTTTTTATTCAATACCTGCTGTATATCATATATATTCCTGTTGAGCATTTTCATTATATCATCAGCACTATTTTCAGGAATAACAGAGATAAAAACTTTACACTCAAATAGATTAGGCGAACACTCAGCTCTTGTCAATGTCATTAGCGTCCCAGGAAAAATATCTATCTCTCTTAAAAGAATATTGCCTAATTCTTTTTTTATTAAATTATTAACTTTTTCTACTCTTGGATTCATAGTTGCTCTTTAACGTAATCTTCCCTGTATATAATTAATTCATCACCTTCTTTAATTCTCTCGCTACCCTGATAAAGTATTCCGCTTTCTTTTCCTTTTTTAACAACATCGCAATCTTTTTTACCTGACTGAAGTCCCACTATTTTTCCTGATCCTACTTTTTCTCCATCTCTCATTATTTCAAGCATTGCACTTTTAGGCACCTCCCCTTCTATAACATTACCTCCGACAATTTGTCTATTCTTTTCTGTTCTAAAAATTGCTAAAACATCAACTTTTCCTAATTCAGTTCTTTCTTTTTCTTTAACTAACTTTCTTTCCATTAACTCTCTAACCTTTTGAGACAATTCATATATAATATTAAATTCGTGTATTTTAGTATTTTCCTTCTCGGCTGTAATTTCTGCTATTTTGTCTATTTTTGTTCTAAAAGAAATTATTGATGCATTTCCTCCCCTGGCAAGACGAATATCTGTTTCTGAAACATTGCCAACTTCTGCTTTAATTATTCTTATACCAACTGTTTCTTGAGGTAAAATATTTAATATCTCTCTAATTGCTTCAATTGAACCAAGAGCATCTGCCTTAATAATCAAATTAAGATATTTCTTGTCTTGATTAGAGTCGTCGTCAAAATTATATCCATTGGCCTTTTCCTTAATCTTTGTTTTTGCCTCATCAATGCTTTGATAAACATACATTCTCTCCCCTACCATTGGAACATTTTCAAAACCTATAATTATAACTGGGTCTGATGGATCTGCCTCTTCTATTTCTTTTCCTAAAAAGTCGCCCAAGTATTTAACTTTTCCAACAGATGATTCCGTTCCAATATAGTCGCCTTTTTTTAAATTTCCCTTTTCAATTAAAACAGTTGATGTTGGCCCCTTTTGTGGATCCATATATGATTCTATAATTACCCCTTCTGTTTTATTTGTCTCTGCTTTTAGATCCTCCATTTCTGCTACTAACAAAATCATATCCAATAAATCAGTAATTCCTTTTCCGGTTAGGGCCGATATTTCTACTGATGGCACCGTACCACCATATGACTCTACTAAGATGTCTTCTTTAAATAATTGCTGTTTAACCATTTCAGGATCAGCACCTGGCTTATCCATCTTATTAAAAGCAACTATTGTTAAAACATTTGATTTTTTAATATGTTCAATTGCTTCTTTAGTTTGTTTTTTAATTCCCTCAACAGCATCAATAACTAGAATAGCAATGTCTGCTAAGTTTGAGCCCCTGGCTCTAATTGCTGAAAAAGATTCGTGTCCAGGAGTATCAATAAAAGTAATTTTATTTTCATTGTGGACTACTTGATATGCTCCAACATGTTGAGTAATGCCACCTGTTTCTTTTTCTAAAACCTTAAAATCCCTTATTGAAGTCAATAAAGATGTTTTGCCGTGATCAATGTGTCCCAATATGACAACTACCGGCGGACGATTAATTGTTTCGGTTTTCTTTTCCATACTTTTTCATTTCATCAATAACACTCTTTTCCTCCGTGCTAAGGCAATGAGTTGATTTTCCCTTGGATAACTCTTTTCCAAAAACTCTACTTTTTTCTTGATTAAAAATTGAAGTGATAACTATTCCATCGTTACTTTTATTTAGTAACGCCAGAGTAAAACTTTGATCACCTCCCATTTCATTAAAGGGATTATATCTAATTAATTTAGCCTTTTGAATATATAATTCACTTTCTTTCTGCATTTTATCAATCTCTAAAGAAAGCTCCTCTATTCTTAGCTCTAGTTCTTCAATTTTCCTAGCTGCATCTTCTACATTATCTATTTTTTTCTTTTTTTTGTTAAATAAAAACATAGATTGATATAGATAACCCTATCACTTTTCAGAAGTAAAAGCAACTGAAAAATCATTATCGTACTTTATTTTCCTTGGTATAATATATGGAAAATATCTTCCTAAAAAATGGACTATTGCATTAAGAATCTTTCCTTTTAGTATTTTCCACCAAAAGAATTTAATTACTTCTTTTTTGTACTTTTTAAAATTAGGAAAATTATTAATTAATATGTCAGAAGCATAAAGGTTCCATATTATCCCTCCCCCGCTCCATGGTTTCGTTAGTCCCATTGAGTCACCACATAAAACAACATTGTCTTGATTTGAAAAAATTAAACCAGCATTAATTAATGGAAATCTTGGTGATGGAATTAACGCTCCCTTCATTCCACTTCCTCTTTCTTCACTCTCACCAAAAAAACCGCACTCAATATTATCACCCCTAGGAATCCTCCACGTAAAACCATTTTTCCTAAGAAATGTTTCGGTTGTTTTTGACTCATCTTTTTGATTTAAAAACCACTGCACTCCCATTTTTAATTGAGGTGCCTTAAGATTCATCAGTTTTCTGATTGTAGAATCAGCTCCATCACAACCAATGATATAGTCAAAATCCTTAGGTATTTTTCTTATCCTTGTTTCAAAGAAAAATCTTGTTCCACTTTCATTATTTAATTTTAAAAGCAGTTCCATTAATCTTTCTTTATTAAGAGCTAGGTGGCACGGACTAAATTGAAGAGTTGTTTTTCCTCTAGAAAAATTAATATCACAATAATCTATTGTATTTTCTATTATATTATCAGTAATAGGAATAAAATCTTTTATTCTTTCTGAAACCAAAACCGAACAGGACTTATCTTTCAAATATTCTTTTTTCCTATAATCAAAAACAGAAACATCATAACCTGCCTCGCTTAATTTCCAAGAAATATATTGACCTATAACTCCGCCACCAACGACGGCAACTTTTTTCATTGGAGCGAGTGAAGGGAATCGAACCCTCATGTACAGCTTGGAAGGCTGTCGCTCTACCATTGAGCTACACTCGCAAATTGCCTTCGGGGTACTGAGATTCGAACTCAGAATAAATCCTCCCAAAGGACTCGTGATAGCCGTTTCACTATACCCCGTTACATATTAACTTATATCACTTTTCCTTTTTCTCGTCAAAATATTTTCTTGCCTTTTATCAATAATTTTGATATTAAGTATATATGTCCCCGTAGCTCAATTGGATAGAGCGACAGACTTCTAATCTGTAGGTTGTGCGTTCGATTCGCGCCGGGGACACATTCATGGTGGCTATGGTGTAGTGGTAGCACAACACCCTGTGGAGGTGTTTGCACGGGTTCAAATCCCGTTAGTCACCCATTTAATATTGACACGCTTTATATAAAAATGATATAAAGTAAACATCAAAGTCAAAAAGGATCCGAACGGTTAACTACCTAAGGAGCCTTTTTTATTTTATCTTTTATGCTTTCTTTACTCAAATAATCAAAATATTCTGAGCCCATTTTTTTATATAAAGAAGATGCTGATTCCTTACTTGGAAATAAAATCTTTTTAAATTTCTCCTTTTTAATTAAGAAATCTACTAATATCTTATAATCTCCATCCCCTGCAACAATAACTATCTTATTGAAATCTTCTTTTTCGTACATCCTTTCCATAACATCAAAAATAATATTTGTATCAACATTTCCCTTTTTCTTTCCTTCCATCATAGAATTATGTTCTCTGAATTTTAAAATAAAACCTGCTTCTTGTATTTTATCATAAAGATATTGATATTTTTCATTAAGAAAACCTAAAAAATAATAGGCCTTTTCAATTTTGTATTTTTTGTTTAAATAAATTCTAAACTTAAAAAGATCAACTTTCCATTTGGGATCGTCTTCTGTTGTTCCTCTATATAAATTTTGGCCGTCTACAAAAGCTAAGTTTTTCTCTTCTTTGTTATTCATTAAATACACTTTAACAAATAAAATTTAATTTCTCAATGCTTTTACTCGTTTCTTCCCAATCTAAAGTTCTGAATGCATCACGCAACCAACCCAGCCAAAATTAAAACGTCTAAAAGACGTTTTTATTTCTAAATTTTATAACTTCTGAATTTCTAATAAGAATGGCTCTTGATGTTGTGTAGGTCATTCCTTTATTGGGCTTAATTTCAAATCCAAGATAGATACATTCGATTCCTCTCTCAACAACCTCCTTAATAGCAGGTTGTAAATCAGAATCAGAACTACCTAAAATTATTGAATCAAACTTTCTATCAGAAGCCAAAGCAACCATATCTACTCCTATTCTTACATCCACTCCCTTTTCTTTAAAAATTAAAATACCATTTTTATCAATATTCCCTCGTACGCTTCCAGCCATAATGACCTTAAAACCACTCCCCTCTAAGTGCGTCTTCAATAGTCTTTGCTCTTCTATTAATTGTTTAGACTTTTCAATACTTTGAGGATGAACTTTTATGCGAGCAAAATAAAACCATATTTCATCAATCTCTACATCTTCAAAAATTTTCTCAAAAAGTCCTTAAAAATTATAATTATGCCAAACAAACTCACTTTCTTTTTGGATATCAAAAACTGCCCTAATCTTACCTTTTAAATTTTCTCCGTCTATAAGTAAAATTCTTTTCATAAACATAGTTTATTTAATAAAAACCTCAACGGACCTTTCGGCTGGTTGAGGCGTGTATATTTAAATTATATCTAATATATAATTTAAGTCAATAGTTTGTACCGTATTTTCTTTAATTTCTTCCCAGTCTAAAGTTCTGAATGTGTCACATAACCGACCCAACAAATAAGAATAAGATTTCTGATCTAATTTTATTAAATCCCAACAAGACAAACTCCTTGTCTTGGAATATAGTGAGATCTAAAGCGCTTTTCTTTTATCGTTCCATCAATATAAGTAACGATATAATCAAAATATGCATCTGCTCCATCATATGGTGTATATGTACACTTTATTTCCCCAGATCTTAATGTATAAGTTTTAATATATTTTGTTGGCAATGGTTTAACTATATTATAAATAACAGGTTCTGTCCTCTCTATTATTCTTCCATCACTGCCTCCCCATAATTCAATATATAATTCTTGATCCACTACTTCGGACTGTATTAATATATAATTTCCCGTGTCATTAATAAACTTAAAATCAGGAGCGGGCTCATAGATAGTAGCATCGGTTCCTGGCGGTTGATAATACGGCATATTATATGAATGATTTTGTCTCATAGTTACTGGTAACCCTGCATCAAGAACTGTTCTAAATAAAGTCGTGCTTATATGACAAAGCCCACCACCGTACTCATAATAAATCGCATCTCCTATTATCACTGCTTCCTTTTGGTAACCATTTTCTTCATTAATATTTCCCAACGCTTTAAGCATCGAAAATTCTTCTCCCGGTTTCAATAATAATCCATTAAGAGAATTGGACCCATTTTTAATATTAAGTGTACGAGCAACTGTTGAGCCAACAAACCCCAGGGAATATTTCCCTATAATTTCTTTTATTCCATAATCGCTAATGCTCTCATCGGTGTTTTCAGGAAAAGGCAATGCATTAACTGTAAGATCTAATTCTTTAAATGGATCTTCTATCAAATTAGCTAATAGTTTTACAGTTAAATCAGTGTCTAGTTTCCTACCCTCTTTTCCTGGCTCAAAATTTTGAATAACATTATTATCAAAAACAAATTTAGGCAAAGACGATGCTTGATCTATTTGAAATGAAATATTTTCTTTAACATATTCTTTTATTTTAATTTCATCTAAATTGAAAATTAAACTACTCCCCTCTTTAGAAGTTGTAATCATTCCTAATAAATCTTTTTTGTTAATAGTCCATTCTTTTTTTAAGTATTTTAATTTAATGGGCGCTAAACTTAAAACATCTTCCAAGTCACTTTTTGCTTCTAAGCAATCATTAGCTGATATTTGAGGAATATCATCACTACCTTCTAAAGATATGTCTGAGAAATTAAAGTTTTCTAGATTATTTTTTAAAACAATTAAAGAATTGTCATACTTAATTGCTTTTCCATCTTTTTCTTTCTGTATTAAAAGATTATTATATTCATCAAAATAATAATAAGCATTTTGGGAATCAAAAATAGAAAAACCTTCTATTAAATAATTGCTTATTTTTTTATTATTAATTTCAGTTTTTAAAGTGATATAGTTTTTTTTATCAAATATTGGCTTTATTTTCTCAATTATATTATTTAATATATTTCCACTGCGACCAACAAGAATAGCCCTGCTCAATACTTCTTCAACATTAAAAGAAATTAGAATATCTACTACTGCCCCATCAGGAGAAGAAATTATCGGAAATATAGTTAAATCTTTGTTTTCATAACTAAAAATAATCCCGGTTTGATTTAATCTATCTAACTCTTTGTTAATTATTCCCTCTGCCTCTAATAATGTTTTACCTCCTATGTCAATATCCCCTATGATAACTCCGGGGTAGATTTTATCTTCATATTTATTTTCATAAAAAAAATAAGTTATTCCTAAAACAAAAAAAATAAATAAAATAAATATTATTATTTTGTTTCTCATCTTACTCAATACAACAATCAATTGCTTTTTTAACCAACTCCCCCATCTTACCCATAAAACCCTTTTTTTCTTTGTCCTCTTTATTAATCGCATTATCATCTATCTTTTTAACATCTCCAATGTTAAGAAGCTTTAAATTAATTCCCCAGAAAAGAGAATAAAGATTATATGCCTTGTCAAAAAGATCATAGGCCTCTTTCTTTTTTCCCATTCCAAGTTGTTTTGTCCCCACCTCCATCAAGCGATAACTAGCAGCTAATAAGTGTTTTGAAATACACCATACTTCCCCTTCGTATTCCTTAATAATCTTTTGCAATAACTCTTTTCTCATCTCTCGCACATCTTTAATCATATCGTAATATTCTGTCTTACCTAATTTAGCACCTGTAAAAAAGAAGTGCTCTTCAATAGAAACAAGATTCATTATTGCAATTGTTAAATCTTGATCTGATGACAAGTCCATCTTGTCCTGTTTTTTCATATCATCAACTTTCTTGATAAATTCTTCTAAGTTTTCTATTTTGTTATTCATATTTTTATTTTATTAAAAAGTAAAACATTATGCTTAAAATTATTACTGGTAAAACTGGCATGACTACCTTTTGAAAAGGAAAATATGCCTTATTATTGTTTCTCTCCTTTAAATACTCATACCAAACAGCGCCGAACCAAAATGCAATAGAACCTCCAATTATTCCTACCAACAATTTATCAATTCCACAGCCACAAAAACTATTTAGTGGATGCCCAATTATATCCATTGTGTATAGCGGAAGAACAACTAAAGCAAAATATCCTATCGTAGTTAACATTCCCAATCCCTTGAATTTGATATTCTTTTTGTTAAGCCAATCAACAGTCCACATAATCATTGAAACGATTAGTGCTCCAACCCATAAACCGATTATTAAATCATCTACTCCCATAGAGCGAGATGCTCCAACACCTGAAGCAACCGCAACCGTACAAACAGGACAAACTGCTAGCGCCTTATCAACAAAAACAAAAAGAGAAACAAATAAAATTGTTGTTAATTTTTTAATCATATATTTTTTCTTCAAAATAATTTATAATCGGCTCTACTCCCAAATAGCACTTGCCATCTGCATATAAGAAAGGAATTGTTATTAAATTAGCATCTATCCCACATTCCCCTGCTTTAGTAATTAATTGGTTGGTGTTTTCTTGATTATAATAAACTTCTTTGTGTGCATATGAAACTTTTTCATTAATGCCTTTATTTTCAATTAATTGATCTAGTACAACGCAAGCTGGACAATTAACTCCATAAAAAAGTATTATTTCTTCTTCTGTAACAACCCTTGGTTCATTAATTTGATTATCTGGTTTTTTTATTTCACTAACATTATTTTCTTTAAAAAAATGATAAAAAACAAAAGATATAAATGCTATCAATAATAATGTTGCTAAAATGACTTTGTTTTTCATAATCATATTATAATCTTTTTATTAAATTATGCAAAAATAAAAAAGAGCAATTTCTATATCACAATAACAAAGCTCTTTGCGCTTTCTTCTAGCCCCTTTTTCACCTCTCTCCTAATGGCGATTCTTTCTTCTGCCTCCTTTTTTAGAAGGGCGTATTCAACCATTTGAAAGAGTATTTCCCCTGCTGGCTCATCGGGATAATAACCATCCCTCATTGCGTCTGTTAAATCAAAAATCATTTTAACACCTCCAAGCTACCTTCTATATACTATCATTTTATTAAATTATTTGTAAATACTTCTATTTTAAATAATGATATGGTAATATATCTTTAAGATAATAAGTAATAATAAAACATATGAGCAAAAATATTATTTGGATTATTATTCTAGCTATCGCCTTAATAGGATTCATATTCTTTTTAGGAACAGGCAAAGAAATAGTTGATCCACAAAAAATAGCAGAAGATTGGATAGTTAATAATTCGTCTACATATAAGTTTGACGGTCAAAACCTTACTTTCTTAAGCGTTGAAAATGATAAAATGTATTTCGCTTTTGAATCAACATCTGCTGGATACGGAGACAGAACTGGCCAAATGTCAGCAACAGTAATAACGCCCCATATTATAGAGATTATTGTTGAAGATGGTGAAGTTGTTAGCGCTATTACAGACGGAAGATACAATGAAATAAATAATGAAATGATTGGTGCTGTATTTGAAGATAAAGAAGTAAGTGTATACTTTCTTAATGTAGAAAACCAACAAGAAGAATTAGTTGAAGTTAAGAGAATAATCCCTCATGAGCCAGGTGTTTCATATCCTTTCAGCGCATTAACTCAACTTCTTAATGGGCCAACGCAGGAAGAGTCAGAAAGTGGAATATTCTCAATGATTAACCCAGGAACAGTTGCCTATGACTTAACTCTTGAGGGCGAGGTCGCTACTGTTGATTTTAATGAAAAACTTCAAGAAGGAGTTGCTGGTTCAGCAACCGTAATAGCTATTAGAAATCAAATTGAAAGAACTTTGCTACAGTTTGACTATATCACTGAGGTTGTAATCTCAATTAACGGTGATTCAGAAGAAATATTGCAACCATAACCATGATAAATGAAAAGATGCACTTCGTTGTGCATCTTTTTTTTATTCTTAATTTCTTTCTTTTAGTGTTGTTTCTAACGTAACTTCTTTGTCCCCTCTTAAAACAATCATCGTTATTTTCTTTCCAATAACACAATTACTTAAAATGTCATTTAGGTTATTATCTTCATTAACTTCTCTTCCATTTATTTCTAAAATAATATCATATTCTTTTACTCCTGCCTTATCAGCACAAGAATTCTTAGCAACAGCTGGCTCACCAAACATTTCTCTCACCACTAAAGCTCCAAAAGTACAATTCAACTTGTTCTCTCTCGCCACCTGTTCATTTAACATTACATACTTAACACCCAAGTATGGTCTTTTAATTCTACCTTCCTTTTTCACTTCTTCTAAGTCCTCTTTAATATAGTTAATTGGCAAAGCAAAGCCAATGTTCTCTGCGCCCATTACCATTGCTGTATTAATTCCAATAACTTCACCATCCATGTTAACTAATGGTCCGCCTGAGTTGCCTGGGTTAATAGCAGCATCTGTTTGAATAAGGCCTCTTAAGCAAGTTGACTTAGTGCTAAGCTGATTACCATTGTAAGCTGTGATTTTTCTACTTAATCCGGAAACAATTCCCGCAGAAAGCGTATCTTCAAATTCTCCTAAAGGATTACCCACTGCTATGACTGATTCCCCTAATTCAACCTCATCAGAATTAACTAGTTTTAAATATGGAAAGTTGTCTTTGTCTTTTATCTTTAAAATAGCTGTGTCTGTCAAAGGGTCTCTTGAAAGAACTTCTGCTGTGTACCTGTGATCAGGGTCGCATATGACAGTGTATTGAGCATCATCTTCTTCAACAACATGATTACAAGTTAAAACATATCCATCTTTTGAAATTATGAAAGCAGAACCACCGCCTATCTTTGTCTTTTGCCTTTCGTTCTTTATACTCTTAGGAAAAGCTACTTTTTCTCCCTGAAATGGAAGAAAGTAAAAATCCTCTATCTTAGGCAAGTCCTTTGATGCAACAATAGTTACAACTGCAGGACAAACTTTTTTTGCTATTTCTACGATTGGTGATTTTTTTGTTTTCATTAGAAATATTTTAACACAAAAGTATATTGATAACAACAATCAATTATGATACTATTTCAAAAGAAAGTCCCCGTAGTTCAACGGATAGAACAAGAGACTCCTAAGCTCTAGATAAAGGTTCGATTCCTTTCGGGGACACACTTAGGGCCCATAGCTCAATTGGTAGAGCGCTTCCATGGCATGGAAGAGGCTAGGAGTTCAAGTCTCCTTGGGTCCACCATCGCTTCTTTTTTGCTTTATTTAGTTTTTGGCTAGCAACAAAAAATCCCAAACCTTGGGATCTAATTTATTTAATATTTTCTTTTTGAGATTGTATGTATTACTATGACTAAGCAGTCCCAGATACGAATTTATCCTAGACAAAATAATATCAACATCTAACTTTTCTTCTTTTAACGAAATATTAATATTTCTAATTGCTTGATATGAATTATTTTTTATTCTCCTCGTGACATATGATCTATATGGCTTAATGAGAACACCTAAAAACTCTGCTCCTTTTTGATAATGTTGTAGGTATATCTTTTTAGGATGAATTAACAAGTTTAACTCTTTTTCCAAATAGTTCTTAATTAAAGACATCTCTACCTTTAGCTGCTCTTTATCTCTATGAATTAATACAAGATCATCAACATATCTAACATAATGCTTAATTTTTAAATTATGCTTAATAAAGTGATCTAGTGGCGTTAGGTATAAGTTGGCAAGCACTTGATTAGTATAGTTGCCAATAGGTAGCCCACAATTATCTTTTGCATAAAATAAGCTTTTTGATTTAGGAAGTCCTATCCATTTTTCTTTTGGTGATTTACAAATACAACTCTTAATAGAATTATTGTTAATAATTGTTCTGAGAAGATAAATCAATTTATTTTTGTCTTTACTAAAATATTTTTGATTAATTAAATTCTCAAGATTATTTAATAAAATAGCTCTGTCTATGCTCATAAAATAACCCTTAATGTCTAGTTTTAAGATATAGCAATCTTCAGTATAATTCTTACTACATTGCCTAATATGTCTTTTAGTCCTATTGATAGCAAAATGGACTCCCCTACCTTTTCTACAGCTATGGGTATCAAAGATAAACTCTTTTTCTAGTATATACTCTAGCTTGTTTACAACTAAATGATGAACTATTCTATCTCTAAATTGAGCTGCGAATATTTCTCTTTTAACTGGCTTTTCTGATATAAAAACATCTAGCGGAGAAACTTTGTATATTTCATTATTCACCTCTCTCCACAATTTTATCAGCTCTCTTTCGTAATTAACTTCAAAATCAACTGCTTCCTTTTTATTCCTTTTATTCTTCCTGCAATCAAAATATGCTAAAAAGAAATGCTCTAAGGGAATATGTCCTTTTTCATTTGGACTAAAGCGACTGTGCCTTACTTTGTTTAAATAAATTGAATTTAATTTCATAAAAACAAAAACTGCTAAAATTAGCAGTAATTGAATGAGTCCCGGAGGCAGCGGACGGAAAACCCGTTGCCTTGATTGTTGGTGTTGCGGTTGACATTGGTGTTGTTCGAGTTCAAGTTGCGATTCCAAGCATTACTACTACTAGGCATAGACGACCACCAATAACCGTTCGTGCCTATGTTGTTGAAACTACCATTGGTGTTGCGGTTGCCACCCAACAAACAAAATGACTACTTATTTGAAACAAGACAGCATTGCCTTGCACTCATTGATATATTCCCCAACAATAATATTGTTAGGAGAGCCATCGGACTAATTAAAAGGGCTCTCTTCTAAAAGATGCTTCCGTTAGAATTCTGGCCCATTAGGCTGATGATTTTTTCCACCCTGATAGTTGCCTAGAGATATTTTCTATTATCTCACTTAATTCAACATATTTCTTTAAAGGAATGGACTTAAGTTCAAAAACTGCTCTTTGAAGAATAATTATTGTTTCAATGTTGCTTTGAGCCATCTCTATCCACCCATGCCTTTCTTTTTTGTCTGATACTGTATTTGCCCTAGCAATGTTCTTTATTAAATCAATTGTTTCTTCTTTGATTGATTGACCAACAGAATACTTAATTGATTTTTGAATATTTTCTTCTGTTTTTATTATACAGATGAGTAGATTATATGAAGCAACATACAAAGGTATTTCCTTTTTCTGTTTCATTAATTATTCTTCAACTTAATTTTATTATTTTCCCTACAATATACTATGATTCGACCTTTCAAACTTCTCTTTATTAATCAATTTATTAATTTGATTCTAATCAAGTAACAAGAACTTTTAACGCTTTTGGTTTGGTTTCTCAAGGAAACCAAACTATCTATCTTCCTGTTTTCAAAATATATCAAGTAATTAACATTTCTGAAGATCGGAAAGTGCAAAGATTCAAGCTTCCACTCTTCCCATCTCAATTATCTTGTATCTTAATTATATTACTAATCAAATTATTGTCAAATTTAGCAAAAAGATGTGGAAGCTATTACATTAGTTCCGGAGGCAGCGGACGGAAAATCCGTTGCCTTGATTGTAGGTGCCGCGGCGGACATTGGTGCTGAGCGAGCTCAAGAGGCGAAACCAAGCACTACTACTACTAGGCGTAGACGACCACCAATAACCGTACGTGCCAAGGTCGTAGAAATGACCATTGGCGCTGCGGGCGCCACCATATAATCCATGCCACCCACTAGTACTCATCCACGCAGTTCTAGTAGATCCAATTGTGTTTTGTAGAGTAGTAAATTCTGCATCGCTTGGAAAGTGCCATCCAGATGGACAGGCAGATGTTGCTGTTGACCAATTATATAATCGTCCATAGGTGTTACAGTTTGCTAAATTGTTAGCATAACACCAGCTACCAGTCCCATTATTTAATGCATAGTCAAGATTCTTAGTCATCCAACATTGAGAACCAAACAATTTAGTAGGATATGATTGGCCGTTGCGAATGTCTACGAAATTGGCACCGCAACCCCAATTTACTGTCAAGGTAGCTGTTGCGGACGAAGCACTGTAGTTAACCGAAGATCCAACATTAAACGTAATTGTTGTTGTGCCAGCCCCAGTTATTGTCACTACTCCCGAGCTATTAATAGTTGCTACGCTAGTATTACTACTACTAAAAGACTTAGTTCCTGTACTATTTGTTGAATGAGTAATTGTAAAAGCAGAATCACCATATGTCTTGGTGGCACCAGACAAAGAAATTATTGGGCTCATTCTATTTAACAATTCAACGTCATCAACTATAAAAGCCATACTAGAACCTGAGCCATCCATTGAGCCACCTATTGTTTGAACTTCAAATTCTATTAATTTATCTCCCGAAAGAGAAGAAACATCAATTACTTTCTCTGTCCAACCAATAGAAGGATTTGTACATTGGCCCCCTTGAGAGAATAATGTTGTTGCAACGCCATTTATTTTTACTCTTATATACATATTGCCTCCTTGACCCAAACAACTCGTGCTCCCACTGTACTTATAATTAAATTTTAAAAAATCTTTATTAGTCAAATCTAATGCTTGAGTAAGCTTTGAAGTATTATTTTCGTCTTTTGTTGATGTTGAATAAACCCTAGAACCATAATTACCTGAATATTTATAAGTACCATTAACACTTACATCGCCTTGTGTATTCCACCAACTTGCATTTCCAGACTCAAAATCGCCATTTTTTATTGAAGGACTATCTTTTAAACAGCGAACGGAAAGGCCATCATTTTTATTAAAATTACTACCCCACCCTATATTACTATTAGAAGAAGAGATATATAAATAAGGAGAATCGGTCTCGTCATAAGAATCATAAACTCGCCAATAACCATGCGTACCAAGAGCACCAAAACTTCCCTGATAATAATTATTGCCACCATACAAAGCAGCCCACTCGCTAGAGTTCATCCATGCTGTTCTTGCAGAACCAATGGTGTTTTGTAGGGTCGTGAAATCATCAACGCTTGGCAAACGCCATCCAGGCGGACAGGCAGAGTTCGCTGTTGGCCAATTATATAATCTTCCATAGGTCGTGCAGTTTGCTAAATTGTTAGCATAACACCAGCTACCAGTCCCATTATTTAATGCATAGTTAAGATTCTTAGTCATCCAACATTGAGAACCAAACAATTTAGTAGGATATGATTGACTATCACGAGAATCTATAAAGTTTTCTCCGCAAGATAATCCTGAAGATGTAGAGGCATTAGTATTTGTAGGCAAATGAACTACCACAGAATTGAACTCCGCACAATTCTTGGTTGGAATAAATAAATCTTTATCTGAAGAATTATTTATTTGAATGAATGGGATTGAACATCCTTCTGTGGGAACAAAAAGAGAATCTCCTGACTGAACTCTACAACTATTATACCTATTTACTCCTGTTATTTGATCTGAACAGCCAGATTGAGCATTAATTGATTCAACATTTAGAATAAGAAAAATTGAGGATATAAAGAAAGATATTAACGCTAACCTTATTATTCTTTTTTTAGTATTTTTTTGATTTGACATATTTAATAATAATTAATAATCTATCCATTCAGTGGGACTTAATGATTTTAAATTCTCTGAAAAGAAAATTGTTCCATATCTTTTAATTTTAATGCCCAATCTTTCTTCTTCTTTTTTGCAAAGATCTTTAAAAGACCAACCATGATGAACCATATGAACTCCCCCCTCGTCTACATATATGTATTTAGGCAAGTCAGTATCCCGAAAAGCTACCACATAATATGCCCTAAGATCATCTTCATACGTAAAAATAAAAGGTATGTAGTTTATACTACTAAGTGTTTTTCCAATGAAAAAAGCAAAGTCCACGTCTTTACCTTTTTTCAAATTATAGAATTCTTCAGTGTCTATGTCTGCCACATCAATATCAACATCATTTTCTGAAGAAATATATTTAAAATTATTATTATTTAAAAAGTTAATAATATCATTAGATTTTTCGATTTGAGCAATAACCTCCTTATAATCGTCGCTATATTCTATAATCTTTTCTTCATTACTTGAAAGATCATCCTGTTTGTTATTTACATTTTCATTTAAACTGTCATTAAAAACAACTAGCAACAAAACCGCTAAAGATCCTAAACATATTAATATTAATTTTTTATTTATATTCACTTGTTAAAAATTAAATTGCTATTACTATCATTCTTAATTATTAATTTTATTTAAAAGATAAGAAAAGACTTTAATCTTTTACGCAACGAACTGAAACATAATAAGATTTGCGAATTGTTCCATTTTCTCCCCAATAAGCTATGTGAATAGGAGCGTTCATTACAAGGCCCTTTGCACTGTCTTCATACGTAGATTGAGCAGAAGATGAAAAATATGCTCCACTTCCAACTGAAGAAAAGCTGCTAGCATATATACCACCCATTAAAGCATTAAAGCCTAAAGAGCCACAACCAGAACAAACAGAGGGATCCTTAGGCGGCATTGCAGAATTACCTGCACTGCTAACAAGATTACTTATATCTGCAAGTGTTGATAAGTGCCATCCAGAAGGACAAGCCACTAAAGCATCGTCCCAATTATATAAACGACCATATATCTGACAATTTAAGGAATTATTGTCATAGCAAACACTATTTCCCACAGGCTCATTCAAGTTTCTAGACATCCAATATCTTGTACCTATTTGTACAGGGATATAGACATTAATATTTGCTGGAGCATTATTTAAAAAACTTATACGCTCTGCTTCAGTGCGAACAGGAATAAACAATGTCTTTGCTGTATGATTAGATATCGCCGTACCATTACTTAACTCAGGTATAGTAAAAATCTCTCCTGGATTAATATAGTATGCAGCAACCCCTGCTGCTTTTGTAGCTTCTAAAACAATTAAAGAAGTGCATAAAACAAAAATTAACAAAGGGAAAATAACTAGTTTATTTTTCTTGACAATTTTTATTTTTTTATAACAATGCATACTTTTAAATTATTTACTCTTCAATAAATCTAGCCTGCTCTATTCTCTCGTCTCTAGAAAGCCATTCAGAAGTTTCTAAGAATCCTGTTTTCGGATTAAGAATATTGTAACGTATAATTTTCAACCCCAGCCTTTCTTCTTCTTTCTGAAACATTTCCTCAAAAGACCATCCATGATTAATCGCCACTGCTTCATTCTTATTAAAATATATATACTTAGGAACATCTATGTCCCTAAAAGGAACTATGATATTATATTCTTCTTTATTGTTTTCTTTGTAAGAATAAAGAATTAAAGAAGAGAATAACCCGTTACGTAAAAGAATGTAATTAGAAAGATAGGCCACGTCTTGTATTTCTCCTGATTTAGTGGAAAGTAATTCTGAAGGTTGTTTAGATAAAAGTCCAACCGAGCTTTCTATAGATATATTTTGATTAATATAATTAATCAAATCTTGAGAAGACTTAATCTTAGAGATTAAATTCATTTGTTCTTCGTTCAATGGCCTGTATTCGATTTCAAGATTATCTGGTAATAGCAAATTATCAGACGACATATTATCTTTTTTAATTTGAATCAAAACAAAAAACAATAAAATTAATAACGCTATTCCTAATAATTGTTTTTTTGAATTCATCTCTTCTTTACTATTTAGGCAATGCGCTCCATTCAATATATGATGCTACATCTCCCCCTTCTTCAGGATAAGCAGCATATATGTATACATTGTAATCATTTATATGATTATCCTGGATATGTTTCAAGGTATTAAGTGCCCCACTAATATTTTTGGGAATTGTAAAATAAGGAACTTCATTCATGTCAACTATTTCTGTTTTTTGAGAAATCTTAACTTTCGTATATTCATAGTTGAATTCTGGCTCTTCTCCACTAGAAAAGTCGAAATCTGCATCTTTAAGTGTAGCTAATTCAATAGTAAAATAATCGTCACCAACTTGACTCAGTGACCCATTAACAATATTCATTGAAGAACTTCTCATCTCAAGAGATTTCTCCACTCTAGGATCAATGCTTTGTTCCACGTTTAAATTATTCTGTTCATTTTGATTTGATATTTTCTCAATAGGGCTTTCATTATTAAAAAACTTTATCGAAACAAAAAACACTACAAGGATACAGATTATTATAATTGCAACTAATGATATTTTTTTATTTTCCATGCTTGTATTATTTAAATTATTATTTTACTTAATTTTACCTTAACAGTTTTTTTTGTCAACAATTTTTGATTAATTAGATTTTAATAAAAGAAAAAGCCACCGTATTGGTGGCCTCACTTTTTCTTCAATGTATTATCTAACAGCGTCTTTTAATCCTTTTCCTGCCTTAAACTTTGGTGTTTTCATTGCAGGGATTTTGATTTTTTCCCCTGTCTTAGGATTTCTTCCTTCTCTTGCTGCTCTTGCACCAACCTTGAATGAACCAAAGCCTATAAAAGTAATTTCTCCTCCTTTAGATAATGTCTTCTTTTATTGTATTAGTATATATTTGTTATATATTTAATCAATAAATTGGAATTTTAAAACATGGACCTCTTCGAGTGTTTCTATTGTAGCAATAACAGAAGGATTATTTGTTTTAAGCAGTTTAAATCTTTTGCCATACCTTCTAAGTAGAGGTGTAAGAAATTCGTCCCCCCAAGAAGGAGAGAAAGTAATAACTCCATCAAAATCAATAGATAACTCCTCGTCCTCTGGGATATTATTTAAAGTTGACTCAAATGCACTAAGCGCTTCTTTGCCAGACTGTCTTGAAATTAACATTGTTCCAAATTTTTTTAATTCTATTTTCATATTTTAATATTTTATTATAGCTAAACATCCTTGAAGAAAGTTATTTGACTTATTAATATTCATTCCTTCTTTTTGCTTAAGCATTTCTAAACAATAGTCGCCCGATTGAAAGAATAAATTAATCTTATTCGCAGAAACAATTCTTCTTACAAATTTTAAACCATTACCTCTTTCTTCTGGCGCCCTGCCAGAAATTATTTCCGTAAAAGCAACCCTAATAGCATCTTGATAATTATTTAATTCTGGCTTCACTCTCTTTAATGTTTTAAGTAGTCCTTGCCCACGGTCAGCTAAAACAATTTCTTTCTTATTAATATCATATCCAAAGAATATTCCAGGAACTTTCGGCCAATTTCCAATGTTATGATCAAAAGAATTATTCCCTATTTCACCAGTTATTGCAGTTAGTAAAGATACGTTCTCATTATTTAATTCTTGCTGCATTCTCTCTAGTCTTGACTGAAAAATAGAAGAGTCCTGACAATAGAACATTTTCGGGATTTCTGTTTCATCGTTCCCTAATAACCAAGAAAACGCAATTGCTGATATATCATTTAAATAAACACCAATCTCTTTTTCAGAATAATACCTAATATTATTCTTTCTTATTGCTTTTAATTTTCCTGATTTATCCCAACGACGCAACGTATCTATTGATACTCCTATCCTAGAAGCCGCTTCTCCTATAGAAATTAAAGATTCAAATTTCATTTTATTAAAATTATTATTTCTTTTATTAATATAACACACCTATGCAAAAAATTGCAATACCTATGCAAAAAGAAAAAGCCACCGTATAGGTGGCCTCACTTTTTCTTCAATGTATTATCTAACAGCGTCTTTCAATCCTTTTCCTGCCTTAAACTTTGGTGTTTTCATTGCAGGGATTTTGATTTTTTCCCCTGTCTTAGGATTTCTTCCTTCTCTTGCTGCTCTTGCACCAACCTTGAATGAACCAAAGCCTGTAAAAGTAATTTCTCCTCCTTTTGACAATGTCTTTGTTATTTCTTCAAAAACTGTAGCTAATGCTTCAGAAGCATCTTTTTTTGAAATTGCTGTTTTCTTAACGATTGCTTCGATGATTTCGTCTTTTGTCATATTAGTATATATTATTATATATTTTACTTCGACCTTTATTTAGCATACTCTACTACTCTCGATTCTCTTATTAACACAACCTTTATCTCTCCAGGATACTTCAACTCTTTTTGAACTTTCTGAGCTACTTCACGCGCCAGCTTGTGTGCTGTCAAATCATCTATTTCTTTTGGCTTTACAAAAATTCTTAATTCTCTTCCTCCTTGTATAGCAAAAGACTTTTCTACCCCATTAAAGGAGTTAGCAATGTCTTCTAAGTCCTCTAGTCGCTTTAGATAATTTTCAATACTATCTTTTCTCGCACCTGGTCTTGCGCCTGATATTTGATCAGCTGCTTGCACAACCATTGCCTCTAAGCTTTCGTAAGGATATTCTTCGTGATGTGACTTTACTGCTGATATTATGGCAGGATCGATGTTAAATTTCTCTAAAACCTTACCACCAATATCAGTATGAGACCCTTCTATCTTATAGTCAAGAGCTTTTCCAATATCATGCAACAAACCTGCTTTTTTGGCAAGAGATGCATTTAGTCCAATCTCTGAAGCAATTGCACTTGATAAATGAGCTACTTCTAAAGAATGACTTAAGACATTTTGACCATAACTTGTTCTATATTGAAGTCTTCCAAGTAAGTGAATAAGCTTTTCGGGCAAATCTAGAACTCCTGCCTCGTAAACAGCTGCTTCCCCTGCTTCCTTTATCTTTTTGTTTATCTCTTCCTCTGCTTTTTCAATTTCTTGTTCTATTCTTGCTGGTTGAATCCTGCCATCTCTTAATAATTTCTCTAGTGTAATCTTAGCAATCTCTCTTCTTATTGGATTAAAGCTAGAAATAATTACCATTCCAGGTGTTTCATCAACAATTAATTCAACTCCTGCTGCTTTTTCAAACGCACGAATGTTTCTTCCTTCTTTTCCAATGATTCTTCCCTTAACCTCTTCTGTTGGCAAAATAACAGATGATGTCATGATTTCTTGAGCTTGAGATAATGCATAAGTTTGTACTGCTGAAGCAATAATTCCTTTTGCCCTTCTTTCATATTGCTCTACTCCTTTTTCTTCAAGCTTCCTAATCCTTTCTAGTACCTCTGCCTCGTATTCCCTCTCTGCTCTTTCTAACAACTCCTCTTTAGCCCTCTCTTTACTTAGTCCTGCTATTTTCTCTAGCCTTGATGTCACCTCCAATCTCTTCTCTTCTATCTCTGTTTTGATTTCTCTTAGCTTCTCTATTCTTTCATTTGCCTCCTTTTCCTTAGATGCCACTTCTTTTTGCTTGTCCTCTATTTCTTCTTCTTTTTTAAAGAGACGATTCTCTGCTTTAATGACTATCTTTTGTCTTTCTTCTAAGTCTTCTGATGTCTTTTTCTCAGTTTCCTCTGCTTTCTCTTTAGCCTTAGTCATTATCTCTTCTGCAGCTTGCTTGGTTTGGGCTATCTTCTTACTAAGCTCTGACTCGATTGTTCCTGCACGCTTTCTTGCAATAGATTGTCGGATATAATATCCAACCACTCCACCTAATAATAGCGCTATTACTGTTATTATTATAATCGTTTGTGTTTCCATATTTTTAATATGAAAATTTGGCACAAAAATAATCGTGTGATTCTTTATCAATATTCTAATTTCAAGGTTCTTGATTTTTATCTAAGATTATATTACCAAAAATTCAATGTTAATCTTTTATGGTTTTATTATAACAAAAAACTCCTGAAACAACAAGAGTCTTTGTTTTTATAATAAATTACAAACAATTAATTTAAAATTATAATCCTTATTATTTTTGCATCAATATATTTATTTTCTCTTCTAATTCTTCTATCTTTTTCTGTTGTTCTTTGATTGATTCTACTAATGGAGCAATCAGTCCTGTTCCATCAATAGACAAATATCCATCACTGCCTTCTTTAACTAATTCAGGATATACCTTTTGAAGCTCTTGAGCAGAGAATCCAATTCTTTTATCTTCTTCACCTTTAAGATTATATGATATTCCTTGTAATTGTAATATCTTACTCAAGCTATTTTCTATATTAGTAACATTTTCCTTTTTTCTAATATCTGATGTATAGTAATAAGCATTTGCTATAACATCTCCGTTAACTTCTAATTTTTGTAATAGACTATCAATTCCTATTCCAACATTGCTACTGGCCTATAAATATCACTTCCACTTACTGTCCAGTTAGATCCTGAAATTCCAGAAAGAGCATCATTGACGTAGGTCTTAGTTGCTAAGTCTTGACCTCCTTCTATTAAACTCAAGTAATAACCAGGATTAGGAACACTGGCATCAGCTAGAATAGTGCCTAGTTGTTTAATATAGTCAGTAAAAATAATTTCTACTGTTAAAACAATAAGAATAGAAAATATTCATAGTTTGTCTTCTTATCAGACATTATACAATCATTTGTCGCTTTAATTTGTTATTTATTCAATCAATTGAATAGCAATAGTAATTTTAACTTTATTATTTATTTTACTTAATGATATTCCTGTTAAAAGCATTAGTTTAAAATCACTCGTGGAGAAAAAAAGAAAAATATGATTCAAAAAAGAACCCTATTTCTCAAAAAACTACCAAAAAGACAACACAAAGGTGGTAAGACAACCAATCCATCTAATATGCTTAACTTAGAACAAAAAGCACATATCTACGAACAAAAACTCATCTTAAAGGAATTAAGCCAATTGACCAGTTTGGTTAAAGTAATTAACAAAAGGATGATACACTTGGAGTCACAAAGTGATTAACAACAAGAAGACAGAAAGATGGATGAATAATAGTTATTTTATCTACAATAATAAATAATTACAAGAAGTACCAAAGAAAAAGCCCAAGGGTCGACCCTTGGGCAAGAAACTGCAGTTTATTTAACTTGTTGAAGTTTCACGAAACTTCAACGGGAGAAGAAAACTGGTCATATAGTCTAATCCCTGAGGCACCGCACCGAATGGCCTCCCGCCTTATCAGTCCCTAGGGGATAACCGATATTTGCTTCCGCCCCGGGTACATATCCTATCGTCATCGCGCGGTCAAATCCGTATGGAGTCGACGACCAGTACTCTGTAGTCAAGTCCGCTGACCCCCCCCATAGTCCCCTCCAACCTTCAAGAAACCCACCGAATACATTAGTAAACCACCCTGCCTTTATTAGCCCGCCTTTTGTATCACCAGTAGTGTTTCTTAAGGAAGTTAGCTCGGCGTCGCTAGGCAAGTGCCATCCTGAGGGGCATGCCGTGAGAGCCGCCGACCAGTTGTAAAGAACTCCATAGGTAGTATAGTTAGTTTGTGATTTAGCAGTGGCAACATCTGTTCCATTATAGTTATATACATAGTAGTAAGGAGTTGTTTTAGACCGTGTTCCAGGTCCTACTACACTGGGTAAGTATCTTAAGTTTTCTGCCATCCAGCATTGGGTACCGATTTGGACGATAGAGTACACGTTAGAATCTCGGGGGTCAGTATATTCAAAGTCGTCTCCGCAAGGTAGAGCAACACCAATTCCTGGAGGTGAATTAATGATAAAAGATTGTTGTTCTGCAAGAGTTCGTACTGGAACAAATAATGTAGAAGAGGTAGTATTAGTTATTTTTCGCACACGTCCATCCAAAGTCGCCATATATGCCTCTCCTGGACCAACATAGTAAGCGGCTATACCACTAGCGGCTGAAACAGAACAGATATACACAAGAAAAAGAAGAGGGACAGCAAGAATCATTAGTTGATAATATTTTTTCATATATATTTATTTTTTTACTATTAATTATTTATTAATCCTCGGTTATAAAATAATGTTTTCTAATGACTTCATCATTTGAAGAACACTCTGCTATTTCCATGTATCCAACTTTGTGTCTCATTATACAATAACTCTCTATTGATAAAGAGGCTCTTGCTTCCTCTGCTTTAAACATTTCATCATATGACCAGCCATGATGCATCATATTGATACCATTATCTTCAAAGTAAATATATCTTGGCTCATCAACATCTCTAAAAGGAATAATTAAATCTATATATTCCTCACCATTATTTATATAGGCATAGAGTATGGTACTAGAATAAAGACCTTGTCTATTGAGTAATTCATTAATAAGAGACGCTACATCACTCTTGTTCCCTTCCATTGTGCTTAATACTTCTGATGGTTGTTTTGTTAATATATCTATTTGGGGTTTTATTGATATATTTGAGTTAATAAAATCAATAATCTCTTGTGAGTTATTAATTTGGCTAATTGTTAATAATTGATCATCACTAAAAGGTAATACTTCTACTGAAATACTACTAGTATCTATATCCTTATTAATCAGTTGATTTAATTTATCTTCTTTAGGAGAATTATTTAAGACAAAAAACACCAAAGCAGCAATCAGGATAATTACTACTACTATTAATATATTTCTTTTTTTTGTATTCATATGTTTTCCTAATTGTGTTATTAAAATCTTCTTACCTATTTAGGACTTACACTCCACTCAACATATTACTATAATTAAAGTTATATTTTTATTTTTCATATTTTATGACCATAAATTATAATCATATTCCTGTTTAATTCTAACTTAATCATTTTTTTTGTCAACGATTTTTCAATTATAAACAATTAATATTAGGAGCTATAATCTTCATTATTTTTGCATTAATCTCTTTTAACTCTTCTATCTCTCTCTGCTGTTCTTTGATTGCCTCTACTAGTGGTGCGATTAATCCTGTTCCATCGATAGACAAATATCCATCACTGCCTTCTTTAACTAATTCAGGATATACCTTTTGAAGCTCTTGAGCAGAAAATCCCATTCTTTTATTTTCTTCATCTTTAAGATTATATGATATTCCTTGTAATTGTAATACTTTACTCAAGCTATTCTCTATATTAGTAACATTTTCTTTTTTTCTAATATCTGATGTGTAATAGTACGCGTCGGCATAGATAATACCCTTCAGAACTGTTTTTGTTATACTATCATTTCCTATTGTAGCAGTATTACTTCCTGCTCCTACAGCATTGTACCCAATCACTATTTCATTTACATCGCCATCGGCCAACGCTTTAGTTTGCGCACCCAAATAAACTGAACTATTGCTTGTAGTGTTATATGTTGCTGTTGAAGTAGTTTCCCCAGCATGACTTCCAATAGATGTATTAGAATCTCCTGTAACGTTATTCAGTAAAGACCATGATCCAATAGCTGTATTGTTAGATGCTTTATTCTTCCAAAGAGCTGAAGCTCCAATAGCCACGTTATCTATTCCTGTATCATTCATCATAAGGGCTGCAGATCCAATGGCAGTATTTTGGTATCCTGTTGTATTCCCACCAGAAGAAAGTGCCCCAACAGAGGTATTATTAGCTCCCGTTGTATTTTTATTAAGAGCTGCAGATCCAACAGCTGTATTGTTATATCCTGATGTATTATATTCTCCAGCTTGAATACCAACAAATGTATCGCCTTGACCGGTTGTACTTGTTCCCCCATTTCCAACTATAAGCGTGTTTTCTGCTGTTGTAGGCCTGTAAAGAACAGTTATTCCATTCATTATAATTTTTCCTCCCATATTTACATCAGAAGAGAATGTCTTAGTTCCTGCCAGTGTTTGGTTTCCCGTTGTTCTAACGACAGTTGAATCAACAGATATGGTTCCTGATGATGTAATAGGACCTCCTGTCAAACCATCTCCTGTTCCTACGCTTGTTACAGACCCTTGAGTAATTCCTGCTACCGCTGTGTCAACATATTCCTTGGTCGCTAAGTCTTGACCTCCTTCTATTTCACTCAAAGAGTGGCCAGGATTAGGAACACTGGCATCAGCTAGGATAGTGCCTAGTTGTTTAGTATAGTCAGTGAAGACCGTTCCTATTGTCAAAACAACAAGAAGAGAGAATATTATAATATAGCTTGTTTTTTTATTCATATATTTATTTATCTTTTTATTTTGTACT
>Ga0265294_10001272_pt1 | contig 34091 bp, 23 predicted proteins | sample MunlanPumphouse3_FD_192504 | JGI IMG/M metagenome (GOLD analysis project Ga0265294, IMG submission 192504) | Groundwater microbial communities from a municipal landfill in Southern Ontario, Canada - Pumphouse #3 | ecosystem: Environmental > Aquatic > Deep subsurface > Groundwater | place...
TACCTTCTTTTGTTTCCACACATTTTGTAATTGCATCCAGCGCTTTTTTCACTGCTACTTCATCTCGATCATCTCTCAAACCTTTAAGTCTCTCAACCTGTTGCTTACGCACTTCAGTATTATCAACTTCGAGGATATCAATAGGATCTTCTTGCTCTAAACGATATTCATTCACACCGATAATCTTCTGTAATCCTGAGTCGATACGAGCCTGTGTTCTGGCTGCTGCTTCTTCAATACGCATTTTTGGAACGCCTGTTTCAATAGCTTTAGCCATACCACCCAATTTCTCGATTTCTTGGATCAAATCCCATGCTTTATGAACCAATTCATTGGTGAGCGATTCAACATAATAAGAACCAGCCCAAGGATCAACATGTTTTGTAACATAGGTTTCTTCCTGAACATAGATCTGTGTGTTACGGGCAATACGAGCAGAAAAATCTGTTGGCAATGCAATGGCTTCGTCAAGAGCATTGGTATGCAATGATTGTGTGTGTCCCAATGCAGCGGCCATAGCTTCAATGACTGTACGCCCAACATTGTTATATGGATCTTGTTCGGTCAACGACCAACCAGAAGTCTGACAGTGGGTGCGCAATGCCATAGATTTAGGATTTTTAGCTCCTAAACTCTTTACGATTTTTGCCCACAACAAACGACCGGCACGCAGTTTTGCAATCTCCATAAAGTGATTCATTCCAATACCCCAGAAGAATGACAAACGAGGTGCAAATTTATCAATATCGATACCTGCATTCATACCGGCACGCAAATATTCAATACCATCTGCCAATGTATAAGCCAATTCAATATCGGCTGTAGCTCCCGCTTCCTGCATGTGATAACCTGAAATAGAGATTGAATTAAACTTAGGCATTTTCTGCGAAGTATATTCAAAAATATCAGCAATAATCTTCATCGAGAATTCTGGTGGATAAATATAAGTGTTACGAACCATGAATTCTTTCAAAATATCATTCTGAATTGTTCCCTGCATTTCTTCTAGTTTAGCACCTTGTTCTTGTGCAGCAACAATATAGAAAGCAAGAATTGGAAGTACTGCACCGTTCATAGTCATGGATACCGACATTTTGTTCAAAGGAATTCCGTCGAACAACACTTTCATATCTTCTACAGAACAGATAGATACTCCTGCTTTACCTACATCACCAAATACACGCTCATTATCAGCATCATATCCACGATGTGTAGGAAGGTCAAATGCAACAGACAACCCTTTTTGTCCAGATGCTAAATTACGACGATAGAACGCATTCGATTCTTCAGCAGTAGAAAATCCTGCATACTGACGAATTGTCCAGGGACGCATCACATACATAGCTGAATATGGTCCCCTCATGAAAGGAGGAATACCAGCAGCATAATTCAGATGCTCCATACCTTCAAGGTCACCCTTTGTATAAACAGGCTTCACAGGAATCTGTTCCGGAGTAAACCAATCGGCCTTAATCTCATTTTTTTCAGCCCACTCTTCTACATTAGAAGTAATGTCAAAGTCGACCGATTGAATGTTGATGTCTTTAAAATTTGGTTTCATTATTTTGGTATATTAATTGTTTTTTATTCTTTATTATTTGGATTCTGATTCTTTTTCGAAACGTTACATTATCGGAAATAAAATAAATACTGCCACATCCCATACTGCATGTGAAACCACTAGAGGAACAAGATTCTTATTATATCTGTACATTAATCCCCAGAATATTCCGCAAATCAATGCCGCCATAATCAGTATGAAATTGAATGACCAGATATGAACAAGTGCATAGATTAAAGTGGTGAATAAAAATGCTTTCCACTCTCCATGTTTCTTAATAAACGAATGTTGCACATAACCGCGCCAGAATATTTCTTCGGCTGGACCAATTATAAATAATAATCCTAGTCCAATCCATATTTTATCCTGACCATCCTTCATCGCATAGATGCTGTCGACTTGCGTGCGAGCAAAATCGAACAACCAAGTAGCAACAAATTCTCCTATGTAAAATACCACCCATAAAAAAGCTGCACCTAATATTCCTAAACTAATTGATTTCCAGTTGAAATCAAACTGTTTCAGAATTTCTTTTCGTTGCAATAAACTAATTGTAATCAATATCAATGCCGAAATCGTCATAGCAATCCAAAAGTTGAAATAACCTTTTGTCCATGGCGAAAACATGAAAAACCACAATATAGCAGCAACTAATATGTTCAGCGTCAACTTTTTCATAATAATCCTGCGATAAAATTAGATATTGCAAGTAACAAACTGAAAATCATCACCAACTGAGCCGATTTGCCATCAAGGTCTTTAATCAATTCAGGTTTTTCGATACTTGCTAAACGAACCTCTTTTATATTATTTATCAATAATGGAAATGAGAGCCAAACCAACAAACTGAGCGGATGCAATATTCCGAGTATAACAGTCAATGTAATTATCAGATAAGCACCAACGCCAAGGATAATATATTGATTTATAGAGCCTTTTATACCCAACAACATAGCCTGGGTTTTAATATTGGCTTTTCCATCGTCTCTAATATCCCGCGTGTTATTAGCATGAAGAATATTCACGATCAGAAATCCAAGTGAAGACCCAATCAATAAAATTTTCCAACTTAACATGTTCGTCATAACCAAATAGGTTCCCAACGCGATGCAAAGTCCATAAATAATAAAGATTGTGAGATCACCTAAAGCACGATATTTCATTTTATAGTAGAAATAAGTGCCTAACACACCAACTGCTCCAATCCACAATAAATGCAAGGATGTTTTTAATACCAGTAATAAACCGATTAAACTGCCAATAGCAAGTAGTACCAAACCATAATTCAATATAGTTTTTGGTTTGAAAACACCGTCGACTAACATTCGACTTGAACCAAAGGACTCTTTTCGGTCTACTGTGTATAAATAGTCATAATAATCGCTGATTAGATTGCCTGATGCTTGAAAAATAGCAGCACCAAAAAATGCTAAAACACCATATAACCAATTAACATCCAGTGGAGTATTACTATTTACATAAAATGCATAAGAAATAGCAACTAATGCAGGCATGGTTGATGCAGGAAAAGACCATGGGCGAATGGCTATTAACCAATCTTTTCGGGATGGACTCATTTGTCTAGTTTTTAATCATATGAATCAGAAATACAAACTGTTTATTTCAAAAGCTTTTCGTTGAATCCTTTTAAAGTATCCAAAACATTGCTTCTTACATTAATGAAATGCTCAATACCATTAGCTTTCAAATCATCCATACAAGCTGGAGCACCGGCAACAACAAAAATTTCTTTTCCATTCTTAACCAGTTCATAAGCTTTAGGAGCTAATTCTGCGTATTCATCATCGCTTGAGCAAAGAACAATTACGTCTGCATTCTTTTCTCGGGCAGCTTTTACACCATCTTCAACAGACTCAAAACCGATATTGTCGATAATTTCATAACCGGCAACGGCAAAGAAGTTGGACGAGAATTGAGCACGTGCCAAACGCATTGCTAGATTCCCAATTGTAAGCATAAACACTTTAGGAGCATTTACATTAGCTTCGGTAGCCAAACGTAGTTCGTTGAATGATTCAGCTAAACGATAGGTATTCAACTTTTTGAATGGTGCATTTTCACCACAACCACAGTTTGATTCTGTCTTTTCACTAATCTTTTCAGACATTGTTTCAGTGAAATTAGGATATTGATTTGTTCCAACCAAAACCTCTTTTCTTGATGATAAAGCTTTTACGCGAGCTTCTGATGATGCTTCAATGGCATCCTGAACAGAACCGGCTTTCAGTGCTTCATAGAAACCAATTTCTTCTGTTTCAAGAAATAGTTTCCAAGCTTGCTCTGCTAAAGAAAGGGTTAGATTTTCAATATAATATGAGCCGGCAGCCGGGTCTGTAATCTTATTAAAATGTGATTCTTCTTTCAGAATTAATTGTTGATTAACAGCAATACGTTCTGCAAACTCTGAAGGAGTTTCAAAAGATTCATCAAAAGGACGAACTGTTAAAGAATCAACAACGCCTAAAGTAGCTGACATACTTTCTGTTTGTGAACGCAACAAGTTAACATATGGATCGAAAACCGATTGGTTAAATCGAGAAGTAGTTGCATGAATATTCATTTTAGCTGCACAACGACAGGTGCCGTCTTCTGCCTTATTATCGCATTCGTTTTTGCATGGTGGTTTATAAGCGTTAACTATTTCAGCCCATAACCATCTGGCAGCACGGAACTTAGCAATTTCCATGAAATAGTTTGATCCAACACCAAATTCAAACTTGATTTTCTTGGCTGCCATAGCGGGATCTATACCTTTTTCAATCAGTGTACCCAGTACCTGATTTCCATAAGAAAGACTATAACCCAATTCTTGATAGCTATATGCACCAGCATCGCTAATCATGTTCCCTGTAACAGAAATAACTCTGTATCTTGGTAGTGGCGCTGAAATATTCACAATTTCAACAACCTGATCTTCCCAGCTGGTAGCATCTTTTCCTTTTTTCAGAATTTTTCTGAATGGATCAAATTCAATGGAACCAAAACATTTCATCACATCCAAATTCTGATTGCGTACATAGTCGACAACCAGTTTCGCCATTTCAATGGTTTTTGAAATGCATGTCTTGAAATTCAATTCCACTTTTTCAGGTGAAATACCATCTAAAAGCGTAGCAATGTTTTCGGCCGACAGATTGTTTTTTGGCAATTTAAATCCGAAAGATGTTACACCTTTTTCCAATAATGACAGCGCTTTTTTGTTTGCATCGGCATAATCTTGAACATCAATTTCCTGACGAACAAACCAGGTGTTGTCCTTTTTAGTACCACGTACATAAGGAAATTTTCCGGGCAGATTTTCTGTCCAAGCATATCCCTCTATGTTTTCGGCACGATAGAAAGGATTTACATTAAAACCTTCATTAGTTTTCCAAACCAGTTTTTTCTGAAAATCTGCACCTTTCAGATCTTCAATAACTTTTCCCATCCACTGATCTGTGGTAACCGGCGGAAAATCGGTAAAGAGTTTTTCTTTTTGATTACTCATAATTAAATGTTATTTATTATTTTGGTTTATAAGTTTCATTAATTAAATATCATAAAACTGCCTAAACAAGCAGTTTCTTTAATCTACAAAAATACGATAAATAGTTCAGTTTGTAAAGCTTTTAGACTGTATAATCCTTCAATTCCGTAAGCAATCCGGCTATACGTTCTGCCACTTTTTCTGCATAAACTTTACCCTTTTCGGCAGTCGACTTTTTTGGATTTCCAATACCTGTATCTGTAGTCACCTCATCCCAATTGCGAGGCATCCATCCCGTTTTATTCTGTAAAGCATTCATTCTTAATGGATTGACTTTTCCACTCCCTGCCTCGTTCATATCTACTAGTTCAGGATGATAATGCAACATTACCGAGGTTTCTTGTTCTCCTGCATGGTCATCGGGTTTTTCCTCGAAATAACCTTCTGTTGGAATAAAACCAAACCAATCTATAGCTACTATATAAAAATCAGGATAAGTAACGGCTAGATCGCGAATTAGCGGTTTAAACGAGTTGCCACCGTGACCGTTTACAATCACCAGTTTTCTGAAACCTTGACCGTGCAACGACGATACGATATCTGTTAAAATGGCTTTCTGGGTTTCAATTCGGGTATGAATACAAAACGGTTTGTTCCATTGTCCGGGATTTTGTGCACCAAAATAAACCGGAGGCATCACCATACTTTTTGTGTTACTTTTTTCATAAGCAATCTTTGCACTATAAATTGCTATTTCGTAGGATAAGATACAATCAGTAATATAAGGCAGATGCAAGTTATGTGGTTCAATAGCACCCCACGGCAAAACCACTACATCATAATCATGATTTTTTACTTCACCCCATGGTATGTGGGATAAATCCATAAAGTTTCTTTTCTGATTATCCATAATTAGTACTTAATTTAAAATAGTTCAATTATGGATACAAATTTAATAAAAATATCACATGGTTGGGTTAATAAATTGACGATGATTGGTACAAGTTAATCGTAATCATTATTGACATCTCGTCTGCCTCTTCCTCTGCCACGGTCGTTCATATTTTCACTATTTACTCCTTTACCGGTAAAATATGTAAATCGGTAAACAAAATGTAAGATGAAATAACTGTTAAGCGTGTTTGTGGTTATGTCTCTGATAAAATTGGAAGTAATGTTCCTACGAATATTGCTGCGTTGTTGAAGGATGTCATAAATCTTAAAACGAAGTACACCATTTTTCTTCTTGAAAATTAATTTTTCAATGGATGCATTCCAAAGCATTTCGTTTTGTTTGAACCCGTCGGAATATCCCGAATTAGTGGAATATCTTAAATCACTTTGAATACTAAAATCTAATGGCAGATAGGCCATAACATCTGCAGATGAACCATAATTAAAATACTCCCTATCTTGTTGTCCTTCTAAACTGTTCTTAACTTTATTGTATGAAATGTTACCCCTTAATGAAAAACGCATCTTTGTAGAGTTGTAATTGAAACCAAGATTTTCGGACAAGTTGGTCTGTTTATTCAGATTTTCTTCGTTGTTTGAATAACCAATGTTTTCGCGGTAACTTACATACGAATTGGAATTTATGGTGAATTTCTTGTTCCTTAATGGTTGGGTTGTGTTAAAACGAACATCTCCATTCCAATTGCCATTAACATTTTTGAAGGTGTTTTCTTTTCGCCCGGTTTCCTGATCTGTAAAACGTGAAGAGATAATGTCATTTGAGATATAGTTGAAGGACGTACTGATCATATAAAAACGCTTGTTCTCTGGCTGAGAATATTGAAAACGAGCATCGGCAAAATGAGTGAAGGCGGGCTTCAAATCGGGATTTCCATATGATATGTTAAGTGGATTGGAAATATCTATCACCGGCGAAATTTGATTCATTGATGGCTGATTGGTACTCCCTCGATAATTAAAACGGAAATTAATTTGACGCGACCAAATATAATTGAACTGGGCGTTCGGTGAATAATTGATTACATTTTGGGTTAAATCACTTATCAATGAATCGCCTATATAGGTTTTTCTAACAGAATTGTTGGGATAGGCATTGAACCCAATTGAGTAATTATACTTCTCTTTTCTGGTACGGAAATTGATTGCATAATCTTGATTATCAACATCGTTCTCGTTGGTCTTACTGTATCGCTTGTCTAAAACGGTATAATCTCCGTTCTCATCTTTAGTGCGGGTATCCTTGTCTGAATTCGATACATTGCTTCGGTAATTATATGAAAACTGAAGAAATGTCTCTTCACCTAATGGCTCAACATATGATAAATTGATATTCCAATTCCTACCATTATTCGTGTTTTTGATTCGTTGATCAATGATGTCATCTGTCTTTTTACCCAAATAATAGGTATTTGAGAGATTCATTGCATTATTATCGGATTCATTCTTTCTAATATTGAAGTCCAGACCAATATTTCGTCCTTTTTTAGCAAATCGTCTGTTGATATTTAAAGTGGTACCAAAATCTCTTCCATTTCCTGAAGAGGAATAATCAGAGTCGCCAAAATTGATGGTGTCACCGGATTCTCGGGTTGTCATGAAACTTCCACTTGAATTATAGGAGTTGCTATTGAATGAGGCACTTGGACGGAATACTATATTTGTCAACGAATCGGGCTTCCATTCAAACCGGATATCGAAATTGAAATTCTGCCCTGAATTAAATGATTGATCGGCTTCATCTTCAAATGTATTCCCTTTTTTTAACAGGTTTTGGGTGTATGTTTTAGAAGTTACTTCTCGATCGTTGCTGTCATATCTTAAATTACCTCCTATTTCAAGCTTCTTAGAGAATAACTTATTGAAGTTTAAACCGGCATTACCGGATGTTCCAACACCACTGTTACCTCCACCGCCGCCACCGCGACCACCTCTTCCGCCTCCGCCACCTGACATATCGGAGAAGCCCATATTATTTGTGTTGTTAAATCCGCCCACCCCGGTCATCTGGTCTTCATTGCGAATATAGTTCGCCATCAAATTGGTTTCAGACCTGTCTTTACTGCCATAACCGGTAAAGGCATTACCAAAAATACTTTCCTTTTTATCGGGCTTAACAGTCAAATTTATAACCATATTCTCTTCTCCATCATCAAATCCCGTAGATTTTTCCATCTCAGATTTTTTATCCAAGACCTGAATCTTGTCAAACATTTTGGCAGGAAGATTCTTGGATGCAATTTTTGGATCATTGCTGAAGAATTCTTTACCGTTTACTAAAATTCTTTTAATCTCTTTTCCATTGATCGTGATTTTTCCTTCTGTATCAATTTCTAAACCGCTCATATTTCTTAAAAGATCTTCTAATACAGCGGTTTGAGGTACGGTATAATTATCGGCATCATACTCAAGGGTATCGTTTTTTACTACTATTTCGGGAGGGTTGGATGTGATAATTAATTCATCGAGCATTATACTGCCTTCTGCCAAGTAAATAGTGTCCAGATTTATTAATAGTGTATCTTTTGATAGATGGACGTTTTTATATACATCTTCATATCCAACAAATGTGATATGTGAAATATAATTCCCGGGCTTTGCGATAATTGTGAAAGAACCGTCAACGGCTGATGTTGCGCCTTTAACTAAAAGACTATCACTCTCGCGTAATAAACGGATTGTGGCTGATGGTATTGACTCTTTTGAAGAATAATCAATGATCTTACCCTTTACTGTTCCTTGCGGAACAGTAGTTTGTGCAACTATTATGGTTGAGAATGCAAAAATTACAACAATAAGATACAGTATCCTCCTCATTTTAAATTAAATATCTATATTTTCCCGATAAAATTTTTAACTAATCAGCGATATAAAAATAACAAATGCGTCGATTTTCTCCAAATCTAATAGACGAACGGGCTTTTTCTATCTACTAACATAGGTTTTAAGAAGAGAAACAATTATGAATATTAATTGAACTGTTGGTGTCGCTATTAACATTATTTAAAAGTTTTCTTCTCGTGGGCTTACACTCACCCTCCTCTCACTATGCTCCCACTATGCTCTCACTAAATTCTAATAAAAATCTCAAATTTTCTCGTTTTTAGATTAATGAAATTTAACGTCATACTTTGCCAAATTCATAATGTTTCGCACTCCAACATTTATACAAAACTGATCTTTTGAGCATAAAAAAGGACGACTCTTAAATCGTCCTAATTATTATTTTATATGTAATGATACTATAATTTACTCGGTGTGCTTTTGACTTTCTCTCGCTTCATCTCTTTGATCATATGCCTTATTGCTTCTTTTGGATGAACAAACAACATTCTCGGTCCAGAAAATCGCATTATCTCTTTTATTTTTAATTTCATATCGCTTTTGTAACAATGAATTGAACATGTTTTACATGTTGGTTTTTCTTCGCCAAAAGGACACTTATCTAGCCGCGTCATCGCGTATGCTTTTATTTCGTAGCAATCTTTACATAAAACTCCTCGTTTACCATGTTTTGCCTGACAATAAATGTCAATCATTTTTATGACTACTTCTTTTTCTCCTTCGTTCATATTTCTCTTTTCTATGATGTCACAAAAATAACCTTTTTATCGCTTTACTCAAAATCTAAATGGCGTCTATACTGATAACAACACTTGTCCTGCCAAGATTAACACTGGGGTTAAATCCTACATTCATCAGAAAATCACCACTGTAGGTCTTTGAACTATCTATCGGGGAACGTTGATTATCATATAAATTGATCTCTGTTAGTCTGTATGTTTTATTTGAATCTAATCCTTGCAACTTCACTGGTCGCTGCTGGGGATCTCCTACATATCGCCAGTTGCTCAAGTAGTTGAACATCACTGCACTGGACTTATCTGCATTCACATACATCAACGATGCCAATTCGTTTTCATAGGGGCTTAACAGTCTATAAAGATCGCCATGCCAAACAATATCCTTGAATTTATTATAATTTTGTATGGTCTGCTGACAGAATATCATATCTTTATCACTCAGCTCGTTAGCGCGAATATCAAAACCAAGCTTTCCCATAGATGCTACATCTATTCTGAATTTTAATGGTTTATTACTCCAATCGGTTACGTGGGCACACATGGTAATCGCGGGATAATAATATGAATAATCCCATTGCAAAAATACTCTCTCTACGGGATCGGTGTTATCGCTGGGCCAAAATTCCGTGAAATATTTGAAGAGACTATAATCGGATCTGCCGCCTCCGCCTGAGCATAACATAATGGGGACTTCTGGATATTTGGATCTTAAACGTTTTAATACTTTTTCAAATCCTCTGGTATATTCAACATAAAAGTTGGATTGTGATATCTTTTTCTTTTCTAAATACTTTGAATGACCATTGAAAATGGGCGCGTTACAATCCCATTTAATAAAGGCTAAGGATGGATTCTCTGTGAAAAGCTTATCTACAATACCAAACACATAATCTTGTACTTCGGGATTGGTCAAATCTAAAACTAACTGATTACGGTAATAAACTTCTGGTCTATCTTCCTGCCTTAACACCCAATCGAGATGATTCTCGTATAACTCACTCTTGGGATTAACCATTTCGGCTTCAATCCAAATACCAAACTTTAACCCTTTTTTAGTGGCTTCTTCAACTAAATAGGGTATTCCGTCTGGTAATTTACTCTTGTTTACTTCCCAATCACCTAAACCGGCTTTGTCGTTATCTCTGGGATATTTATTGCCAAACCATCCGTCGTCAAGCAAAAACAAGTCGACGCCCATCTTTTTGGCTCCATCAAACAAACCGACTAACTTCTCTTGATTAAAACCAAAATATGTGGCTTCCCAATTATTCAACAGGGTTAACCTATCACCTTGTCCATCTAATAGGACGTTGTTTCGTAACCATGTTTGCAAATTCCTACTGCCTTTACCCATTCCTTCGAATGATACAGTATAAACAAAATGGGGTGTTTCAAACTGAACATTTGGTTCCAGTTGATAGCTTGATTGGAAGGGATTAATCCCTGCAACTATATGCATGTTCTTATGTGAATCGGTTTCAAATTGTAATGAAAAGTTACCGTTCCATGCAATCTGACCCATCATTACTGTACCGCTATTTTCTGTAGCTTGCCCGTCTATCGAAAGCATAAAGTTTGGTGATGTATTAAGATTCTCTCGTGTGCCTAATCGTGTTTGAATGGTGTGCATCCCTTGTTGGAGATGTGTGTGAGCGGGTTGCATCTCTTTTGCCCACGACCCGTTATAACTGGTCAGATAATAATCTTTGTTGTATAGATATAGATTGGCTGAGGCATATTTGTTAAGGGTCACTCGTCCTTTCTCAGTATGACGAATTACTGTCCATTGCTCAATTACATCATTTTCGTTCCACGATTTATAATTAATATCGACATAAAAAGAGTAAACAGGATCTTTTAATGTGATTGTTGTTAGCGTTGCTCCATCAGCAGTGGTTGTAGTTTTATGATTTTCATAGACTAAGTCTAAAGAATTATTTCCATCTGTATGCATCACCGCAATCGAGGGTTCAATGAAGTTATGAATGCCGGCAACAGAAAATGCATAGTTGTTTGTATTTGAATTTTCACTACCTAAATTATGAACGTTTCCACTAATCTCATATTCGGATTGATTCTTTAATTTCTTACCTGTGTGAATGATCCTCAAATGCTTATCGTTATCTGTTTGAAGTACAACGGATACATTGTTTGTTTCAATGGGAATAGTGACTTTTTGAGCGAATATGACATTAATAAATAATGATAATAATACTGCTGTAAACAATATGTTTTTCATCGTAATCCTTTTTTTATGTTATTAAACTATTTAAATTTATATTGTTGCAAATATACTAAATCTTTTAATCAATCTTTAAAAGAGTAAACTCTTTAATCTAATGAATTAAACATAGATTAATCAATTTTTTAATACAATTTGTTCAATAATTATTATTTTCTGCAACTAATTTCTAAAATTTAGTATCTTTGCGTTTCATTTTTACATTTTATTATTCAAAATGAATAGATATCAGATTAAAACCATCAATAAAATCTCTAAAAAGGGGTTGGACAAATTTGGCGCTGATTATTCAATCAGCAACGAAGTAGAAGAACCGGATGCAATCTTGGTTCGTAGTGCATCAATGCATGACATGGAGCTTCCAACGAGTTTGCATTGTATTTCTCGCGCAGGAGCCGGAGTTAATAACATTCCCGTTGAAAAATGTGCCGAAAAAGGTATCGTTGTTTTCAATGCTCCTGGGGCAAATGCTAATGCTGTAAAAGAACTGGCTATTACAGCTTTACTAATTTCTTCCCGTAAAATTGTTGATGGAATCCTTTGGACTAAAACACTATCGGGCAACGATATTGCAAAACAGGTTGAAAAAGGAAAGTCTCAGTTTGTTGGTCCGGAACTTAGAGGCAAAGTCTTGGGTGTTCTTGGATTAGGGGCAATTGGAGCCAAAGTAGCAAATACTGCTGTAAATCTTGATATGGAGGTCTTGGGATATGATCCTTTTATCTCAATTGATGCTGCATGGGGATTATCGACTTCTGTGAAAAGAGCCAAGGATCTGAAAACTATATTTGACAAATGTGATTACATTACTTTGCATCTACCCCTGACTGATGAAACTAAAGAAATGCTAAATAAAGAAACATTTGCTCAAATGAGAAAAGGGGTTCGTATTATTAATCTTTCAAGAGGTGAACTTGTAAATGATGATGATATGAAGGCTGCTTTGGAAGAAGGACGCGTAAATAATTATGTTACGGACTTCCCTGACGAGAAACTACTGAATGTGCCGGGAGTGATTTCAATTCCTCATTTGGGAGCATCTACTCCGGAAAGTGAAGATAATTCAGCAGTTATGGTTGTACTGGAAACTAAAGATTTCTTGGAGAACGGGAATATTAAAAACTCTGTAAACTTCCCAAACTGCGAAATGGGAATTTGTGAGACGGAACATCGTATTACAATTGCTCACAGAAATATACCTAAAATGCTTGGTCGAATTTCTTCTGTTTTGTCTGAACAAGGTGCCAACATTGCAAACATGATTAATAAAAGTCGCGGAAATTATGCTTACACCATAATCGATGCTGAAGAAATAATCACTAGTGAAAATGTGCAAAAGATACAAGATATCGAAGGAGTGTTGAAAGTAAGGGTTATTTAATGTTTTCAACTATTTACTCTTTAAATGGTTGATTTATTGATAAAATACAATCTATAAATTACAAAGGACGCATTAATTGCGTCCTTTGTAATTTATATTAGGTTCAAAACAGATTCTTCAGTTTCATCAAAACGGATATCCAATTGCAAAGTGGAATGCAAAATCACGTTTGAAGTTTGGGTCAAAAATTGTCCATCTGTTTCCTAAAGGTCTTGCCGGATTATGTGCTTTCATACCAGTATCTAATCGTAACAGCAAGAATTTCAGATCCATACGTAATCCTAATCCGTAAGAAACTGCTAACTCCTTATAGAAATCATTGAATTCAAAATACCCCCCCGCTTGTCTATCGTAATCTTTTATTGTCCAAATATTTCCTGCATCGATAAAGCCTGCCAGCTCAAACATTGGTGTTACCTTTCTCCTGTATTCAATACTCAAATCAATTTTAATATCACCTGTTTTATTTACAAAATCATACCCGAGCGTGTCAACAGAATAGGAGCCTGGACCTAATGTTCTTGTACTCCAGCCTCTTACGCTGTTTGCACCACCTCCAAAATATCGTTTTTCAAATGGTAATACAACAGAATTTCCATATGGATACGCCACTCCCAATGCTATATGACCTGCAATTGTTTTATTTTCGTCTATGACATAATGTGGTGCAAAATCTAAATCCCCCTTTACGTATTCTGCATAGGGAATCTTAAAGATTACCTTTTGATTATTTTCATTTGTTTTGTTTCCAAATAATGGTGAAACTAATCTAGGCAACCAACCCGCAACTTCAATGCCGGCTCTCATCCTAAAAGGTAGTGTCGGAATATGTCTAAAACCAATATTAGAGAAAGATACACTATATGAACTAAATGCAATAAACTGGTTTTCATAGCTATATTTGAGAATATAATTTGTGCTGTCATTCAGATATTGAGTTTTAAATAAATCAGATACCCAAGGCATGCGCACATAGGTAATATTCATAGGATTAAGTACATATGATAAATTCCAGTCGTTAGAGGACCATTGAAAACGAGAAGATAGACTGAAAAATTGTCTGAGATATTCTGGCCTTTTTTGATAATTCAAACCAATTGAAAAGTCGGTAATTGACGAATTTTGATTTTGTAACCTTTTTAGTTGCCAAGGAAGCAATAGCTGTGGAACAGACAAAAACACCTCACCACCATATTCATAGTAACTTTGATCCAATAAATTGCGACTATCTGCTGCTGTCATATATTCATAAGCACCATTTAACCTAAACCTTAATCTTTCTCCTCTACGAAATATGTTTCTATGTTCATAGGTGATGTTGGCTGCAAGACCCAGATCACCAGCCGAATTAGTACCATCTATACCGAACTGAAGATAATGCAAATTGCCGGGTATGAGACTAATATTGGCATCCAGATAATTTGAATCGTTTCGTTCAACAGGAGTCAGCTCAATATTTGATTGCTTAACAGAACCTAAAGCATTCAGTGACGCATAAGTTCTTTCCAGTATTCTATCAGTATATAATCGATTGGGTCTCAAATAGGTATTGTAATAAATTGCTTGCGGATGCATATAAATATCTTTTTTAGATATCACATTGATTCCACGAAAGTTAACAGTATCAAGTCGACCAAGTGAGCCTTCTTCAACCATTGTTTTATCAATACCATTGAACACATTTACATTACCAATAAAATATTGTTTGTGCAAAGACGTGTCGTTAGGATTATACAATCCAAGAATCAATTTTACTTCATGATCACCTGAAGTTGTATCAGCCAAATAATAGAAGTTGTCTTTAGAAAAGTTGTAATAGCCATTGTTTTTCAACGTGTTGATCATCTCATTTCTGGCAATATCCAATATTTCCAAATCAAAGTTTTTACCAACCTCAACAATATTTAATTTGTTTTCCTTTTTAAGGATATTATAAATTGTTGTATCCACAGAATGAATAGTATCAGTAAACGATTGAATTTTATGAGGAATATTCGCTATTACCAAGTAACTAACATCAGCTTTTTTATCCATTAGAACCACATTGGTATCTACTTCTGCATTTAGGTATCCTTTATTATTCATCTGCATTCGAATTTGTTCTGCAGAAATTGAAGTCAATCTATCGCTATACAATACCGGCGGTTCTCCCCATTTACGCAATCTTCTGTTAATCCAGGTAGAATCATTTTTTGGAATGTTATACAACTTAAGTTTAGCCTTACCCAAAACCGGAATCGAAGTATTAGGTTTTTGACGAAGATAAGGTTTGAGATTGTTTTCCTTTATATCTTTTGAGTCTTTAATATCTATCTCCACATTGTTAAGCAGATAACTACCTTCAGGAACTCTTTTTGTAACATCACATGCTACAAAAAGTAATGCCAAAACAATGATAACCAAAGTTCTGGTAGTAAATGACATATTAATTAATTTCAGCATTCTATTCATCTTCTTTTCTTCTGAAATTAAACATAAAAAGATCATTAAAAGTTTTCCCTTCTTTTGTAACAACCACACCTGCTCCTTGCGTGAACGGTGCTTTTTTATAAAAACGTTCATTTGCACGATTATAAGCCCTGATCATCAACCAGTTATTAATATCATATTCAAGTTCAAATTCACCCATAAATGCAGATTGATTAACCAGCATTGCATTATTTCCATAACTTAAGTTTGTAGTAATACGTAATCTGTCGTCAAGTAAACTTGTTGCAATATCTACACCCATTCGTACAGTATTAAAATCACCGTTCAAAGTTTCCATATTTGTATTCACCGACCAGTTGTCGCTTAATGAGCCGGCAAAAAGAGCATCCAAACCTTTTGTCAAAGCACTTGTTGCAACTGAAGTAAACATATTTGTGCCAAAATTCGAATTGGTTGAACCGAAAGAAGACATAAAGTTTCCGGTGGTAACTAAATAAGCAAATTGTCTAATCCTTTGCTCATCAGTATTGATTAAACTGTTTACTTTTTGACGAATATCGTCCGAAGCATCAGGCAGTTCAATCTTATAGTTCAATTTCATACTTTCCAGATCCCCTGATATTTCCAGCACCGCGTCAACTGGTACCCTTGTAGCAGATAGATCTGTTGAATATTTGAAAGTTTCACTTAAAGCAGATAGATCAGCCTTTACCCTATTATAAGCAGTAACGTTAAACCTCGTATTCATTGGATCACCAATTAAAGTAATTGTGCTTCCATTTCGAATACCAAAATTTATACTTTTTAAACCTTGCAAATTATAATGGAAATTACCTTCCTGAGCAATGTAATCGCCATAAATTGTGATTGGAGGTTCAGATTTATTATTATAATTGAGATTAAGTTCTCCTGTACCCCTTATTTTCAGCGCATTACCATTTGTTGGATTCAAAATGACACCCATTTCCAATCCAGGGTTCAATTCAATAAACCCTCTTATACTTATAGGCATACTTGTATTTGAAGATGATCTTTGTCCTATTTTTTTATCTTTATTCTTATTAAGAAACGAAAGCGAATCAACTTCTTGCGGTGTATTAACATAAATAACCCCTCCATAAGTATTTGCCTGTGCAGATTGTGGCAAAACAACCATAACATTTGAAGCACTCTCATTTGTTAAATTTGCGTCGCCAAAGATACCCCTTGAAGAACCAACCACATTAACATCACCCGATAATTTCAGATTCCCATAAGCCATTAAATCAGTTCTGTCTTCATTATTAAGGAGTAGAAAATCATTTAACCTTATTTTCGCATTATAGTTCATTTTTCCGAAGTTAGCATGTGTAAGTGCAACATTTATTACAGCTGTATTATTATTGTTATCTCTGATAACCAAATTATTCAACCCAATGTTATCATTGTCAACATGAATAGTATCAGAAATCCGATATGTGACATTAGAATAAGCAATTTTCATCAGACCCTCTTCAATTCCCAGCCACCCTTCAACAACTGGTTGTGAAATTTTCCCAGAAATATTAATATCTGAATTTAATGTTCCTGATAATTCACTAAACAACTCTTTAGCAAAAGGTTGAGTCCAGTTTAAAGGTAATTTATCAATTCGAATATCTAAATCCAACGGATCAATACCATTTGTAGGAACAAATCCATTAACATCCAAGTTATTTATATCGCGATTTACCAGAACAGCATTCAGATCGAACCCCGTTATCTCACTGTTAGTATTTCCTTCCACAATAAATGAACCAATATTCTCTTTATAAACCGTAATACTATCAATTCTAAAATTATCTGTTTTGATAATTGGTTCGTTTAATGCTTGAGCAATTGTGATGCCACCATTTATTAATCCATTGATATTCGCAATATTAAGGATACTCAATAAATTTCCCAGTTCAGTATTATTAAAATATGCCCGAATCCTATCATCCGCATTTTTCGATGCCACCCCATCGACACCTAATAACAACATATTATTTTCTGAAATAATAAAATTGTTGATTACAATTCTGTCTGTAGAATACACAATATCAGACGAATTGATTACAAGATTTTTGTTATTAAACATCAGATTAGAAGGAAGCAATTTCAAATTAATGCCAAACTGATCATTCATATCTCTGAAGAAACCTCCAGCAATTTGAATATTACCCGTTCCGTCTCCCACTCCATTACTGATGGTCAAAGCTAAATTATTCAATGCCGAGTCGAGTTTAGCCACTGTATTCAGTCGTGCATTTATATAGCCATCAGCTTGAACCAAGTATGTATTTGCATCAATGTTTATTCCCGTAACAGTATCCGTAATAAAATTCACCCGAGTTTCGCGAATATCATTTTTACCAAACATAAATCTTGGCAGGTAGGCATCAATTGTAAGAACATCCGACTTATCAAAATCTACATGTCCATTAATAGTTGCCGGTTCAACATTATAAAAAGGCAGTTTCAGAGCAAAAGAAAAATCCTCCGTGTTCTTCAATTTCAGATTGAATTGAAACGCATTTTTTCCCGATTCAGATTTATTATTTTCAGGAGCTTTTACTAAAGAAGGCAGATGCTTGTTTAACTCCCTCATCAAATCATTTGCTACCGTAGCAAAACTAAGATTTCCAGATATATCCCCTTCAAGAATAGAAGATAAAAAAGCTATTTTTCTTGTCCCGGATTCTTCAATTAAAGACTGTAAATATAGCGGTCCCGGATTATAAATGAAATTAGTATCAGAAAAAGAAGTACTATCCAAAACCAGTGTACCAGTTAAATCGTCAATTGTTGAGCCTTTCATGTGCATATCAATACTTGTTACCAGAGATGGATTTTGCCAACCATCGCCCGATAAGAAAGGTTTCAAGTCCAATCTATCAATATTTCCGGTTACATCAATGCTCATATTTTCGCCAAAAGTGAAATCAGCATTCAAATTCAACTTATTGTTTTCTGTATCAGTATGTATTTTCCCGGCTATATTATCTCCAAGATATGCACCTTCGAAAAACAAGTCTTCATAAAGAAAATTCTGATACAAAACAGAAGCAATATTTCCATCGCCGGTCACATAAACAGGAGCGTCCTTTTTTAGTTCAACATAATAATTTGCTATTAAAGTTGCATCGTCAACCCCAACTTCTTCTCCAATAATATTAGCTACCTGAATATTCTCAGCAGTAACAGGTCCCTCAAAAGTCATGAAGCTAAATTTATTTCTAATTTTACCCAAACCTGAAAAAGTTATATTACCCTGTTCTGTTTTTGCAAGTCCTTTATAATTAAATCGATTTATTTTACCCTCAGCTTTTAGATTTAATTCCATATTACCTAAAGCCCACAGCTGAGTTGGAGAAAAATAATCGACCGCCGGCACACGAATCAGATTCTCAAGATCCTCTTGTGTTGTTCTAAATTGTTTAACTTCAACATCAAAATCAGTATTCTCAAATTTTGTAAAATCAGTTATTTTTCCTGAAACATCAATCTGCGTTGTATTTCCGTAACTGAATTTTAAATTATTAAGTGATGCCTGAGGATAAGTTCCATTGACGTCCACTTCAAAAGAGAAAGGTTCTGTAAGATCAGAAAAGCGCGAGACAAAAAGTGCAATATCATTTGGATCAATCAATTCACTTTTCGCCTTTAATATATATTTTTTTGATTTTGTGTCATATTCAGCTTTAGAAACCTTTAATTCAGTGTTGTTTATCTTTAAAGACAGAAAGTTACTCCATAACTTATCACCTTTTGAGCGAACCATGACCTGTAGGTTTTCGAACTTCAATCCCGACTGTTCAGTGAAACTCAATGTACGAACATCTCCAACCAGCTTATCCATATCAATTGATGGCAATGCTATTCTGGCAGAGAGATTATCTATTGCAATATGATTAATATTGAATTTTCCGGGCGTTTCAGGTTCACTAAGAATATTATAACTTGCTTTTCCATTTTTTAGTCGGACATCTCTCAAATAAATGCCAAAAGGATTAGGATTTGTGCTCGGTTTACTCACAGAATCCTTTTTAAAAGCATCAAAAATGAACTGAAAATTGAAAGGAGCATCTTTTTGTTCTTGTTTAAGATTAACACTAAAATTGCTTAAATCAACAGTCTCAATATCTAATTTACTATTTAGTAAATCCCACATATTTAGTGTAACAACTAAATTATCTGCATAAAGCAATGTGTCTTTTTTTTGATCTTCCAGATAAATGCCTTTTAATTCAACTTTATCAAAAAAATGAATTCGAAGTTTATCAATAGCCAACTCCGTTTTTAGAATCGGTTTAAGTTTGTCGACAGCAAAATCAGCGACATAATTTTGCACTGCGGGAAGTGCAAAAAGCGCGATTGCCATTAAGACCATAAAAAAGAGACCTAAAATAGCAAGACCTAATATTTTCGATATTTTTTTAAACAACTGATTGAATATTTCTTTTAACCTACAATGTTACAAAAAACTCTTTAAAGTGTCTTTCTGTACGACCTCTTTTTTTACTCAAAATAAGGATTATTAAGCCTTCCAAAGCAAAGAACTATCACCATAACTCAGAAATCTGAATCCATTTGAAAGAGCATAATTATAAATCTTTTTCCAATCGTCGCCAACAAAAGCAGAAATCAGCAAAAGTAAAGTACTCTGTGGCTGATGAAAATTAGTGATAATTGCATCACAAAAAGCGAATTTATAACCTGGAGCAATCATAATTTGTGTAGCCGAAATAAGATTATCCTGATTATTATTATCCAAGTAATACAAAATGTTTTGCAACGCTTTTTGAGGGGTAATATTTACTCCGTTCTCTTGATACGGTTCCCACTGTGATACAGTGAGTTGGTGTGGTTGAGCAGAGGGATTTGTTTCAAGTTTCTTTCCGATAAAATAAAGACTTTCAATAGTGCGCGTTGAAGTAGTCCCTACCACAATCAAATTACCAGTATTATCCAACAATTGTTTGATCGTATCTTTTGAAACAGAAATAAATTCCGTATGCATGTCATGCTCCCCAATCATTACAGATTTTACCGGCTTAAACGTACCAGCCCCTACATGCAAAGTGACTTCATCTGTTTTTATTCCTTTTTCAATTAAATTTTGGAAAACTTCATCGGTAAAATGCAAACCGGCTGTTGGTGCAGCAACTGAACCATCCACACTTGAATAAACTGTTTGGTAAGTAACATCATCCTTTTCTTCCGAAGCTCTGTTCAAATATGGAGGAATGGGCAATTTGCCTGCAATTTCAAGAATCTCTGAAAACGAGTAGCTATCATCGTTCCAAGTAAATTCTACAATTGTATCATTTTTATTTGATCCATTTTTTTTTGCTGTCAGCACAATTTCTTTATCAGAAAACAATTTCATTGACAACTCATCATCCTTCCATCGTTTAGAATTTCCGATCATACAATACCAAGAACAACCCTTTTTTTGTTGAAAATTAAGATTGTATTCTGCTGGATAACATGGCGATAGACAAAATATCTCAATTGAAGCTCCAGTAGGTTTTCTAAAAATCAAACGTGCATGTATGACACGCGTATTATTGAAAATCATCAAACTATTTTGAGGGATAAAATCACTCAAATTAAAAAATTGCGAAGAGGAAATAGAATGATCATTATAAATCAATAATTTGGAATCATCTCTTTTGTCCAAAGGATATTTAGCAATTCTTTCATCGGGTAAAACATAATTAAAGTCTGATATTTTTAATTTCTCTATTTCTTCTTTTTTCATTTTTTGATAACTATTCTATTCATTTTTTTACATAAATAATTCTCATTATTCAACAAAATTACTCAACTTTGCAAAATCAACAAAATAACAAATATATCCGCTAAGGGAAAAATATAGAAATTAAAGATGAAAAAACTTGAAGTTGGCGATACTGTACGTTTTTTAAGTTCTGTTGGAGGCGGAATAGTTAAAGGTTTTCAGAACAAGAATATAGTGATTGTTGAAGACGAACATGGATTTGATATCCCCGTTTTGATTACGGATTGTGTTGCTGTTGGCAAAATGAATGATATCCAACTGTCTAATCATGAACAAGATATTCCTAAGGAGACTGAAAAATCATTGCAGTCCGAAATTCAAATAGAAGAGGATGAAAAAATAATAGAAACTCCTGAAGGAGAAAAAATTACGGTGTGTTTGGCATATTTGCCAGTAGATGAAAAAACAATTTCAACCACATCATATGAATGTTATTTGGTAAACGACAGTAATTATTATTTGTGTTTTAATTATATGAATCGCGAAAATAATTCATGGATAAGTCGTCACAATGGTGTAATTGAGCCCAACACAAAAATATTTATTGAAGAGTTTAATAAATCTGAATTAAACAGTCTGGAAAAGATATGTCTTCAATTTATAGCTTTCAAGCACAATAAACCTTACGGATTTAAGAATCCTTGTTCTGTTGAATTGCGTATAGACACTGTAAAATTTTACAAACTACATAGTTTCAAGGAAAACGATTATTTTGATGAAAACGCATTAGTCTATTATGTAATACAAAACGATGTCCCGGAGCGAGCAATGTTAGTATCTGCCGGTGATATGGAAAGTGCGATGAAAGAAAAGGAAATTGAAGAGAAACCCCGCAGAAAACGCATTCAGAAAATTGAGAAGAAAGCGATTATTGAGGTAGATTTGCACATAAATCAATTGTTGGAGACAACTGCTGGAATGAATAATTCGGACATACTTGAATATCAGCTTTCAAAATTTAGAGAAACAATAAATGAAAACTTAAAGAACAAAAATCAACGCATTGTTTTCATTCATGGCAAGGGAGATGGCGTACTTAAGAGTGCCATTATCAAAGAACTAAGAGACAAATACAAAAATTGTTATTTTCAAGATGCTTCATTTCAAGAATATGGTTATGGTGCAACAATGGTTACAATAAAATAAAGAATTATGAAAAAGGTAATATCACTATTTACATTGGTTATACTCCTTCAAGGATGTAATGTTTTAAATCAAATTGGCGGCGCCTACAATCTGTCGCAGTGTGAGTTCAAATATAATTCAATTGATAATATTCAATTGGCAGGAATAGATTTGGGAAACACATCGTCAATTTCTGTAACAAATCTGGCCAAAATTTCCACAATTCTTTCCAGTGGCCAACTACAAACCATTCCATTCAATATGGTTTTGAAAATGGACGTTAAAAACCCAAATGAATTTGAAGCATTCCTGAATGCACTAGATTACGTTGTAGAAATAAATGATATGGAATTTGTGATGGGGAAATTGAATACTCCTATACGGATTGCAGCCGGTAAATCAAATATTATGCCAATACCCGTAGCAGTAGATCTAAGGAGTCTGATGAACAGATATTCTAAAGAAAAAGTCAATAGCGTAATGAGTTCATTTCTAGGCATTTCATCCGATAAAACTAAAGTAACAGTCAAACTATGGCCAACCATTATGATTGGCGAAACACCTTTGAAATCACCTGCCGCCATTCCAGTAGAATTTACTTTTGGAGGCAAATAAAAGAGAAACTTAAAACAAATAATATCTTCAGTTTTAAGATTTTATACAAACAATCAATTGAAACAAACTTTAAGGTGGATTAATAGTCCACCTTTTTTCGTTAATATTTTTATGTGATTAATATATATAGTTATTTCATTTCGAAATATTCTGTTTGACTCTATTTATTTTATAGTTTTTCTTTTCGTCGTTCTTTCCTTTTCAAAATTTAACGACCAATTTATATCAGAAGTTTTTCCAAAACACACTCTGCCTACATCCAATAAATCTTCGGTGATGCTCTCACCCTCCTCTCACTATGGTCTCACTATAGAATCACGATCACCCCACCACATAATCACATCCATTTCATAACCGCATCACAAACATTTCAAATCCACATCACTCTTATTTAAAACAATTCTTTTTCAAATAAGAGTTTTCTATCATCATAAATTAATGTAATTTTGAGAAAGAATCAATCTTTGATAATATGAACAAGAATACTTATTGGATCAAACGAATGGAGTCATTCAGATATGCTTTTAACGGCATTCGCATACTCTTTAAAAATACTCCAAATGCTTTACTAGAGCTGATTGTAGCTGGAATAGCAATCTTATTGGGATTCCTTTTGAAAATAACAGGAATTGAATGGATCGAAATATGTGTTCTTATTGGTTTAGTATTTGGTTTAGAGGCAGTAAACACAGCCATTGAAACACTCTCTGATTTTACATGTAAAAATGAATTCCATCCTGATATTAAGAAAGTAAAAGACTTGACGGCAGGTGCAGTACTTATTGCAGCCATAGTTTCAGTAGTTGTGGGGATAATTATTTTCCTGCCTAAAATCATCAACTTGTTTTAAAGAAAGAGGTTAGGATGATAAATATGAACGAATATATTGAGGAAATTAAACAAATAACCCAATCTAAGTCTCAATTTACTGAAAAATATTTACTGCTAAAGCGTTTATTAGAAAGGATTTGCAAGAAACTTACCGAAAATGAAGCTATGCAATTTCCCAATCTGTTTTCACGCTTGGTAATGCTTTCGCAACGATATAATTTACCAAAATCTCTTGAGTGGAGATTGCAACATTTTAGGGTTCAGAGTAATAATATTCGCTCAAATGAAAATACAGAAACATCTGAAGTTGAATATACCAAAGCTGAACAAGCTGTACTTGATTTTTGTCGATATATCTCAGGTGAAAAAACTATTTCAGACTCCTTTGTTCCGCATAAACACTCAGTCTTAGAACATGATAAACTTAGAGTTATTATTCTTTCTATTGACAAGGAAAATGAACTGCTAAAATGTGCAGTTGAATCTGCACCTGAAACGATAATTACAGTTAAATACAGTGTGACTCCTAACAATAACGCTTTTAATGAGTCGGTTAGTCGTTTTTGGGAAGGTGCACAACTGAACCTAATCGATTGTAAATCAAACGAAGAAGGTTATTTAATTCCCAAGTTTTTCATATTAGAGCCTGATTATCTGATTGATGCATCACAATTGGCTGAGTGTTTTCATAATTTTTGCATATCGCCGCTACTTTATTTTAAGAATAAGTTTGAAGCTAAGGAAAACCGTAAATCACTACTTTTAGGAAATTTAGCCAACTATTTTCTTGACGCTTTAATATTTGCTGAAGATATTGATAATATACAGTTTAACGAGGTGTTTTTCAACTCTTTTAAGGAGACTCCCCTCGAATACACTACTTGCGAAGATATAAGGAACAAACCAGATTTTAGAGTCTTTATTACAAATGCTTCTTTGCAATTTCAAAACATAAAACGAGTTATTAAACATGATTTTCCTGAATGTGGAATACAGTTAAATCAATGTACTTTAGAACCATCTTTTTTCAGTGAAACATTTGGTTTTCAAGGGAGATTGGACCTACTGCAATTGGCAAATCAGCATAATAATTTCAAAATTGTAGAACTAAAATCAGGAAGTCTTCCCTACCCCAAATATAACAAGAGCAAAATATCCATAAATCATGAGGTTCAAACTGCGATTTATCGGTTAATGATTGAAAGTGTTTATGATAAGGATAGTAGGAAAATTGATGCTGCTATTCTCTATTCATCTGCACAAAATCAGGGTGAGAATCTTCGTTTTGCTGCTGTTTATCAACATTTTGATAAACAAATCCTGGATATTCGAAACCAAATCGTTGCTAATGAACATGCTATCGTCAATGGTACAAATGAAACTGTTGAACACATGTTTGCGCTGTTATTTCAATCTTTAACTCCTTCTCAACCCGACTTTTTCGTCAATAAAGTAACAATTCTACAAGAAACATTAATACAATGTTCTGAGGTGGAACTATCTTATTACTACCGATTTATACGATTTATAGGCAGAGAAATTTACCTGCAAAAGATTGGTGACACCAATTATGAATCTCCAACCGGCATAGCCTCTTTATGGAACAGTGATTTTGCTGAACGAGCTGAATCATTGGATGTTATATTTGATTTGAGCATTTTTTCTGTTGATAATTCGGAAAATGGGATGACTGTTATATTTCAAAGGCATAATGATAATAATAACCTTGTGAATTTCCGCAACGGGGATATTTGTATTGTTTATCCTCGAAAAGACGCTGCCGATACGGTTTTGAATAATCAAATCTTAAAAGGAAATATTGCCCATATTGATGCAGATAAGGTGGAAGTTCATTTCCGACATAAGCAAAAGAACTTATCGTTCTTTAAGTCAAACCCAATTTGGGCTATTGAACACGACAGACTTGATACATCTTACAATAATATGTACAAAAGTCTCTTTGAATTCCTAAAAGCACCAACGCATAAACGAAATCTTTTATTGGGATTGCAAGCTCCAAAGTCTAATGAAAAGCAATTCAAAGAAGCTTATCCCGAAAATCTAATTCAAAAAGCGATCTCCGCAAAAGACTATTTTCTGATTGTGGGTCCTCCCGGGACAGGAAAGACTTCCATTTTTTCACGAAGATTGATTGAAGAATATTATGCAAAAGAAGATGTGAATATATTGGTCTTAGCTTATACCAATCGTGCTGTTGATGAGCTATGCGATGCAGTTAATGCGGCTTTTGGCTATTTTGATGGACAATGTGATAAATATATTAGAATTGGATCTAATCTGTCTTGTTCGGATAAATACCGACATAGATTACTGCAAAATATTTCTCAAAAATCGGAAGATAGAAAGTCCATTAGATTTGAAATCGAACAGACTCGAATTTTTGTTGCAACTCTTGCATCAATTGCTAGCAGAATGGATCTGTTCGAATTAAAACATTTTCAGGTAGCCATCATTGATGAAGCGTCTCAAATACTTGAACCTCAAATCATTGGACTGTTACCGAAATTTGATAAATTTATCTTGATAGGTGACCATAATCAGCTTTCTACTATCGTTTTACAGAAGAAAATCTGTTCTAAAATAACAGAACGTGAACTCGTAAATATTGGAATAATTGATTGCAAAGATTCCTTTTTTGAGAGAATGCTACGTTTATGCATTGAACGAAATTGGACACAATCTTTTTCGTTTTTGACTGTGCAAGGGCGCATGCATAAAGATATTTCTGCTTTTCCTTCTGAATATTTTTATTCGGGACAACTTTTCCCTGCAAATGAATGGCAACATGATTTATGGAATTTAAAATCTGAATCTTATAATGATATATTTCATCAAACGGTTGCGACACAAAGAATCGCCTTCTTTTCGACTGAAAAAACTTCTGCTAATTCAACTTCGGATAAAACCAATGAATCAGAAGCTGAAACAATAGTTTCTATTATTAATGCTATTCGTGATATTTACAGTATAAACGATATAAAATTGAATGCTAACGCTTTTGGAGTCATTGCACCCTATCGGAATCAAATAGCAATGATTCGACAAAAATTGATTCAAGCAGATATCCCAGATGCTGAAGATATTATGATTGATACTGTTGAACGGTTTCAAGGTAGTCAACGTGATATAATCCTTTTGTCATTTTGTGTAAATAAACCATATCAAATGGATTTCTTGTCTAACTTGAGTCATGATGGAAAAGTGGATCGTAAACTGAATGTTGCACTTACTAGGGCACGTCAACAGCTTTATCTTGTGGGAAATATCCGATTAATTAAAAAGCATCCAATTTATGCATCACTCCTTCAGTTTCTAAAAGATAAAATCTACATTTTAAATGAAAAGTAGAAAATATCTCTTTAAATTTCTCATTTTAGTATTTTTTTTATATTTTTGCAGTCAAAATTGTCCTGTGGTGTAATGGTAGCACAACAGATTCTGGGCCTGTTTGTCTTGGTTCGAATCCAGGCAGGACAACCAATTGAAAAGCAGTCGGTTATACATTAATCGATTGCTTTTGTTTTTATAATTTCAAACTACAGATATTATGTCTTTCACTAAAAATGACTTTAAAAGATGGTTTGTTAAAGGGTTGATAATGGGATTAGTTATCGGTATAATAATTATTTCATTCTTTTACTTTTTCTATATTAAGTAAAAGAACAAATACTCACCCTCATACAAACATTCATCGTTTTTGATTACATTTGCATTGATAAATATAAACAATATGCAGGAAGACAAAAGCCATTTACTTTATTTTGCTATGCGTTATGGAATATTACTTGGTATGTTCTGGATTTTCAAGTACCTTTTCATTATAGGAGCAAAAGAGATGCCTCTTCTTATGAACGTGAATTCAATATTAAGTTTTGGAACACTTATTTTACTTGTTTATTTTCTTATTAGATATAAATCAAAATTAAAAGCACCTATTGGTTATTGGCATTGTGTCAGTTTTTCAATCCTAATATTTTTCTTTGCAGGAATTTTTGAGGCAATCATTGTATTTATTCATACAAATTGGGTTGATACCGCATTTATTCCCGATTTATATGAGAATGCATTAATTATCATAAAAGAACTTGGCATGAATTCGGTTTTTGCTGAGGCAGAAAATCAACCTTTTCCATCGCCGGTATATTATACTTTCAACTCGTTGTTAAGCAATGTTTTTATTGGATTAATTTTAGGATTAGCAGTTTCACCAATAGTAGTAAATTACAAACCTAAACAACATAAAGCATAATTTCATTTAATAAATAACTATGGATATTTCAGTTGTTATTCCCCTTTTTAATGAAGAAGAATCTATTCCCGAACTTTACGAATGGATTAAACGTGTTATGATTGAAAACAAATTTTCATATGAAGTCATTTTTGTTGATGACGGAAGTTCAGATGGTTCATGGAATTATATTAAGAACTTGCAGAAAGTAGAAAGTTCTGTGAAGGGTATTAAATTTAGACATAACTATGGAAAATCACCGGCATTATATTGTGCCTTCCAAAAGGTTGAAGGTGATGTAATTATTACTATGGATGCTGACTTACAAGATAGTCCAGATGAAATACCTGAATTATATAAAATGATAAAGGAAGATGGATATGATCTTGTTTCGGGTTGGAAAAGAAAACGTTACGATTCAAAGTTAACTAAGAATATACCATCTAAGTTCTTCAATTATACAGCACGAAGAGTTTCAGGCATAAAGCTACACGATTTCAACTGTGGTCTAAAAGCTTATCGTAAAGAAGTAGTAAAGAATATAGAGATTTATAACGATATGCATCGCTATATTCCAATTATAGCTAAAGATGCCGGATATACAAATATTGGAGAAAAAATAGTGATACATAGTCCACGCAAATATGGAAAAAGCAAGTTCGGATTAAACCGTTTCGTTAATGGGTACCTTGATTTATTGACTTTATGGTTTCTAAATAGATTCGGGAAAAAACCAATGCACATTTTCGGATTATGGGGAAGTATCATGTTTCTTCTTGGTTTTATTGCTGTAATAATTGTTGGTGCTGTTAAATTATACGATATGTATCAAGGTAATCCATATCGACTTGTAACTGAATCACCCTATTTCTATTTGTCCCTCACTCTTATGATTTTAGGAGTGTTACTTTTTCTTGCAGGCTTTCTTGGAGAACTCGTTTCTCGAAATTCTCCGGAAAGGAACTTATACAGAATTGAAGAAGAGCTTTAAACTTTAAATTACTTAACAATGGAATTTGACAAGGTAATCAATGAGAGAAAGTCAATAAGGAACTTTTCTGACCAGAAGATAGATAAAGAAACTATTGAATCTATTGTTGAAAGTGCACGGTTAGCTCCTTCAGCAGCAAACAAACAACCTTGGAAGTTTTATATCTGCACATCTGACAACATTAAAGCATTAATCTGTGAAAGTTATGATCGTGAATGGTTCACAAAAGCACAAATTTATATAGTTGCTTGTGGGGATCATTCTCAATCTTGGAAAAGATTGAGCGATAATAAAGATCATTGTGATATTGACATTGCAATAGCTGTTGAGCATATTATGCTGAAAACAACAGATTTAGGATTGGGAACCTGTTGGGTTTGTAACTTTAATACTCAAATAGTGAAAATAGCTCTTCAATTACCTGAATACATGGAACCAATTGTATTACTTCCAATTGGATACTATCAAGATGATTATAAACCTGATCCGAGAAATAAAAGAAGAAAAGATTTAAATGAAATAGTTGCATGGTTATAAGAATTAATCACATGAAAAAAGAAAAAATACACATAATAATCACCATTTTACTCGTTTTTCTTATTGTGATTTCATGCGATAAAATAAGAAAGAATAAATCAAAAAACACATCAAATTATACTTATATAGCAGAACAAGGAGAAATATTTCATACAACTTATCACATTAAGTATCATTATAATGAATCATTACAAACAGAAATTTTAGAAGTACTTAGTCGTTTTGATATGTCGTTAAATCCATTCAATCAAGAATCTATCATTTCAAAAGTAAACGGGAATGAATTGATAGAAGTGGATTCAATGTTTATAAAAGTGTTCAATAAATCGATGGAAGTATCCAGAAATTCTGATGGTAAATTTGACATTACTGCTTCTCCATTAATTAATGCATGGGGGTTTGGCTTTATAAATATGGAAAATATTACGAGTCAAGCTATTGACAGTTTGATGGAATTCGTTGGATTCAACAAAATAATTCTTTCTGGAAATAGAATAGTGAAAACAGATCCTCGAGTTCAGCTAAACACATCAGCTATTTCAAAAGGTTATTCATGCGACTTGGTAGCGTACTTTCTGGATTCATATGGAATAGAAAACTATATGATTGAAATTGGTGGGGAAATAGTAGCTAAGGGAGTAAATGATAAAGGAGAATGTTGGCATATTGGCATAGACAAACCTGTTGAGGATTATTCTGCTGCAAAACGCGAACTTCAAGTAATTCTGTCGCTTTGCAATAAAAGTCTTGCAACATCGGGAAATTATAGAAATTACTATATTAAAGATGGAAAAAAATATGCACACACCATTGATCCTAAAACAGGTTATCCTAGTCAAAACGATATGCTTAGCGCAACAGTAATTGCAAATGATTGCATGACGGCAGATGCATACGCAACAGCTTTCATGGCTTCAGGTTCAGAAAAATCAAAAGAAATTGCACAAAAAGAACCAGGACTTGAATACTATTTCATTTATTCAAAACCAGATCAAATGATAGGTATCACTTATTCAAAAGGTTTTGAACAATTTTTTATAAAAGAATAAAATGTAATAAAATAATGAACACATTACTTCATAATACTATTTCACCAATTGATGAATTACAAGCTTCAGTCATTATAATTCCTATGACACAAGAAGAGAGAAGAAATCTAAAAATTAATTATTCATTTTATGAATCACGTTTTGGCTATACACTTATTTGTACAACTGAAAAAGGAATTTGCTTCCTTGCCTTTGGTGACGAGGATGAAATGTTGAAAGATCTAAAAAAGCAATATCCTTTTGCAATCATTCAAAATGGTTCAGACTCAATTCAATACTCCGCCCTGAACATTCTTGAAAATCTTAATGAAGATAATCAACCTGCATATTTACATATTAAAGGAACTGATTTTCAGTTGAAAGTGTGGAACGCCCTCATTAAAATCCCTAAGGGTAAACTTACTTCTTATCATTTAATTGCGAGTTATATTAATAATCCAAAAGCAGACAGAGCTGTAGGCAATGCTGTTGGAAATAACCCTATCTCTTATTTTATTCCATGTCATCGAGTCATCCGTACTGATGGTTCTCTTGGTGGATACAGATGGGGATTGGAAATAAAGGAGCAAATGTTAAATCTTGAACTAAATAAATAATTAAAATATTATGAAAAGAATTTACTATTTCGTAATCATTATTATGCTGACATTGAGTGCATGTAATGTTAACAAATCGTCGCAAACACTTTTTGATGGCGATAATGTTGATAAATGGAAAACAAATGGTGATGTGACAATTGAGAATCAAATCCTAAACCTTGGGAACGATGCTTCAATGTTATTAAAGAATGGAGATTACAAAGATTTTGAACTTAAACTAACTGTTCGGACTGTTGACAAAGGGAAAGGATTTATTGCCTTCCATACAGACAATCATGGGAATAACGGTTATCAAGTTGCACTTAATAATGATATTGAAAATCCACAATGGTGGACAAAATCAGGCAGTCTATTAGGAATTCGCAATCTTACCAAATCGTTAGTTGAAACTAACACATGGTTTGATATGACTATTAGAGTTGAAGGAAAAAGTATTGTTATAAAAATTGACGATAAACCCATAGTTGAATACATTGAACCAATAAATCCATATCGTACATCAGAAAATGTAAACCAGTTACTTTCAAAAGGAAACATTTACATTAAAAATATGGGTGATGGGAATATCGAGTTTAATCATATTGATATTTCACCATTAGATGATTCAACCATAGATATTTCTAAACAACAAGCAAATGCAATAGATGAAACATCCGATGAAATAATTAAACTTAATCAGGAAAACTTTCCTGTACTTGATTACCATGTTCATCTAAAAGGAGGTATGACAGGTGAGATTGCAGCAGAACAAAGTCGTAAATTCGGAATTAATTATGCATTAGCACCCAATTGTGGAATTGGTTTTCCAATTAAAAATGATCAACAAGTAATTCATTATCTAGACAGTATGAAAAGACAGCCTTTTATTCAGGCTATGCAAGGAGAAGGACGGGAATGGCCGAAAACCTTTTCAAAAGAAGTTCGTGATAAATTTGATTATGTTTTTACTGATGCAATGACTTTTACTGATACAAAAGGACGTCGTACACGATTGTGGGTTCCAGAAGAAGTGTGGGTAGAAAATGAACAACAATATATGGATTTAATTGTACAGAAGATAGTTGATGTTACAGAAGAGCCAATTGATATATATGTAAATCCCACGTTCCTTCCAGATGTTATGAATGATAGGTATGATGAATTATGGACTAACGAACGTATGTCAAAAGTTATTTCTGCATTATCAGCCAAGAATATTGCATTAGAAATTAATAATCGTTATAAAATACCACATAAAGCATTTATAGATAAGGCTAAAGCAGCTGGATTAAAATTTGCTTTTGGTACAAATAACACAGATGCAAACATCGGCAAACTTGAGTATTGTATCCAAATGAAAAACGAATGTGGAATTACTGCCGAAGATATGTATAAACCTAAAATGAAGTATTAAAACATCCTGTTTAAAGGTTTTTAATTAGTTAATTATTCAGGTAAAACTATATTGTTCATTTGACGTAAAATCTGTGATTGACGTTTTCGCATATATGAAGAAGGTTTTTTTGAACTGTAAACCAACGGATTAGGTAAAGTGGCAGCAATAAGAGCTGACTGCTTAGATGTCAGCTCTGCTGCTGTTGAATTATAATTGATTTTCGCAACCGATTCAGCACCATAAATACCATCACCTGTTTCCATTGAATTCAAGTACACTTCCAATATGCGTTCTTTTGACCAAAAAAGTTCAATCAAGACAGTGAAATAAGCTTCTAAAGATTTTCTAAACCATGACGATTTAGGCCACAAGAAAACATTCTTAGCTGTTTGTTGGCTAATGGTACTTGCTCCCCTTGCCTTTTTGCGAGACTTATTTTCATTAATGGCCTTTTTTATTTCCACTTTATCAAAGCCTTTATGATCAAAGAATCGTTGATCTTCTGATGCAATTACAGCACGTTTCATATTATCAGAAATTGATTCAATAGGAACCCATTTATGATGAAGCTTGGGCTTTTCATTGTTAGATATTTGCTGCACCAATCTAATCCCCATTAGAGGAGTGAGATGAACAGGGGCAAATTTAAAAAAGATCACTCCACCTATTGAGAGAATAAAAAACCAGATTATTATTTTACGCAGTAAACGAAAGAACTTTCTCATGAAGATATAAAAGACAGGATTGATTGTTAGACTGTAATGATTTTATTGATTTTCTACTAATTTAAAACGCACTCTCCAGCGTCCATCATCATAATCATGACTAATAATTTTAAATTGACCAATTTCAGATGTTTGCTTTACATGATCACCAATACATGCACAAATATCGTAGTCACCTACCCTTACAATTCTTAATGTTTCGGATACATTATCAGGCAGTTTTGAAAGGTCCACTAAATCAGTTGCATCATTAAGAAGCATAAAATCCACTGTAACAGGTAGATTACTTTTTATTACTTCATTTACCTTATCTTCAATAGCATTAATCTGCTCATCGGTAGGATTTTGAGGAATAAAATAGTCACATTTACTTTTTTTTCGTTCGATATGTGTATTCCTTGAGCGTGGACAGCCAAACATTCTCGTCATTGTTTGATTCAAAATGTGTTCAGCAGTATGCATTGGAGGATATTCCTGTTTATTATGATCGTTTAGTTCCATTATCAAATCCTTTTTTTTGACAACAAAAAAAAGG
>Ga0265294_10001274_pt1 | contig 34026 bp, 28 predicted proteins | sample MunlanPumphouse3_FD_192504 | JGI IMG/M metagenome (GOLD analysis project Ga0265294, IMG submission 192504) | Groundwater microbial communities from a municipal landfill in Southern Ontario, Canada - Pumphouse #3 | ecosystem: Environmental > Aquatic > Deep subsurface > Groundwater | place...
TACTCACGGAACCGACACCATGGAAGAAACGGCGTTTTTCCTTGACCTGGTGAATTCTCATGAAAGCCCGGTGGTCTTTACAGGATCCATGAGACCTTCAAACAGTCCCGGGGCCGACGGCCCGGCCAATCTCTACAACGCCGTTTGCCTGGCGGCAGATCCTGCAGCCGGAGGAAAAGGTGTGCTTGTAGTGATGAATGATTACATATTTTCTGCTGCCGGGGTGACTAAGACTCATACAGTTAACCCACAGGCCTTTGAAAGTCCGGATCAGGGGCCAATAGGGATCGTCCGCGGAGGAAATACAGTTTTCTACTACCCTTTGCGCGAAAGACTCCTGTGCAAAGAAAAGTTTTCAATCCGGGAACTGGTCAATCAGGATCTTCCCCGGGTTGACATTGTCATGTCTTATGCCGGTGCAACTTCCCTCTTGTTTGATGCATTGGCAGAGAACGGAGTTGACGGTATTGTTATTGCCGGGGTCGGGCACGGGAATTATTCCCGTGAGATCGACAACTCGGCAAAACTGGCCGTTAGGAACGGTGTGGCGGTGGTACGGGCAACCAGGGTGCTGCAGGGCGGGGTTTCATCCGACACGGAAAATACTTTTGAAGGACAGGTGGTCAGCAGGTCACTTTCTCCTCAAAAAGCAAGAATTCTGCTGATGCTTGCCTTGACTGTGTCCCGCCAACCGGTTGACATACAGCATTTGTTTGATCAATACCCCTGAATACTACTCGGCAATTAAACGCAGTTTTTTCGTATCAATCCGGGTTTTCAGCCAATCCGACATTACTTGCAGTTGTTCGGCAGGCGGAATGGAATCAAATTTTACTACGGCAATGGTCAGGGTGTCTTTTTCCTGATGGTTCATAGTAACATTAATGGCCTGTGAAATAGACAATTCATGTGCCGAAGGATAAAGCACGGTCAACTCGCCTATTAATTCACTGCTGAGGGCTTCAAAGTACCGGTAGCGGTCCAGACTGGTGCTGAGTGTATCTATGATCTCTTGTTGAGCATGTATACGTTCCTCGCTTTTTTGATAAAAATCTTCCAGTACTGAAGAACGTATGGCATTCAGATCTACTCTTTCCTTTCCTCCCTGAACTACGGTAAGCCGGCTGTTTTCCAATCTTTGAAAACGGTTCATCTGGCCGCGGGCAACCGATAAAGCGTCTTCAGGAACCTCCCGGCCTATGAGCATCAGATCAATCGTTTTGTTCTTGTAGGATATGTTACGGCTAATGATCTGGGTATCCGGAAATGTAAAAGCTTTATCAATATACTGGTTGGCTTCATTTTCATAAATGGAGGAACGGACAATATCTATAGTCAGCAACAGGGCGGGGATCATGGTTATTATGACTATGGCCAGGATGGAACGTTTTACGGCCTGTTCCCGTTTTTTTTCACGGAAAACCTTGTGTTCATAACCCCTTATGCGGGTTCCCACAAAAGTGGCGGAAACAATAAAAACGGTATTGATGAAATACAAATAAAATGCACCCAGGAAAAAACGCAGACTTCCTGTGGCGATCCCGAATCCGGCAGTACAAAGAGGGGGCATTAGCGCAGTGGCGATGGCAACTCCGGGAATAACATTGCCTTTGTCTTTGGTGGACAGGGCAATAAAACCTGCCAAACCTCCCATCAGGGCAATGAACACATCGTATATAGTCGGAGATGTCCTGGCAAGCAATTCGGATTGTGGCTGGTCAAAAGGAGATAAAACAAAAAACAGGGCTGCTGTCAAAATACTGATCACGGTAGCAACCGTATAACTTCTCAGCGATTTCTTAAGCAATTCCAGGTCGTTAATACCCAGAGCCAGGCCCAATCCTATGAGAGGCCCCATAAGCGGGGAGATAAGCATGGCTCCTATGACAACTGCCGCTGAATTGATATTCAGTCCCAGGGAAGCAATGAGAATAGCAAAGATCAGGATCCAAAGGTTGGCACCTTTGAATTCCACTCCACCACGGATGTTGGCGATTGTCTCCAGTTCATTTTCTTTATCTCTTCTCAGGTAAAAATAATACTTGAGAAACCTGATAAAGGAAGGTTTTCGACTTTCTTCGTTGTCCATATATTTACTATGAATGAAAACTAACCGATGACGGCTCCGTTTCCGATCCCTTCAAGCGGGGAAACCAGGCGCATGGTGCCGTCCGGTTCTTTGGCCATCAGGATCATGCCTTGCGATTCTATACCCCTGATCTTCCTGGGAAGCAGGTTGGCAAGGATACAGATCTGGCGTCCTGTCATATCTTCCGGCCGGTAGTGTTCCGCTATACCGGATACGATCACCCGTTGGTCCAGGCCGGTATCTATGGTGAGCTTCAGTAGTTTGTCGGTTTTGGGAACCCTTTCTGCCTGCAGGACCGTTGCTACACGGATGTCCATCTTTGAAAAATCGTCTATAGAACATGAAGGCGATGCGGGAGCAATGTCTTTTTTAACAGGTTTTTTCAATTTTGCCACTTGTGTTTCAACTTCTGCATCTTCAATTTTGCGGAATAACAATACAGGTTCGTTCAAAACATGTCCGGCTGCCAGGAGGTTTTGCTCACCGAATGCAGACCAGGGCAATTGTTCCGGGATATTGAGGATCTGTCTGAGTTTATCCGTTGTAAAAGGGAGGAATGGTTCCAGAGCAATGGTCAGGCTCGCACAGATCTGTAAGGATATGTTCAGGATCGTACCTACCCGGTCCATATCTGTTTTGGCCACTTTCCAGGGTTCTGTATCTGCCAGGTACTTGTTTCCCAGCCGGGCCAGGTTCATGGCTTCCTTAAGTGAATCCCTGAAACGGTAATGTTCCAGGTGATTTTCCAGCGCCTTTTTGACACCAGGGATTGTCCCGGTTATTTCTGTGTCAAAGGCAGTCATTCCGGCAATTTCGGGGACGGCTCCGTTAAAGTATTTGTGAGTAAGTACAACAGCCCGGTTCACGAAATTGCCCAGGATGGCTACCAATTCATTGTTGTTTCTGGCCTGGAATTCTTTCCATGTGAAGTCATTATCCTTTGTTTCCGGTGTTGTGGCACATAGGGTATAACGTAAAACATCCTGCTGATCAGGGAATTCATCCAGGTATTCATGAAGCCATACGGCCCAGTTACGTGAAGTGGAGATCTTTTCGCCTTCCAGGTTAAGAAATTCATTGGCAGGAACATTTTCCGGCAGGATATATCCGCCGTGGGCTTTTAGCATGGAAGGAAAAACTATGCAATGGAATACAATGTTGTCTTTCCCTATGAAATGGACCATTTTCGTGTCTTCGCTTTTCCACCAGGTTTCCCAGGAATCGGGATACAGTTCTATGGTGTTGGAAATATAACCGATAGGGGCATCAAACCATACATACAGCACCTTCCCTTCGGCTCCTTCCACGGGAACGGGAACGCCCCAGTCCAGATCCCGGCTGACGGCTCTTGGCTGCAATCCGTTGTCCAGCCATGATTTGCATTGTCCGTAGACATTGGGTTTCCATTCCTTATGATTTTCCAGGATCCATTCTTTCAGCCAGGGCTCGTATTGATCCAGGGGCAAGTACCAGTGTTTGGTTTTTCTTTTTTCAGGAATGCTCCCGCTTATGGAAGAGTGCGGATTGATCAGTTCATCCGGAGACAGGGTGGATCCGCATTTTTCGCACTGATCTCCGTAAGCGTCGGGATGACCGCAACGCGGGCAAGTTCCTACAATATACCTGTCTGCCAGAAATGCTTTGGCTTCCGGATCGTAATACTGTTCTGTTTCTTTTTCAATGAATTTGCCATCATTGTACAATTTCCTGAAAAAATCCGCTGCTGTTTTGTAATGTATTTCAGAGGTGGTCCGGGAATAGACATCAAATGAGATTCCCAGTCGCCTGAACGATTCTTTTATCTGTGTATGGTATTTATCCACAATGTCTTGCGGTTTAATGCCCAATTGTCTTGCTTTTATGGTAATGGGAACCCCATGTTCATCCGATCCTCCTACAAAACATACGTTACGTCCGCGAAGACGCATGTAACGCGCATAAATGTCTGCCGGAACGTATACGCCAGCCAGGTGTCCAATATGAAGGGGACCGTTGGCGTAAGGCAGGGCCGAAGTTATCAGGTATCGTTTGTAATCTTTTTGCATAACGGTTTAACAGGTTAATTAATTCAATCGGTTCAATTCTTTGGCAAAGGAATTTCTCACATCCATCATTACCATAAGGTCTTTCACGATCTTATGTATCTTTTCATCTTCTCCCAGCATTTGTGCCTGCTGAAGATCACGTGTCAGTTGGGAGCAGGTTCCTGAAACGATGTTCATTTTGTAGACAAGCACCGATTTTGTGACATGTTCTTTCAAGAGTGATTCTTCCAGGGGCAGGCTGTCCCTGAGAACTTTCAGGTTGATAGGATGTGGATTGTTCAGCAGATCCAGTATGTGTTGGGATATGTCGGGATCCGGATGATTAATAAAGTGTTTTTTGCGAATCATATCGTCACCGCTGAGCCTTTTGTATTCTTTGTGTATTCTGGCGTAAAAAGGATCGCGGAATTCAAGTTCGTCCTCTGCCATCGCATTTTCAATAAAATCAGAGACGGTAACATCATCAATGGCGGTTTGTCCGAATTTAATCAGGTAATACAGTATGTCCTTTTCACACCGGCTCAGATCGTCCTTGCCGGGGGCAACCGGTTGCGCCTGTGCTTCTTCTTCCGGAACAGGGTTCTGCACCGGCCTGATACCGGGTCTGGCAGCATAGCTTTCCTGTTCTTTTCTTTTTTTGCGGATGCGGGTAACTTCACGGGTAAGGATCACTTCTTCAATATCCAGGTGACGGCTGCATTCTTCAATATAGATCGTTCTGGTGATCGCATCGGGGACTACGGCTATACTGGCAATGACCTCCCGGATTAGAGACGACCTTTTTAACGGGTCTTTCATTTCCCCGGCCATCAGCGCGATCTTGAAATGGATAAAATCCGTTTCGTTGGTTTCAAGGAAATCGATCGTTTCACGGGCATTGTGTGAACGGGCATATGAATCCGGATCTTCCCCGTCCGGGAATTTTACCACTTTAACCTGTAAACCTTCTTCCAACAGCATGTCAATGCCTCGCAGGGATGCCTTGATACCGGCATCGTCTCCGTCATAAAGAACCGTTACCTGCTGGGTAAATCTTTTTATAAGACGGATCTGATCTCCGGTCAGCGAAGTTCCGGAAGAGGCCACTACATTCCTGATCCCTGCCTGGAATAGTGAGATAACGTCTGTATAGCCTTCAACCAAATAGCATTTTTGCAATTTGGATATGTGTTGCTTGGCAAAATAGATACCGTACAGCGACCGGCTTTTATTATAGATCTCACTTTCCGGAGAATTTAAGTACTTAGCTGTCTGTTTGTCGTTTCTCAGAGTCCTTCCGCCAAAACCTATGATCCGGCCGCTCAGGGAATGAATGGGAAACATAATCCGGTCCTGGAAACGGTCATGCAACACTTCCGGTTTATTGTCCTGGGCAGGATAGTGCAGAGTCAGCCCGGTGGCTGTGAGCAGATCTTGTTTATACCCGGCCTCCAGAGCAGCCCGGGTAAAAATATTTTTTCCGGGAGGGGCAAAACCCAGTTGAAACTGACGAATAGCGGCTTCTGTTAAATCCCGTTCCTGAAGGTAACTCAGTCCTACGTCACGTCCGGCGGGCTCTTCCCACAGGTATCGTGAATAAAATTCCTGGGCGTATCCGTTGACAACCATCATGCTGTCTCGCCTTAGCCGGGTTTCAGTCTCGCCGGGAGTCTCTTCCTTGTCCTGGATGGAAATGTTGAATTTATTACCCAGGAACTTCAAAGCCTCCACATAGGAAAGCTGTTCGTGTTCCATAATAAAACGAACCACGTTCCCTGCTTTTCCACAACCGAAACATTTGAATATACCTTTTGACGGCGAAACTGTAAAAGATGGTGTTTTTTCATTGTGAAAAGGACAACAGGCAACGTAATTGGCTCCACGCCGTTTCAAATTGACGTATTCTCCTATTACTGTCTCTATAGGAGCTGCTTCCAAAATACGTTCTATAGTGGCCTGATCTATCATCAGAATGCTTTGAATCCTACCGCCTCACGAACCAGTGTCATCGTGGTCTGAGCTGAGGCCCTGGCTTCTGCCGTTCCTTTTTCTATGACGAACTTCAAATAAGCGTTGTCGTGATAAATTTCTTCAATTCTTTCCTTTATGGGCAAAGTCTGCTTACAGATGTCGGCGGCCAACTGTTTTTTCAGGTCTCCGTAACGAATCGTGCAGTTGTTGTATTGATCTTTGAAATAGGCTACCGTCTGAGGTTCCGATACGACCGAGAGAAGAGTGAACAGGTTGGTGATTTCCGGGCTCATGGGACTTCCGGGAGCAGTCGGGCCGCTGTCGGTTAGTGCCCGCATTACTTTTTTGGTAATGGTTTTTTGATCGTCAACAAGGTATATGCCGTTGCCTTCGCTTTTTCCCATTTTTCCCGATCCGTCCAATCCCGGGATCTTCACAAGGTTCCCCCCAAAGTTGTAGGCTTCCGGCTCGGGAAATACATTGGTGTCGTATACTTTATTGAATCTTCGTGCCAGCAGGCGGGTGATCTCTAAATGCTGTTCCTGGTCTTTCCCAACGGGGACCCAGTCAGCCCGGTGGATCAGTATATCGGCCGCCATAAGAACAGGGTAAGTTAACAGCCCTGCGTTTACATTCTGTGGGTTTTGCCTGACTTTGTCTTTAAAAGATGCCGTACGCTCCAGTTCTCCTTTGTAGGTCAACATGTTTAAGAGTACAAAAAGTTCACTGACCTCTGGAACGCTGCTTTGCACGAATAAAGTGGATTTTTCCGGATCCAGGCCGGAAGCCAGGTACTCGGAAAGAATGATCCGGACATTGGAATGAAAATCATCCGGTTTGGGATGGGTGGTCAGGGAATGCAGGTCGGCAATAAAAAAATAACATTTGGCCTGGTGCTGCAATTGGGTAAAATTCCGGAGTGCTCCGAAATAATTACCCAGGTGCAAGTGGCCTGTGGAACGTATGCCGCTCAAAACAGTTTTCATAAGTAAAGGAGGTTCAAAATTCAACTCACAAAGTTAGTCTTTTTTAGGTAAATGTTATCTTTGTATATCTATACTTGAGACATGATTACAATATCCAAAGGTCGTTTGAAGGGAAAGGTCTTGCTGCCCCCGTCTAAAAGCATGAGCATAAGGGCGTTGGCCGGCATTTTCCTGGCCGGGCGGGATACTTCCCTAAAAGGAGCCTGGCCAAAAGACGGGACCCAGGTTTGTGAAGACGTTCAGGCTGCTTACCGCGTGGTGCGCTCTGTTGGATCGCAGTTTGCAAAAGAAGATATCTGGCCGCATGCTGCTCTACCCGGACGGGACCATTCCCGACGGCAGCTGGATTGCGGGGAATCGGCCCTGGCATTGAGAATGTTTGCTCCCATACTGGCCTTGTCGTCTTACATCTATTGTTTACGGGGCCGTACAACACTTATAACAAGACCTATAGATTTTGTAATTGAAGGATTACGGGAACTCGGATGCTGGTGTGAAAGCCTGAATACCTTGCCCACGTTGTCTATTATGGAAAATCTGAAGGAAACTGGACGGTGGGATACACGGGATCAGTCACTCAGCCTTTCCCGCCCCATACTGCTGGTTCAGGGGCCTTTGCGCGGAGGCAAATACATAGTCAATGCAGGGGGAAGCTCCCAGTTTTTGAGCGGTTTGCTAATGGCCCTGCCTCTGGCTGAAAAAGATTCCATCCTGGAAGTGGAACACCTGGCCAGCCAGCCTTATATTGACCTGACGCTGGATGTTATGGAATCTTTTGGGGTTCGAGCCACGCACGATAATTACAAGGTTTTCCATATACCCGGCCGGCAGACTTACCGGGCCAGAAAGATCGCTATAGAAGGAGATTGGAGTGGAGGGGCGAACTTCATTGTGGGTGCAGCCCTATTTGGGGATCTTCGAATAAGTCCACTGTGGAAAAACAGTTTACAGGCCGATAAGGCCATTCTGGAAGCCATTGGGAAAGCCGGCGGATCCTGGGCATGGGGAACCGGAAATCAATTGAAAGTTTACAAAACAGATAATTTGCAGGGATTTGAGTTTGACGCACGAAAGTGCCCCGACCTGTTTCCCCCTTTGGTTGCACTGGCTGTACATTGTAGCGGCACTACCAGCATTAACGGTATTGACCGCCTGTTTCACAAGGAATCAAACCGTGCGTTGGCTTTACTGGAAGAATATTCAAAGGTAGGAGCCAAAATTAAGCTGGAAGGAAATAATATGATCATAGAAGGCGGTGCCCTGCCCGGAGGTGCTTCCATTTCTGCCCGGGGAGACAACCGCATTGCCATGTCATTGGCAATAGCTGCCCTCGGGGCCGAAAAGCCTATTGAGATTGAAGGCAAACATACCGTTTCAAAATCGTTCCCTGATTTCTGGGTGGAACTCGAAAAAGTAACAAAACCTATAGAATGAATGTTTTTGGAAGAAATTTCAGAGTCGCAGTATTTGGCGAATCCCACGGACCGGAGGTAGGTGTACTCATTGACGGTGTTCCTCCCGGAATACTATTGTCAGAGGCAGATTTTATGGAAGATATTGCCCGTCGTAAAAGCGGCGCCACAGGAACTACAAAACGCATGGAAACTGATGAACCCGTCATTAAAAGCGGTGTCTACAGGAATTATACATCAGGCAGTCCTTTATGCATAATATTTTTAAACCGGGATGCCCGTCCGCAGGATTACCTGCCTTCTGACGAAACTGATCCTGCCAAAAAAATGCCATTCAGGCCCGGAACGGCCGATTACACCGGGGATGTGAAGTATAAAGGGTTCCAGGATCCGCGCGGGGGCGGACATTTTTCCGGCCGCCTGACTTTGCCACTGGTGGCAGCAGGTGTTGTGGCCAAAAAGATACTGCAACAAAAATACACTTCTCTGAACATTAAAGCATACCTTTCCCAGGTAGGAGGTATGGCCGTGATCAAGGACCGCCCTTTATCCGAAAAAGTAAATGCCATACTCAGGCAATCCGTAGATAACGGGGATTCGCTGGGAGCTGTCATATCTTGCGAAGTGAATGGCCTTCCCGCCGGATTAGGTAATCCTTTTTTCGATTCTATGGAATCTTTGTTATCTCATGCAGTTTTTGCCATTCCGGGCATTAAAGGCATAACATTCGGACTGGGTTTTGAAGAGACATTGCTCACAGGATCCCAGAATCCGCATTTAGGAGGAATTGCCGGGGGCATTTCCAACGGGGATCCGGTATCTTTCCAGATAGCGGTAAAACCCACTCCCACCGTGGGTGGTCACGGTCGTCACGATTCCTGTTTCGCTTTACGGGTGCCGGTTGTGGCAGAAGCTGTTACGGCCATAGTGTTGGCCGATCTGTCCATTACACCGGTCTGATCAGAGACCTTGTTTTTGTTCCCTGAGGGCTTTGCGTACTTTTTCTTCGATCTCTTCCTTCATTTCGGGATTGTCTTTGAGCATTTGCCGGACCGCGTCACGTCCCTGTCCGATTTTCGTTTCGCCATAGCTGAACCACGATCCGCTTTTTTTTATGATGTTCAGTTCAACTCCCAGATCAATGATCTCGCCGGTAAGGGATATGCCTTCTCCGAACATGATGTCAAACTCGGCCTTTTTAAACGGCGGAGCCATTTTGTTTTTTACCACTTTCACGCGCACGTGATTTCCGGTGGCATCTTCTCCGTCTTTTAACTGTGTGGTACGACGTACGTCAATACGTATGGTAGCGTAGAATTTAAGCGCATTTCCTCCGGTAGTCGTTTCCGGGTTCCCGAACATAATGCCTATCTTTTCCCTTAACTGGTTGATGAACACACAGGTTGTGTTGGTTTTGCTGATATTTGCCGTTAATTTCCTGAGCGCCTGTGACATTAGCCTGGCCTGGAGTCCCATTTTGGAATCTCCCATCTCACCTTCAATTTCGGCTTTGGGAGTCAGTGCTGCTACAGAGTCAATGACCACAATGTCTATGGCTCCGGAGCGGATCAGGTGGTCGGCTACTTCCAGGGCCTGTTCTCCGTTATCGGGTTGTGATATCAACAGGGTGTCCACATTGACTCCCAGTTGTTGCGCATAATTGCGGTCAAAGGCATGCTCGGCATCAATGATGGCAGCAATCCCGCCCAGTTTCTGGGCCTCGGCAATTGCGTGAATGGCTAAAGTGGTCTTCCCGCTCGATTCGGGCCCGTATATTTCCACAACACGTCCCCTGGGATAACCGCCTATCCCCAGCGCATAATCCAGACCGATGGATCCCGACGGGATCACCGATACGTCCCACTTGGGCTGATCGCCCAGTTTCATAATGGTTCCTTTCCCGAAATCCTTTTCTATCTTATCCAGGGTTGCCTGGAGCGCTTTGAATTTTTCCGGGTTTACGGCTGCTCCTCCTTTTACTTCTTCTGCACTAACTTTTGCCATGATATTTTGATTAATGATTAGACAACAAATATACAAATTCACGGACAAAATACCCTATCTTTGAAGCATGAAAGAATGGTTGTTGGGAAAAAATCCAGGTGAGTTGCGTCAAATTACTGATTCATACGGACTGCCTTCTTTTACAGCCGGCCAGATTGCCCGTTGGATCTATCAGAACAAAGTCCGGGATATAGGGGAAATGACCAACCTGCCAAAAGCGGCCAGGGAAAAACTTTCCGAAAATTACCAGGTGGGGGGATGGAGTCCTGTGGACGTACAGGAGTCTGCCGACGGCACAAAAAAATACCTCTTTCCTACCGCTGCAGGTTCTCATACAGGCATTGAAGCCGTGATGATCCCGGAACAGGACAGGGCAACCCTGTGCCTGTCATCACAAGCTGGATGTCGCCTGGGCTGTGCTTTTTGCATGACGGCCCGGATGGGGTTCCAGGGACAATTGAGTGCCGGTGAGATCGTTGGCCAGTTCCTGAATGTTCAGGAAACCGGACAGCTGACCAATGTAGTGTATATGGGCATGGGGGAGCCACTGGACAACTGGAAAGAAGTATTACGTTCCCTTGAGATCTTTACCTCTTCCTGGGGGTTTGCCTGGAGTCCGCGGCGCATAACGGTTTCCACTTCGGGGATACTGCCGGTGCTGGATTCGTTTATGGAAAAAACACAAGCACATCTGGCCGTAAGTCTGCACAATCCCTTTGATGCGGAACGGGAGCAGCTGATGCCCGTACAAAAAGCCTACCCGGTTAGTAAAATAATCCGGAAACTGAGAGAGTACAATTTCAGCGGGCAACGCAGGCTGAGTTTTGAATATATCTTATTTGACGGGTGGAACGATACCCAAAGGCATGCAGCGGCCTTGTTGCAGTTGTTGCGTGGCATGGATTGCAGGGTGAACCTGATTCGTTTTCATCCCATTCCGGGTTTTTCCATGCAACCTTCAAAAGAAACGGCCGTGAATGTGTTTCTGGCAAGATTGAACAAGGCAGGACTGGTAACGACCGTGCGGGCTTCCCGGGGTCAGGACATCCTGGCGGCGTGCGGTATGTTGAGCGTTAAGAAAAAAGAGGAGTGATGGAACAGGAAGTATTCAAACAATATCTGGGACAGATGCAGGCTTTGTGCAGCCGGAGCGAGAAATGCCGGACAGATATCCAAAAAAAACTGCAACAGAAGGAAATCTCTTCCGAAGATGTTAATAATATTTTGCAGGCTCTGGAGAATGACGGATTCATTGACGAAGTGCGTTATACCAAAGCATATGTACATGACAAAAGCCGGCTGCAGGGGTGGGGGCCGAGGAAGATATCGGGTATGCTTAAGATGAAAGGAATTCCGCAAGAAATCATCGAAAGTGCTCTTTCACAGTTAGATGAGGAGTCGCTTGTGACCAGGTTAAAGGAAGCACTCAACAAGAAAGACAAAACCATAAAAGACACGGATCCGGTTAAACGGCATGCCAGACTGGTCCGTTTGGGTATAAGTAAAGGTTATAATTACTGGCAGGTACTAAAGGTTTTGGAAATATTAAAAAATGAAAACTAAATAAATATTTTTTGAATAATTGAAATTCTTGTTATATTTGTGCTTTAGAAATCAAGCCATTTAATTATTACACTTAAATAATATTGTTATGACAATTTTAGACATCACATTGCAGCCAATCTACGATCTGTTAGGCGAGATCTGGGCTTTACTTTTTGGAAGTGCCGGAGCATGGGCAGATAACCTCTTTGTTGTTCTGAACCATATTTGGGATATTTTCCAGGGCATCTTTACTTTTGTAATAACAGGCGGAGCAGCTTAAATTTTTCGCTACGTATTACTGATCAGTACCTTAATAATAAGGCTGTCTCGTACGAAGGCAGCTTTTTTTGCTTATGGGGATCTGCAAAGCAGGGGACATTGTCTTTACATTATATAAAAGTACCCGGAAATCGTTGGGAATTACTGTCAGGAAAGACGGGTCGGTACATGTGAGAGCTCCCTTCTGGCTCAGCTCACACGAAGTGATCCGCGTGGTATCTTCTAAAGCGACCTGGATACAGACCAGGCAAAAAGCCCTGGAAAAAGAGCCCGTGCTTCCTGACGGTAAGGCAGAAATGGCCCGGCTGCGGAAAGAAGCATTGGTAAAATTTCTGAATATTGCTGCTCCCTGGGTGGAGCACTTCAATAAAAAGTACGGAGTGGAACCTAAGAAGTGGACGGTCCGTACGATGAACACGCGCTGGGGAAGCTGTTCTTCGGCTACCGGAAGGATCACCCTCAATCTCAAGCTTTTTTACAAACCCGATCCAAGCGTGGAATATGTGATCGTTCACGAATTGTGCCATCTGATCCACCCGGATCACGGCAAAGGATTTTATGCCTTGCTGGAGAAGGAACTTCCGGACTGGAAGCCTAGGAGAAAGCAATTAAAAGCTTAAATTTGCAGTATTATGATATATTCCGTAGATAATTATAAAAACCTGTTGCAACGAGGGCAACGGTTGAGGAGGTTTCTTTGAGGTAGAAACCCGCGAAAAAGAATGGCAGTCCCTGGCCGAACGTTCACAGCAGCCGGATTTTTGGAACAATCCCAAAGAAGCGGAGGCGATCCTAAAAAAACAGTCCGGCCTGAAATCTGTGCTGGACGCCTATTACCGCATCCGCGAAGGACTGGAGGATCTGCAGGTGCTTGCCGAGTTAGAGGCTTCCCAAGAGGAGCTGGACCGCCAGACTGACAAAGTGCTGGACTGGATCGAGCAGGAAGAGCTAAAAAGTATGCTCAGCGGCGAGGGGGATGACCTGGGGGCCCTGTTGAAAATCAATTCAGGGGCCGGGGGAACGGAAAGCAATGACTGGTCCGCCATGCTTATGCGGATGTACATCCGCTGGGGCGAACGGAACGGGTACAAAGTAAGGGTTCACGACATTTTGGATGGGGAGGAAGCCGGGATCAAATCATGTATCCTGGAATTTGAAGGTGAATATGCCTACGGGTATTTAAAAGCCGAGAACGGGGTTCACCGCCTGGTGCGTATTTCGCCTTTCAATGCCCAGGGCAAACGCCAGACTACCTTTTCTTCTGTATTTGTTTATCCGGCAGTGGATGACTCCATAGAAATTGAAATCAATCCTGCCGACCTGGAGTGGGATACCTACCGGTCCAGTGGAGCAGGCGGACAAAATGTTAATAAAGTGGAAACCGGAGTCCGGGTGCGCCATATTCCAACCGGGATCGTAGTAGAAAACACGGAAACAAGAAGCCAGTTTGATAACCGGCAGAATGCTCTTCGTATTCTTAAATCTCATTTGTATGAGATAGAACTGGAAAAACGAAGGGAAAAGGAATCGAAACTGGAAGGGCAGAAGAAAAAGATCGAATGGGGATCCCAGATTCGTTCCTATACGCTTCATCCTTATAAAATGGTAAAAGACCACAGGACAGGGCATGAAATGACAGACACACAGGCCGTGCTTGATGGAGACCTGAACGGGTTCATTCATACCTATCTGTTGGGAGGTTCGGCAAATGGCGCTTAAGGTCTATAAGGCTTCTGCAGGCACCGGGAAAACGTACCGTCTTACATTGATGTACCTTTCCTTGTTGTTGGGCAATGTTTCGCATTTTGATCCGAATGCCTTTTTGCGAATATTGGCCGTAACCTTTACCAATAAAGCCACTGAAGAAATGAAGGCCAGGATCCTGGATACACTGGAATCCCTGGCTAAAGGGAATGCTTCGCATTTTACGGATGACCTTGGCCGGGAAACCGGCTTGCCTTTTGAAACCCTGGTTACACGTGCTTCGCAGGTCCACCAAAACCTGTTGCACCGGTATTCTTACTTTTCTGTATCCACTCTGGATGCTTTCTTTCAAAAAGTCCTCCGTTCTTTTATTCTGGAGGCCGGACTGAGTACGGGTTATTCTATAGATACAGATACGGATTTTTTGCTGGAAAATACAGCCGGACAGATCGTACAAAAAATTCCCGATGACGATTCTTTGCGAACCTGGTTCGGGGAGCTTATAAAAGAAAAAGTTTCCAGGGCGGACAAATGGGACGTGGCTGATCTTTTAAAACAGGTTGGACGGCAGGTAACACGCGAATCCTTCCGGGCAATGGGAGAAGCTTTCGCGGGGAAGATCTCGGACCGGGTATTTCTGAAAGCATTCATCCTGGAGAACCGGGTAATCATCGATTCTTTTGAAACAACCATGAAAGGATTGGGAGAGAAGGCCCTGACTCTGATCAACGACAATGGCTTTACCGTCATGGATTTCCCTTACAAAAATGGTTCCTTTGCCGGTTATTTCCTGAAGATATCTGCAATCCATCCGTCTGCGGAGGCGTTCGCACCAGGGGTGCGTGTTCTGGAAGCAATGGCAGGCAAAGATCTTTTGTGGTACAACAAGAATTCTCCTGAAGGACTTCAGAAGATGCAGGGGATACTCATCCCGGTAATGCAGGAAATACACCGGTATTATTCCGTGCATTTCAAACTTTACGTTACGGCACTTGCCGTAAGGGAGCAGTTGCCTCAAATGGGACTCCTGGCCGATGTGATTACTACTATGCGGCGGATACAGGAAGAAAACAACACCCTGGATATTGGAGATTCCACGTACCTGCTTAATAAGCTGGTTGGAGACGGGAATACCCCTTTTATCTACGAACGCATGGGTGCCGGTTACGACTCGTTTTTGCTGGATGAATTCCAGGATACCTCATATCTGCAATGGCAGAATATGTATCCGCTTTTAATCAACGGGCTGGCCCAGGGTGCCGATTCCCTTATTGTAGGAGACGTTAAGCAATCCATTTACAGATGGCGCAATAGCGACTGGCGGATACTGGGTGAACAGATTACAGCTGATCCCCTGCTCCGGAAACACGGGGTGGATCTTCACACATTACAAACTAACTGGCGGAGCAAAAAAGAGATCGTCATGTTTGTAAACGATCTTATAGAGAATGTAAAGAATTCACTCAATAGTACCATTACCGCAAAGATCAACGGCAGTGACGCTATAAACGAGGCAGATAAAAATTATCTTGAAAACCTGCTGAACAACGCGTATGCGAACTTCCAGGAAAAGATGCCGGATAGGAATACCGTTGAACCGTGCGGTTATGTGCAGATCAATACATTCAATGCAGAGGAAAGCAGCCAGACAGAAGATAAAACTCTCAACGCTTTAAAAGATGAGTTAATTGCATTAATAAAGAGGGGATACAGCGCTTCAGACATACTCATACTGGTCAGGTCAAAGGAAAATGCCCGGACCATTACTCGTTTTTTGCTGCAATACGAAATGGAACACATCCATGAAGCAGTGATGCTGCCCCGGGTGATATCCGAAGATGCACTTTACCTGTCTTCTTCTCCTTACGTGACCCTGGCTGTGGCTGTGCTTAAGTTGAGCCATTATCCGCAAGATACCTGTAATGCACAGACAGTTCTCCGGTTGTCTGAAGAATATGGGAAAAAGGACATTTCAGGTGACAGTGATTTCCTGGAACGATTGCGTTTTATGCCCCTGGCCGATGCAATGGAAGCCATTATTCAAAGAATGGAATGGACACAATGCAGGGAAGCGATCCCTTACCTGCAGGAGCTTCACGATGCATTGCTCCGGTTCTCGGGAAGAGATAGCGGGGGTGTTTTTGCCTTTCTCAAATGGTGGGATATTCGCGGGAAGGAAACCATGTTGACAGCAGAACTGCCGGAACATGCGGTCCGTTTATTGACTATCCATAAGGCCAAAGGCCTTGAAGCTCCTGTGGTGATGATCCCGTTTTGCAACTGGCCTTTGGATTCCCGCGCAGGAAGATCCGTGATATGGACCAAAACATCTGTTGAACCGTTCAACCGATTGGAACAAATCCCTGTAGTATATGATAACAAGCTGATGCATACCTGTTTTGCCCCTGATTTTTACCTGGAGTATTCGCAGAGGATCCTGGATGCGCTTAATTTATTGTATGTAGCCGTTACCAGGCCCAGGGAAGAATTGTATGTGTATCTCCCTTTTTCAAAAAAGAATTCAAAAGATAATATTGCCTGCCCGGTGCGGGAGGCGCTTCCGTTCCGGACTCATACGGATGATGAAGTCCTGCGTTTCGGTAACCCTTCACCTACAGTTCACAGCCCCAAAAAGTCTTCTGAGGGTTACATCATGGATGAATATCCTTCAGCCGGATTTGGCGACAAACTTAAACTGGTATACCGTGAAGACACCTTTGAATATTCACCTTCAGATTCCATGCGTCAGTGGGGACTGGTCCTGCACAAAGCGCTGTCCCGTGTAGAAACTATTGATCAGGTAGAGCAGGTTTTACAGGGGTTGGTTCAGGAAGGGGAACTGGCAGGTAACAGGGAAACAGCGGAACAATTTACCCGGGCAATAAAAAAAACGTTGTTAAATCCTGAAATTGCACGTTGGTTTGATGGATCCTGGAAAGTCAGGAATGAGGCATCTGTTCTGGGCCGTTTTGGGAAAATGCGTCCGGACAGGGTCATGGAAAAAGAAGGCCGGACAGTAATACTGGATTACAAATTCGGAAAACCCGAACCCTCACATGAACGGCAAATGAAAAATTACGTGGAAGTATTACTACGCATGGGTTATACTTCCGTTGAAGGTCACGTTCTTTATATAGAACATTAAAGGACCATTCCGGCCAGAGCACCCGTGTGTTTGCCATTTTGCAGGGTATGTTCCCCGTTAACCCATATATGATGGATGCCTTCAGGGAACCGGTGCGGATCTTCAAACGTGGCTTTATCAATAATGGTAGCTTGATTGAATACCACAATATCTGCCCGGTATCCGGGCACCAGCAATCCGCGGTCTTTCAAACCCAGCCTGGAAGCCGGTAAAGACGAGATTTTCTTAATAGCCTGCGATAGATCCATAAGTTTTCCGTCGCGGCAGTATTTTCCCAAAAAACGGGGAAATGTGCCGTAGGATCGCGGATGTGGAATAGTTAAGGACAAAGGACCGCGGGGAGAGTAAACACTTCCGTCGGAAGCCGGCATGGCTAAAGGATGTGAGAGAAACATCCTGACATTGTCTTCACTCATGGCAAAGGCAACAATATCAGGGGCGAGTCTCTCTTCAATCAGCAGATCCCGGACAAATTCCCATTCGGATTTGCCTGCGATACGGGCACAGTCTTCCAGGTTTTTACCCATGTATACTTTTTTGTTCTCCGGTAAGGTACAGGAGGAAATGACCACGTTCTGTGCTCCTCCCAGGCGGGCAAAACGTGATTCGGCGTATTTCCCAAATTCAGAGGCTGTCGTTTTCTCCTTTAATCGTGAGATGATATCGTCTGTGGATCCCTGCCGGCCGTTGAGCGGAATGAATGTGGTTAATCCGGTAGAAAAAGCAATATAAGGATAACGGTCAAAAGCAACATCCAGTCCGTTGCGTTTGGCTTTTTCAATGATTTCAAGCATAGCGGGGCCTTTATGCCAGTTGTTGGGGTTTTGGGCTTTCAGGTGTGAAATCTGAAGCCGCACCCCTGCTTCAAACGACATCGCTATAGCTTCTTCAATGGCTTCTTCCACATGGTCGTCTTCGTTACGCATATGTATGGCAAACAACCCGTCGTGTTTGGCTACGACTTTTATTAGTTCCACAAGTTCTTCCCGGGAAGCGTAAGCCCCCGGCGCATATTCCAGCCCGCAGGAAAGGCCTCGGCTTCCCTGTTCAAGTTGAACGTCCAGCAATTGTTTCATTTCTTCTATTTGGGAAGAGGTTGCCGGTGCATTCCATTCCCCGATGACGGCCGATCTTATGGATCCCTGGCCGGTAAAAGAACAATAATTGATACCGATCCTGTTTTTATTCAAAGCATTAAAAAACGAAGCGGCACTGTCATACGGTTCGTCCGGGAATGGCGAACCTCCGCAATTACCTCCGGCATCTGTGGTAATTCCCTGGTAGATACGGCTGTCCCCACTGGGGCACTGTAGCAGTTTTGTGTCGGTATGGGTATGTATGTCAATGAACCCGGGACTGATGACCATCCCTTTGGCGTCAATCACGTAATCGGCATAACTTCCCAGGCGTCCCAGCGCGGCAATTTTGCCGTCTTTAATTCCCACATCGCCGCGAAAGGGGGCGGATCCGTCTCCTGTATAAATAAGTCCGTTGGAAACGATCGTCTGAAAAGGCTGCGAAACACGCGGTGTGGCAGATAGTGTTTTCAGACCGCCGGCAGAAACCAACAGCCCGGTCCCAAGCAGTGTGCTTTGTTTAAAAAATGTTCTACGGGAAATATTGGAGTTCATGACGGGGTGTTATATTGGTTGTCGTATATTTTTTGATATGATCTTCCTGGAAATAATACAATATTACCTGAATGTTACTTTGAGTTTCAATGAACCGGATGCTTTTTTCCAGGCCCATGGAATAGAATGCCACACTGTATGCAGCTGCTTCCAGACAATTTTCTGATACGACCATGGTACTTATCAGGGGATCTTCAACAGGGTAGCCGGTCTGCGAATTGAATAGTGTATTAACTATTTTCCCTTCCCGGGTTTTAAAATTCGTAAGACTTCCTGCAATTGCCATTGCCTTATCGGAAAGATAAATCACGTCCGTTGTAACTTCATCAATTATGATACGCCAGGGAGTTCCTGAAGGATTCAGCCCCTTGCAAAAAACAACCTTGCCCAATTCTATCATATAATTGGAAATATTCCGGTTATCAAGTAATGCCCCAAACAGATCTACTGCATAACCAATTCCTAAGGTGTTCAGGTTTAATTGTATCCTGGGATCTTCTTTGATCACTTTTTCCCCGTCCAGGTGTACTTTCCACAATCCTGTATATTCCAGTACAGAGACTATGTCATTAGCTGTAACATTTTGATAATTACTCATGTTGTATCCCCAGAGATCTTGTAATGGTTTGGTCGTAGTGTTCAGATAGGCTCCTGTCTTTTCGGCAACTTCTTTCGCTTTTAACAAAACGGCAGCAAAGACAGAATCTGTGGTAAAATCCTTATTGTTGTTGACGTTATTGATTACAGAAGAATTGTGATAGAGTGAAAGGGATTTATCAATCAAATGAGCCTGACGACGGGCAGCTCTTCTTACGTCGGATTCAAAAGTCCAGGGGGCATAGGAGGGTACCTGATATACAATCTTATAAGAATATCCCATAACTACCCCGTTTATGGTCTTGAATTTTCCGGCGGGTGTGCAACCGGCCAGGACCGTTATTAAGCCGGAGAGAAGCAGTGTGATCAATACTATTCGTTTCATAAGCCGGTTTGGATATTATTGGTGGCGTAAGTTTTGAAAACGCCGTTTTCATCGTAGATAAGAAAAGCTCCCAGATTAGGATTTTTATTAAGAAATGACTTAACGGATTCCAAGCCCATAACCATAAAGGCGGTAGCATAAGCATCGGCACTCATACAATCGTCTGCAATAACGGTGGCGCTTAACAGATGGTGCAATACGGGGGTGCCTGTCCGGGGATCGATAATATGGGCATATTTTTTCCCGTTCTCAATGTAAAAATTCCTATAGTTGCCGGAGGTGGCCAAAGCCTTATCAGTCAAATTGATCACTACTTCAATGCTTTCTCCCGGATGCACGTTCCCGTCTATAGGACTGTCAATTCCAATTTTCCAGGGTTTCCGGTCAGGGTTTAATCCTTTGCAAACAATTTCTCCCCCTATTTCCACAAGAAAATCAATTATCCCAAGCCGGGTAAGATTGTCGGCCACAAGATCGCAGGCATAACCCTTGGCTATAGCGTTCATGTTCAGGCGGCTTCTGGGATCTTTTTTGCACAGCAGGGTGTCTTCCAGATAGAATTTATCCATCCCTGTATATTGTTTTATTGCTTCAGGATCCCACTTTTTCAGAGAATCTCTTTTTTCGGAACCGAATCCCCAATAGTCAAAAAAAGGGGCAGCAGATATATCAAAAGCTCCGTCTGTACGGATGGATATTTCCTGTGATCTTTCAAAGACAATCCTGAACAAACTGTCCGTCCTGCGGGTTAAATTATAATTTAATTTACTGAGTAAGGAATGATTGTTGTATATAGAAAAAGAATGATTGATCCTGTCCAGGCATTGTCCCGTTAACCTGGTAACCCGGGCAGAAAAGTCAGAAGGAGCTCCGGCGGGGGTTCTGAATGTGATGGAATATGTAGTCCCCAAAGCGCTTCCCTGAAAACGGATATAATCCTTTGCAGAATTACACCCGGCTAGAAAGAATGCAATTGTAAACAGGACAACAAATGGAAATGGTTTTTTAGTCATAGACACAAAGCTACTAATTTTTTTACCTACATTTGCAGATTATAATAGATATGGTAAGGAAAAGCATATTATTTCCCGTTTTATTGTTTTTGGCATCTTTGATACTTGTAACAGGTTGTGAACAAGAAGATCCGGAAACATTGTATATGTCAGGGTCCCTGACTTTCGATTTGCCGGAATACTGCTTCCCCGGAGAAACGTTCCAGGTAGAAGCTTCCGGTATTACAAGTCCAAAAGGAGATTCTGTCGTTTTTACTTTTCAGGGAGAGCACTTTACTCCCGATTCCATAGTTACCTCCTCTGCCTTGATAACAGTCCCCGAAAGCCTGGGTACTTATACACTTACCCTTACTGCCCGTGCTGATGGATATGCCAATAGTGTAATCAGCAGGAAAACCACTGTTATACACAATATTTTTTCTGTAATGGTGGAGGGTTTTGAATCTTCTCCAGATTCTGTTATTGATCCCCGGGACAACCAGGTTTATTATTACAAACGTTATGGAAACATGGATTGGTTTGTTCAGAATCTGAATTGGAACGGTGTAGGTCTTACTTACGACAATGTTCCGGCTCTGGGCAACATGTTGGGAGGACTCTATACATGGAACCAGGCAATGTCCGGAGAAAATTCCCCTGTCAATCCTCCGGCTTCTGCATCCGGACCTGGTGACGGTCCGCAAGGCGTATGTCCCCCCGGATGGAAGGTGCCTACTGCCGAGGATTGGGCCCATCTGGCTTCTTCCGTGACGGGTACTGATATGGGATTTCTTGATCCCTGGAACGGCCTGGGAGAAATGTTTGCCGTTGATGCAAAAGTCAACGGGAGCAAACTCTGGAAATACCATCCCGATAATGAAAAAGCGAACACCTCCGGGTGGAACGCTATCCCAGCCGGTTATGCCGTATTGTCCGGAGAGAGTTTTTCCGGTAAAGGGCAGTCTTCCTTTTGGTGGTCGGCTGCAGCAGACGGAAACCAGGGTTATTACAGGCTGATCCATTATGCCGTTGACAGGTTTTCCTGTGCGACGGCAGATAAATCGGCCGTATATGCCTCTGTCCGTTGTGTCCGCATATCACAGGAAAATTCTAACTGAGCAAAAGATGGTCAAATTGTTTACTACTCAAGAAAAAAAACGCATAGTGGCCGCCATATCTCAGGCTGAACTAAAAACTTCCGGGGAGATAAGGGTGCATCTTGAGGGCTATTGTCCTTCTTCATCCCTGGACAGGGCTATTTTTGTGTTCAATCAGTTGAAAATGTACAAAACCAAAGAACGCAATTCAGTATTGATATACCTGGCTACCGAATCGCGGAAATTTTCCATACTGGGTGATATAGGCATCAATGCTGTCGTACCTGAAGGTTTTTGGGAATCTGTCAAAGAGATCATGCAGGACTCTTTCAGATCCGGCAATTTCGCAGACGGGATCTGTGCCGTTGTTGAAGAAATAGGGGTGAAGCTTGCCGAGTTCTTTCCTTACCGGGATGATGACAAAAATGAATTGCCCAACGATATATCTTTCGGATCATGAAAAAAATTGGTTTGATAACCCTTACGGCTCTTATTTTTGCGATTGTTTCTCAACCGCTGATGTCCCAGGTTCCTGATCGTCCGGAAGTACAACGTCTGGTAAATGATTTTGCAGAGCTGTTCTCTTTACAGGAACGAGAGATGCTGGAACTTGAACTGGTACATTTTGACGATTCCACATCCAATCAGATATGTGTGGTTACCGTTAAAGACCTTCAAGGAGAAGACATCAACATGGCTGCCTATAAAATTCTTGCGGAGTGGGGTGTCGGTACGGCAGAAAACAATAACGGAGCGGTATTGCTTGTTGAACACGATCCTGAAAAAAACGGGGGCCGTGTGGCAATATCCGTGGGATACGGACTGGAAGGCGTACTGACCGATGCACTTTCAAAACGGATCATAACGTATGATATGATCCCCGAGTTTAAAGAAAACCGATATTATGAAGGGATAAAAGCCGGTGTATCCTCCATTATGGCTGTAGCTACAGGTGAGTACGATACGGCACGGGAAAACGAAGAAGACACCCCGGCCGGGATCATAGTAGTACTTACGTTGTTTTTTATTGTTTTCTTTTTTGTGCTTATAATATCTATTGCCAACAAGCGCAAAGGTCCTACAAATCTGGGGGGGAATAACCGGAAAGGTCCGAGTATCCTGGAATTGATGATTCTGGCCAATTTATTGGGAGGAAGAACCCGGGGTATCGGCGGATTTGGCAGTGGCGGATTTGGCGGCGGCAGTTTTGGTGGAGGAGGCTTTGGAGGTTTTGGCGGCGGACTCGGTGGAGGAGGAGGCGCTTCCGGAAGCTGGTAGATCATTGAAAGCAGCCACGATCTTTTTCACCAGGGGATGACGGATAATATCACCCGAATCAAAACGAACAAAGGCAATCCCCTTAATGTTTTTCAACAACTCCATACAACGGGACAATCCACTGTCACTTTTTCTTGCCAGGTCAATCTGGCTGGCATCTCCTGTAATAATAAATTTTGCGTTCCTGCCCATACGGGTAAGAAACATTTTTAATTGTGAAAGGCTGGTATTCTGTGCTTCGTCCAGAATAACACATGCATTATCCAGTGTCCGTCCCCTCATATAAGCCAGGGGTGCTATCTGAACAGTCCCTTCTTCCATAAGCGATTCCAGCTTTTTGCCCGGGATCATATCCCGGAGGGCATCATAAAGAGGCTGCAGGTAAGGATCCAGTTTCTCTTTCATATCTCCCGGCAGAAAGCCTAATTGTTCTCCGGCTTCTACAGCAGGCCGGGTCAGAATGATCTTTCTTATTTCCTTGTTTTTCCAGGCACGAACTGCAAGGGCTATGGCAGTATATGTTTTTCCTGTACCTGCAGGACCCTCGGCAAAGATCAGATCATTTTGCTCATACGACTTTACCAGGACTTCCTGGTTGACGGTTCGGGCCTTAATGATTCTGCCGTTGTTTCCGTATACCAGGATATTTTCGGGTTCCGGATTGTTCTCCCCCGCAGGTTGTACGGCTCCTCTGAGTATAGCCGTTATACTTTCTTTAGAAAGATGGTGTCTTTTCTCATACAGGCTGACCAGGGTATCCAGTTTTTCTTCAAAACGGTCAATAATTTCCGGCGGACCCTGTACTTTTATTTGCTCTCCCCGTGCGATGATCTTCAATTGGGGAAACGCTTCTTTCAGAAGAGGTAACAGAAGGCTTTCGGGTCCATACAGAGCAGCCGGATGGATGGTCTCCAAAATAAAGGTTTTTTCGTTCATATGTAGGGTTTCGTCTGCGTTCATATATACCGGGAGATGTTTCCCGCATAAAGTTACGAAGTGTTTTTATTGTTTTGTCAATTACTGGAAAATCCGGGGAGATTTCTGAAAGATTTCCGTAAATGCGGGGATCTGAAACAGGCAGGACCAGGTATGTTTTTTCCCCTTCCTCAACGGGTCTCCAGCACCATATCCATTCATACCAGGGAAAATCTATTCGGGGACCTTCTTGTGTCAGGGATATACCAAAAGAAAGGATCATACCCATTCTGGTCAGTGGGTCGGGTTGATTTGAAATGAAGTTTCCCAGGGAATATGCGGACAAGAAAACAATTCTCCCATTGGCATCTTTCCTGATTTCAATACTTTGGGGTACGTGAGGATGAGATCCCACCACTACGGAAACTCCTGCTCTGTAAAGCCATTCGGAGAGTGTTTTTTGATGGACGGAAGGATGTATCCTGTATTCATGGCCCCAGTGCAAACAACAGATAATGCTGTGAGCTCCGTTTTCCCTGACTTCCCGTATGTGTTTTTTGATGAGATTCGTGTCGATTCTGTTTAACCCCGGGCTTTTACCGGGTATCAACCTGTTGCTGTTATAGGTATAATTCAAAACAGCTACCTTTATTCTGTCTTTCTCCAGGATGATCCAGACCGGATCAATGCCGCAATGTTCCACCCCCAGTGAATCATACAAGGCAATAGTATTCAGAGCTCCTTCCGTCCCTTTGTCATATATGTGGTTGTTGGCAGTCAGAAAAACGTTGATACCTGCTCTCCGGATCGCCAGGGCCAGTTGGTCGGGAGAAGAAAAGGACGGATACCCGGAATAAGGCGGACCATTGAATGTGGTTTCCATATTCAGACCGGCAAAATCAACCTTTTTGAACCGTTCTTTTACATAAACAAAGCAGGTGTCATAGCTGTAAGTTCCGTCTTCCTGCAAGGCTGAACGTATCTGCGATCCATGCTGCATGAGATCTCCCGCAAAACAAAACCTGATCGCTTCCGGATCCTGTGCAAAAAGCCATCCGGGAAGAAAGAACATAACTCCTGAGAAAAACAGTAAGAGCGTATAGTATTTCATATAGCAGGCTGCAAGTTACCCCTTTTTTTACAGATCACGTTTTTTTGATGTATATTTGTGAACCATAAACTATCTAATCTATTTATTATGAAGAAAATATTCCCGTTGCTAATAGGTGTCATACTGCTGGGCAGTATGAGTTCCTGCGATTGGATACGTGCCAGGTTGGGCATGCCTACTTCTGAAGAACTGCAACAGAAACAGGAACAAATCATAAAAGACTCTCTGGAAAAAGTTGCCAGGGAACAGGAATCAGCCCGGCTTGAACAGTTTCGTCTGGATTCACTTGCAAAAATTGAAGCACAAAAGTCAGCGTTGACAAGATATCATGTAGTTGTAGGGAGCTTCATTATGGATAACAATGCAGACAGAATGATGCTGAAGTTGCCCGAATTAGGATACTCCCCCGTTCGAATAGAGTTCAAAAACGGTTATTCTGTAATTTCTGCCTATCAGACAAATTCTTTGCCTGATGCCTATAACAAGATGTACAAAATGTTTTCCCTGGACATAACTCCTTACGATGTCTGGGTATATGATACGAATCAAAAATTACACTTCTGATTTATGAAAAAGACTGCTTTTACCCGGTTCCATGAAGAGCTGGGTGCCAAAATGGTGCCCTTTGCGGGATATACTATGCCCATTGAATATCAGGGTATTAATGCCGAACATATACATATAAGAGAAAATGCCGGTGTGTTTGATGTCAGCCATATGGGAGAAATATGGGTAAAAGGACCTGATGCCCTCAGTTTTATTCAATATGTTACTTCAAACGATGCATCCGTTTTACAGGACGGAAAGGTGCAATATACCTGCTTCCCCAACGGCCGTGGCGGAATAGTGGATGATCTTCTGGTATACAGGATTGATGCAGTGACTTATTTACTTGTTGTCAATGCGGCCAACATACAAAAAGATTGGGATCATTTATGCAAATATGCGCCCCAATTCAATATCACACCGGGTAAAGAGTTATACGACGCTTCTGATGAAATATGTCAACTGGCCGTTCAAGGCCCGAATGCCCTTGAAATAGTACAAAAAATCTGTGATTGTGATATTAGGGACATGGAGTATTATACTTTTCGCAAATGTACCGTGGCAGGTATCCCGCAGGCCATTTTGTCCACAACAGGATATACAGGGGCAGGAGGATGCGAAATCTATGTTGCTAACAGTGATGGAGAAAAGCTATGGAAAGAACTGTTTGCAGCGGGCAATCAATACGGGTTGGTACCGGTAGGACTGGGTGCCAGGGATACGTTACGTCTTGAGATGGGGTTCTGTCTCTACGGAAACGACATTGACGACACTACTTCTCCGCTTGAGGCCGGCTTGGGATGGATCACCAAATTTTCGGAAGCAAAAGGAGATTTTATTGACAAGACTTTTCTGCTGGAGCAAAAAGCCAGAGGTGTTCCCCGTAAACTGGCAGGCTTCAAAATGGTAGACAGGGGAGTGCCTCGTCACGGGTATTCGGTTTGTACCTCTGACGGAACCAAGATCGGATCTGTAACCTCAGGGAATATGTCTCCCATGTTAAAGATTGGCATAGGAATGGCATACGTAGAACCGGACTATGCAAAACCGGAAACGGAAATATATATAAATGTGAGGGATCGCCTGCTAAAGGCCGTGGTAGTCCGCCCTCCGTTTTATAAAAAACAATGAGAAGTTTTTTTTCATTACTCTTCTGGATCCTGAGTCTTGTAGCAGTACAGGCTCAGGATTCTTTTGAAAAAGCGTTGAGAACGCATGTGGAGGAACTGACTTCTGATGCATTTAAAGGAAGAAAAGCCGGGACAAAAGGCGAGACGAATGCTGCAGAATACATATCCCGGTCATTAAGTCAAAACGGACTTGAATTATTATATCCAAAAGGGTTCCAGGATTTTTCCTTTATAGATGAGAAATCTAAAGACACTTTATATTCTCAGAATGTCGTAGCTGTTATTCCGGGGTATGATCCAAAATTGCGGGAAGAATATATTGTTATTGGGGCTCATTACGACAGCCAGGGAACTTACATCATGAGGGTTAACGGAAAAGACTCGCTTTGTATATATTCCGGAGCCGATGCCAATGCTTCCGGGGTGGCTGCCCTGATTGAGCTGGCTGCTGCAGCCCGGGGCCGGTCTTTTATGTACAAAAGAAGTCTCTTATTCGTGGCCTTTGGCGCCGGAGAACAAGGTGCAATGGGCTCATGGTATTTTGTGAACAGGGCTTTTCCTGCTTTTTCGGTCAAAATGATGATTAATCTGGACCGGGTGGGAAGATCATCTACTGATAATGTCCCTATGGCATTCTGCGGACAGCCTCATTATGAATTGGAGCATTTGTTGACACGTCTGACCAATAGCCCTTTCCTCCCTGATGTACAGGTATACGGTACGGATTATTTTGCTTCAGACCATCAGGCATTTTTGGATCAGAACATACCTGTATGCCTGTTTACCACAGGCCTTCATCCGTATCATCAGACGTTGAGGGATATTCCCGATCATTTGGATTACGAGGGCATGGATGCCTTCTGTCAGTATATATCCCTGTTTATTTCAGAAGTGGCCAATGACTCCGGAGATATCTTCAGGGAAGAAGAACAAATCAATATAACCGGAGATGATCCGGTTTATGCTTATTCAGATGTGGATAAACCCCCCGCATTTTTAAATTCGGATCTCCGCTCATTCATGGACAGATGGGTTTACAAATACCTTAAGTATCCCTTAGAGGCCATAAAACAGGGTATAATGGGAAGAGTGATGGTTTCGTTTATTATTGAAAAGGACGGAGAAGTAACTCATCTGAACGTAACACGTTCTGCACATCCATTATTGGACAATGAAGCCCTCCGGGTTATCGGGGTTTCTCCCAAGTGGAAAGCAGGAGAAAAAAACGGGGAAAAAGTGAGGGTACAGATCACGATTCCGGTATTTTTTGAACTGGAACGTACACATTGAGTACTACGTTTTAAGTACCTCAAACCCTGCTCCGTAGACTCCCGTAACACTTCCCATGGATATAAAGGCCTCTTTGTCAATTTCTTTGACAATTTTTGCGATAGCTTTGGATTCTGTTCTTCTTACAATTACCAATAACACTTTTTGTTCTGAACGAGTATACCATCCCTGCGAGCTGATAACGGTTACACCGCGGTGCAGATCTGTAGATATTCTGTCTGCAATTTCCTGGTATTTATGAGAAAAAATAAAATACTGAATGGACCGTTTTGCTCCTGACAACACAGTATCCACGGCATAACTGGACATTCCGATAATCAGATACCCGTAAAGCACTACAGCCAGTTTCAACCCTATGGTCGGTTCCTGGGATACGAAAAATGATGACCCTATGATCACCAGGTCACACGACATCATGATCCTTCCGGGAGAAATGTTTCTGTATTTGCCAATGATCTGTGCCAGGATATCTGTGCCACCGGTGCTTCCTCCCTGGGAGATGACTGTCCCCACTCCAAATCCGGCAATAGCAGCTCCCAGTAATGAAGAAATAAGTTTCCCGTTATCCAGGGCCATCACCTGGATCAGATCCATGGGAATGACCTTTGGCATGACCTGAAAGGCAATGGAAGTCATAATAACACCGTAGATGGTTTTGATGCCGAATTTCCAACCGATGGTTTTCAAGCCTACAATAATGAGAACAACATTGAAAGCCAGGAATGAGACACTGATGGGAAATCCGGTCGCATAAAAGATCAGTGTGGATATTCCTGTAACTCCTCCACCCACCAGGTGATTGGGTACCAGAAAGGTAGTCCACGCAGCTACATAGATAAACAGTCCGATAGTGATAAGCAGATATTCTCTGATTACCGAACCGGCATTACGCAATGTAAAATTTTTCATACCACAATGTTTATAATTTTACCGGGCACTACAATGATTTTTTTAATTGCTTTTCCTTCAGTGTATTTTTGCGTTCTTTCATCTTCCCGGATCATCTTTTCAATTTCTTCTTTTTTCAGCTCCAGATCCAGAGACCTTTTGAAACGCAATCTGCCGTTAAAAGAAACGGGATACTCATAGGAATGCTCTTTGGTATACTCCGGATTAAAAACAGGAAAAGCCGCATTCGCTACAGAAGGTTTATTTCCCAGATGACCCCAAAGTTCTTCAGCAATGTGTGGTGCGAAAGGTGAGATCAGTACGACAAGGGATTCCAGTATGTCTTTTTTATGACAGCTCAGATCGGTCAATTCATTGACACTGATCATAAAGGCACTTATTGTTGTATTAAAGGAAAAATTTTCAATATCTTCTTCCACTTTACGTATCAGGTTGTGCAGGATCTTAAGTTCATTTTTGTCAGGCTCCTTTTGGATGACCTCATTGCTGCCGTTTTTCTCGAAAAATAATCTCCAGAATTTTTTAAGGAACCTGTGAACGCCGTCTATCCCGTTTGTATCCCAGGGTTTGGATTGTTCCAGGGGACCCAGGAACATTTCGTACATACGAAGCGTATCGGCCCCGTAGTGAGCACATATACTATCCGGATTCACTACATTGAACATGGATTTACTCATTTTTTCAATAGCCCAGCCACATATATATTCTCCCTCTTCAAGAATAAATTCAGCATTTTTATATTCCGGATTCCAGGCCCTGAAGGCTATTGTATCCAAGCGGTCGTTCTGTACCAGGTTAACATCCACATGGATCTCTGTGGTTTCGTAGTTGTCTTTCAGGTTCAGCGATACAAAAGTGTTTGTATTTTTAATACGGTACACAAAATTGGAACGTCCCTGGATCATTCCCTGGTTTACCAGTTTTTTAAAAGGTTCATCTTTGCATACATATCCAAGGTCATAAAGAAATTTATTCCAAAACCGGGAATAGATCAAATGCCCTGTTGCATGTTCGGTTCCCCCAATATAAAGATCTACGTCCTGCCAATAACAGTTTGCCTGCTCAGAGACCAGACGTTCCTTATTGCCGGGATCCATATAACGTAAATAATAAGCGGAACTGCCGGCAAACCCCGGCATGGTGCTTTTTTCAATAGGATTTCCTTTATACGTCCAGTCTTTGGCATTGGCCAGAGGCGGTTCTCCGTTGCAGGAAGACCGGAAAGATTCCAGTTTGGGTAATTCCAAAGGTAAGGATGTCTCAGGAAGAGAGCGTGCGATTTCGTTTTCATAATAAATGGGGAAAGGCTCTCCCCAGTACCGTTGACGGGAGAAAATGGCATCCCGCAAACGGTAATTGACTTTACGACGGCCTAAATGTCTTTTTTCCACTTCTTCTACGGCAGCCGGAATGGCTTCGCTTACAGACAACCCGTTTAAAAAACCCGAATTACACATGACACCTTCTTTGGCATCAAGACTTTCGCAGCTGACATCACAACCTTCAATCAACGGAACGATGGGAAGGTCGTAGGTCTTAGCAAATATGTAATCACGGCTGTCGTGTGCCGGGACAGCCATGATGGCTCCGGTGCCGTATCCGGCAAGTACGTATTCGCTTATCCATATCGGAATCTGTTCTTCGGTGAAAGGATTCCGGGCATAAGAACCGGTAAAGACACCTCTAACACTATGTGTTTCGGTCATTCGCTCCCGCTCTGTTTTTGTTTTTACATAAGCCAGGTATTCCTGAACCTCCTGGTGTTTTTCAGGCACGGTGAGTTTTTCAACCCAATCACTTTCAGGTGCGAGCACCATAAAAGTAACTCCGAATATGGTATCAGCGCGTGTTGTAAAGACCGTCATGGGAAATGTGTCTTTACCGTTAGATACGCTAAACACCATCTCTGCTCCCTCCGATTTGCCAATCCAATTGCGTTGCATTTCTTTAAGAGAATCCGACCAGGCAAGATCTTCCAATCCTTCCAAAAGTCTTTCGGCGTAGGCTGAAACACGCAATTGCCATTGTTTCATTTTCTTTTGTACCACGGGATACCCGCCCCGAACGGATAAGCCTTCTTTGACCTCGTCATTTGCCAGCACGGTCCCCAGTTCCGGACACCAATTTACCGATGTTTCTCCCAGATAGGCTATGCGGTAACACATAAGGATGTCCTCTTGTTCTTTTTCTGTATACCGGATCCATTCTTCAGCCGTAAAAATGATGTCGCAATGATGCGCAGCATTTATCTTTAAATTTCCGTTGCGTTCAAATTCCCGGATCAGTTCGTAAACAGGTTCGGCTTTATTGGATTCTTTGTTGTACCAATGGTGGAACATTTGTAAAAATGCCCATTGCGTCCATTTGTAATACGAAGGGTCACAAGTACGTATTTCACGGTCCCAGTCATAAGAAAAACCCAGTTTGTTCAGTTGTTCCCGGTATCGTTTAATATTTTCGGCAGTTGTTTTCTGTGGCGGTTGACCTGTCTGAATGGCATATTGCTCTGCAGGCAGACCGAATGCATCATATCCCATAGGATGCAAGACATTAAAACCTTTTAATCTTTTGTAACGGGAATAGATATCACTGGCAATGTATCCCAGCGGATGACCCACATGCAAGCCGGCTCCCGAGGGATAAGGAAACATATCGAGAACATAAAATTTCGGTTTTGAAGGTACTGTGTCAACTTTAAACGTTTTATGGGAAGACCAGTATAATTGCCATTTTTTTTCTATATCAGAAAAATTGTATTCCATTATATGTATGGTTTTGTGAAGCCACAAAGGTAATAAAACCTTTATCAACACGGAAAGCAAAAAAATGGGAAAAACCCGCCGGCCAGTTTGAGATTCATGAAAAAAATCAAAAAAACCGTGAAACTTAATTTTCAGTAAAGCAGATGTTTAATATACCGGACAATTTTGTGGACATTGAAGCACAAATCAACTAAGTCAAAAGCTTTGATTTTCCCGGAAATCATCAGTAATTTCGTCTATATTCAAAATATTAATATACAATAATTTATCTCAATGACAACTTTTGTTTTAAATTTAGCAGCCGGTGTTACTTATGCTACCGCTGCGGTGTTGTTGTTTGCCAAGGCCAGAATGAAATCGGTTCTGTATTTTCTTCCAACAAATCCGGTCAAGGTACTTATTGGTGCGTTTGCTGCATTGGGAACAATTTATTTACTCAGAATAATCCTTTTCTACGGAGGATATCAGATTCTGAGCGACACTGTACGGGAAGATCTCTTCCTGCGTATTGCTTTTACGTGTTTGCCGATCTATTGTATTGCGTTTACTTCAGTTTCATCGGGAATCTGCAGACGGTTTCTTGTAAAGATCCATTTACTGGTTTTTGTGGTGCTTTTCGCCGTATTTTTCCTAATCAGTTTATGGCATTCAGGTCATGTAAGTGTTCGTGGATTATTTTCTGGTATGTCGCATACATTATGCATTTCTTTTATTTTCCTGGGATGTATGCTTTCTGTCATCCTTAAAAAAAGGTTCTCTGTTCCCGGGAAAAAAAGCATCGGACCTATCAGGTCCTATAAATACTTTTTAATGTCTTTATGGGTGTTTTCTTTGATGTCATATGTATGTGTGGTGCTGGATATATTTTTACCTGCCAGGTTGTTTTTTCTGGGCAATATCCTAATTCATATACTGTTTCTGGATTTAATCCTGATGAAAGATACCGATCTTCTGTACGGAGGAAAATGGGTACAGGAGACGCAGATTGCCAACAGCAAGGTCTGGCAGGATCTGGAAGAAGCTAATAAGAAGGTCAATGGCCTGTATAAAGAGATCTACGAACGTATAAAGGCTTATATAGAAAAAGAACAATGCTACAGGGATACTTCCATTGCTCGGGAAGAAGTGGCTGCAGCCATTGGTACAAATGTAACTTATATAACCAGGGCTTTGAATGAGTATGCCGGCATGAATTTTAAACAATTTATCAATTCATACCGGGTTCAATATGCCCAGGAGTATTATAAACGGCATCCGGATGCACGCCTTATTGAACTGTGTAACGAATCGGGATTCCAATCGCTCACGGCATTAAACCTGGCTTTTCGTATCAATTTGGGTATGACTCCCGGGGAATGGTGCAGAATGCAGACCAAATACGAAAATGTATCGAGAAGCAGGGAATGGCACTAATTAGAAAAATTTATAAGAAAATGACGCCGTTCCTGAAAGGATGGATGTTAACCGATCCCAAATTATTCATAAAGAAAGATGCCGCTTATCCGGAAAGTCCGGACGATATCGTATTGTCTTTGAATAAAATGATGGTAAAAGATGCTTATTACAAGGATTCCGGACTTACGATCGATTCCCTTTGTCGCAAAACGAATACCAACCGGTCGTATCTTTCGCGTTCCATACATCGTTTATACGGCACGAATTTTTGTGATTGGGTAAATGTGTTCCGGGTGAACGAAGCAAAAAAACTGATAGAAAAAATTGACGAAAATTTTCTGGATCTGGAAGATCTGGCCATTCAATGCGGGTTTAATTCAGTGCGTTCCTTTTCGCGCGTTTTTAAAGCCAGAGAATCCTGTACACCCAAACAATATTACAGGAAAAGAATGAAAAAGAAGGTTCAGATGAAAAATTTATGAATGGTTTGCAGGGCCGAGGGAAGAGAAAATACGACTACCCTGTCGTAAGGCTTGATCTCTGTGTCTCCACGTACAATCAGACTGCTGTTGCCCCTGGTAATGCCGCCAATAATAGCATCTCTTGGAAATTCCAGGTCCCGGACTTTTTTCTGAGTGACCGGACTTCTGGGTTTGGCTATAAACTCCATTACTTCTGCGTCTGACCCGTTCAGACATTTCATGGAAGGTACGTCTCCGGTCATAGTGAACCGGAAGATACGGCTTGCCGTTATCAGTTTTTTATTGATGGTGGCATCTACGCCAACGCTTTCGGCTAATTTTATATAATCCAGGTTCTCAACCTGGGC